>ERZ773046.2031-NODE-2031-length-10574-cov-21.531324_pt1 | contig 10574 bp, 10 predicted proteins | sample MGYA00580634_ERZ773046 | MGnify/ENA primary metagenome ERZ773046 (study PRJEB29015, sample SAMEA2738127) | human oral metagenome | biome: human oral; feature: human-associated habitat; material: saliva | place: China | collected 2159 ... | reverse complement strand
TATGCCTGCACTCGCAGATTTTAGTTGCTACGGCAATAAGATAAAACAACTCGATCTTAGTAAAAACCCTGTACTCACCTCGTTAATCTGTCGAGATAATCTTATTGAAGGCACGCTCGACCTTAGCAAAAATCCAAAGGTAGAACAAGTAAATTGTTATAACAACGCAATTTCTGAAATTAAATTAGCAGCAGAATCAAGTTTGCGACACATTGAAATGCAACGCAATAATATTAAAGGAACAAGCATGACAGAGTTTATGAAAGCACTTCCTGTATATATTGCTTATGGCTCAGACGAATGGGACGACTATGGAGGACTAAATTTGCAAGGACTCTATGTAACAGAAATAACGGGCGCACTCGAAAAGAATTTGGCACTGGTAAGCGATGTAAAAATTGCCAAAGATAAGAATTGGTCTGTATTTGCATTAGATATTGAAGAATATGGTTCAAGTGCACCAAAACCTTATAACGGTGTAGATCCAAGCGGAATTAATGTAACTAATACGAATGATATTGTTAAAATTTATACTACACACAGAATTATCAATATAGAAGGACTTGCTAAAAATGAGCCTATAATGCTTTATACCATAAATGGGACTCTTATAGATAAATCTGTTAGTAGTAATGGTTCAGCACAACTCCACGTAAAAGGTATGGGAATGTATCTTGTAAAATGGGCAAACAACATTGTCAAAGTAATAGTTCCAAATGAATAACTATCCAGAGCCTATTTATATCTAAGACAAAAAGACGTTAAAAGAAATTATTATGACCAACGAGCTGATTTCCGCATTGCTAGAAATCAGCTCGCTTCCTAATTTCTACAGTTTCTGTATCACATTCCATCTCTATTTCCTATTACATTTGCAGAACTGTATGTATATGTGATTTCAGAAATATATTTAGTAATATTGTCCATATATGTTTACGGTACAGGTTTATCAACAATAAAAAGCCCAAAGACAAATGCTTCGGGCTTTTTTCTTTTAGCTTTTGGGAGAATTATTTCAACCTCCACTTATTTTTACATAGCTTAGAGCAATTTCTTGCTGAGCTGTTCTAGCATATCTACAGTCATGCTCTTGAGGTCGTATTGTGGTTTCCAGTTCCATTCGCTACGAGCGCAAGAGTCGTCCAAACGATCTGGCCAGCTATCAGCAATACCTTGCTTCAATGGGTCTACATCGTAAACCATTTCAAAGTTAGGCTTGTGTTTCTTTATTTCAGCAAATATTTCTTCTGGCTCGAAACTCATAGCTGCAACATTAAAACCATTGTGGTGAATAAGCTTTGTTGGGTCAGCTTCCATTAAAGAAATAGCTGCATGCAATGCATCTGGCATATACATCATATCCATGTAGGTGCCTTTATTTATAGGACATACAAATTTTTCGCCTTTCACTGCTGAATAATAAATATCTACAGCGTAGTCGGTTGTACCACCACCTGGAGGTGTTACATGAGAAATAATACCTGGGAAACGTACCGAACGAGTATCTACACCATATTTTTTCTGATAATAGTCTGATAACAATTCGGTTGTTACTTTAGAAACTCCATAAATTGTTCCTGGACGCTGAACAGTATCTTGTGGTGTCATGTCGTGAGGAGTGCTTGGACCGAACGAACCAATAGAGCTGGGTGTGAACACTGCACACTTGTTTTCGCGAGCAATTTCAAGAATGTTCCACAAACCATCAATACCAATTTTCCAAGCCAAACGTGGTTTTCCTTCTGCTACTACTGATAGTAATGCTGCAAGATTGTAGATTGTGTCGATGTTATATTTCTTCACCACTGCAGCTATCATTTCTGGATTGGTAACATCACATTCTGCAGATGGACCTCCTTCGAGAAGTTCGCCAGTAGGTTCTGCTCCTTTTATGAAACCTGCAACTACGTTGTTGCCACCGTAAATACTGCGTAACTCTCTTACAAGCTCTGAGCCTATCTGCCCTGTAGAGCCAACAACTAAAATATTTTTCATATTATTATTAAATAGATTTTATCGTTTTATGCCACAAAGTTAAGTACTTTTTTGATTAATTTAGAAATTAGAAGTATTAATGTTGTATAAAAAAACAGTTTACCCACAAAATAATTAGTATTTCAGTTTCTTTTCTCAAAAAATATAAGGACCTTTGTATGCGAATAATTAAAAACTTTATACTATGTATGGTAAAATGAAACAACATCTCTGCGATTCACTCGCAGGACTCAAAGATGCAGGTCTTTACAAGGAAGAACGTATTATAGAAGGACCACAGCAAGCTGAAATATTAGTAAAAGGCAAGAAAGTACTAAATTTCTGTGCTAACAACTATCTCGGTTTATCTAACCACCCTCGCCTTATAGAAGGTGCAAAAGCTATGATGGATAAACGTGGTTTTGGTATGTCTTCAGTACGTTTTATCTGTGGAACACAAGATATCCATAAGGAACTTGAGGCTGCTATTTCTGATTATTTCAAAACAGAAGATACAATTCTCTACGCTGCTTGCTTCGATGCCAACGGGGGTATATTTGGAGCTTTGTTTAACGAAGAAGATGCTATTATTTCTGACGCATTAAACCACGCTTCTATTATAGACGGTGTTCGCCTTTGCAAGGCAAAACGTTACCGTTACGCTAATGGTAATATGGAAGAATTGGAGAAATGTTTGCAAGAAGCACAGGCTCAACGTTTCCGCATTGTTGTTACCGATGGTGTTTTCTCTATGGACGGCAACGTTGCTCCGATGGACAAGATTTGCGATTTGGCAGAAAAATACGATGCACTTGTTATGGTAGACGAAAGCCACTCTGCAGGTGTGGTTGGCGAAACTGGACACGGTGTTAGCGAACTTTGCAAGACTTACGGTCGTGTTGATATTTACACAGGCACACTTGGTAAAGCATTTGGTGGTGCACTTGGTGGTTTCACTACTGGTCGCAAAGAGATAATAGATATGCTTCGTCAGAATAGTCGTCCTTATCTCTTCTCAAATTCGCTGGCTCCAAGCATTATCGGCGCAAGTCTTGAAGTGTTCAAAATGCTGAAAGAAAGTAACGAATTGCACGACAAGTTGGTTGAAAACGTAAATTACTTCCGTGAGAAGATGATGGCTGCAGGTTTCGATATTAAACCAACACAAAGTGCTATCTGCGCTGTTATGCTTTACGATGCAAAACTCTCACAAGTTTACGCTTCTAAAATGCTCGATGAAGGTATTTACGTTACTGGTTTCTACTATCCAGTTGTACCAAAGAACGAAGCACGTATCCGTGTTCAGATTTCTGCTGGTCATAATCGCGAACAACTCGATAAGTGTATCAATGCCTTCATAAAGATTGGCAAGGAACTTGGTGTGCTAAAATAGTATGAAATTAAAAAGAACTTTTATTAAAAGATATCATATTATCTTGAGAGGTATTAATGGGTCTTTTAAAAGTTTATTTATAATATAATTATGATACTGGTGAATAATTTTCATCAGTATCTATTTTATGTAGCAATATGAAATTTGGATATAGTGTAATAACTTTTTGGAATATAGTTTTTTATTTTACCACTTACTTCTCACTTCGATTAGGTAATAATTTTATTTATTGGTTAGATGTATTTTTAATATTGGTGTTGTCTATTATGGAAGTAAACTTTTTTAGGAAGTGTTCAAGTAGACAAAAGAGAATTAGAATCAGCGTTTACATCGTATTTAATATTTGTTATTTAGCCTATTTGTTAATTGAACCTTTAAAATTATTCTCATACTCCTAAATTCCAATTGTATCTTACTTATGTATGAATTATACTCTGTATAAACAAACATCATTCATGGTAAAACATTTACTTAGAACTTATTATATATCATCTGAATGACAGGATACCTAATATCTAACTTCTATTCTCTACTTCTTCCGCACAATGGTTAGTCCATCACGTAAAGGTAGTATTACGTTTTCCACACGGTCGTCGTGCGCAACAAAGTCGTTGAACTTGCAAATACCTTGCGTTTGGTGGTCGTGTTCGTAAGCTTTATCGGTAACGTGTCCGTCCCACAGCGTATTATCGGCAAGAATATAACCTCCAGGACGCAACATTTTTAGCACGGTTTCGTAAGTTTCCAAATAAGTTCGTTTGTCGCCGTCCACAAAAACCATATCGAAAGTAATGCCTAACTTTGGTGCTTCTATATTAGCATCGCCAATGCGAAAGTCTATTTTGTTGGCTACTTCACACCCCTCTATCCACGGACGGGTGAAGTCTTCCATCTCGTCGTTTATTTCAAACGTATAGAGTTTGCCGTCGTCTGGCAGACCTTCTGCAATGCAAATGGCAGAATATCCACTAAAAGTTCCCACTTCCAACACATTTTTTGGTTGCACCATTTGTACCAACATTTTTAATAATCGCCCTTGCAAATGCCCACTTGCCATTCGTCCGTGAATGGTATGTATGTTGGTTGCTCTGTAAAGTCGGTACAAATAGTCGCCTTCTGGGGCAATATGGTCTAAAATGTACTTATCTATTTGTTCGGTTTCCGTCATTTGTTTGCCTTTTTGCTTTTAAGAATTGACCTTTATAGTTTTCAAAGCTTCCACTGCAAGCCTATAACTGTCCATTCCAAATCCCTGAATAGTTCCAATACAAGCAGAAGCTATCATAGAATGGTTACGATATTCTTCGCGACTATTTACATTACTTATATGTACCTCTATAACGGGCGCAGTAATAGCCCTAATACAGTCTAACAGTGCTATACTTGTATGCGTATATGCTCCAGCATTCAGCACAATACCATCGTAAGCGAACCCCACTTCCTGCAACTTGTTTATAAGTTCTCCCTCTATGTTGCTCTGATAGTACTCAATGTCTATATCTGCATACATTGCACGCAATTTTGTTAGATAGGTTTCCATAGGCATTTTGCCATAAATGTTGGGTTCTCGTTTGCCTAACAAATTAAGGTTTGGACCATTAACTACGATTATTTTCATATTACACAGAAATTATTTAACTTTGCACTCATTGGGCACAACCTCTGCAAAAATACACAATAATATGCAAACGAGCAAAGAAACAAGTTCTAATCTTATTCGTAAGTACCTACGTTATTTAAAGTTAGAAAAAGGTTATTCGCCAAATACATTAGAAGCCTACATTCGCGATGTAGACAAATTGTTGATTTTTTTAGCCGACGAACAGAAAATACCACAAGAGGCAAAGTTGGAAGATATAGAAAACTTTGCTGCTGCTATTGGCGATTTGGGAATTGGTGCCCGTTCGTTGGCTCGAATTTTAAGTGGAGTAAGGCAGTTTTATCGTTTCTTAGTGCTCGATGGATATATAGAAGCCGACCCTACCGAATTGCTCGAATCGCCAAAACAACCACAACATTTGCCAGAAGTGCTTTCTACTGCCGAAGTTGATATGCTTGAAAGTGCCATAGATTTATCTAAATGGGAAGGACATAGAAACCGTGCCATTATAGAAACTTTGTTTTCGTGCGGATTACGTGTATCAGAACTTACACATCTTAAACTGTCAAATCTCTATCGCGAAGAACAATTTGTGCGGGTTATGGGTAAAGGTTCTAAAGAACGTTTGGTACCAATTTCTCCAAGAGCCTTGCAAGAATTGGATTTTTGGTTTGCCGACCGCAACGCTATGAAGATAAAAGAAGGAGAAGAAGACTATATTTTCTTAAACAGACGTGGTGCGCATCTCACTCGGACCATGATTTTGATAATGATTAAGAAGTATGCCAAAGATGCTGGCATTAAAAAAACCATATCGCCACACACATTGCGACACTCGTTTGCCACTGCTTTGCTCGAAGGTGGTGCTAATTTGCGTGCCATTCAGGCTATGCTTGGACACGAAAGCATTAGCACAACCGAAATTTATACGCATATAGACACCACTACTCTGCGCAAAGAAATTTTGGAACATCACCCACGAAACATTGCTTACAAACAACAACACCAGTAACAAACTCTTGTTTACACACCAACTATGGAAAGAAAAACCACCATTCTTACTATAACTGGCTCGGACAGTACGGGCGGTTCGGGAATTCAAGCCGATATTAAAACCATAACTATGTTAGGAGCGTATGCGGCTACTGCAATAACTTCGGTTACTGCACAAGATTCGGAAGGCATTCGACAATTATACGACATTCCTGCCGAAGTGCTGAATTTGCAAATTTGTGCGGTGTTGAACGATTTAAAACCCAATGCTGTGAAGATTGGTATGCTTAGAAATGTAGAACAAGTAATTGCCGTTGAACACCTGCTGCGTAAATACAAACCCGAATTTGTGGTTTTAGATGCCGTTATTATTAGTAGTAGTGGCAAAATGCTTATGCCAAACGAGGTGGTTAATGCTGTGGTGCAACGTCTTTTTCCATTAAGCAGCATTGTTATTATGCAACAAAATAGTGCTGCCTATATGTTGCACGAAAAAGAAACACACAGCAACGAGGCTTTGGAACTATTGGCACGAAAAATTCTGCAATTAGGAAGTGCGGCTGTTGTGTTGCAAGGAGGCATTGTTACCAAAGCATCGTTTACCGATGTGTTGGTAGAAAAAAACAAAACAGCACACTTTTACACCCGACCTGGCTTTATAGACCGCATTACTCACGGTTCGGGCGGAGCATTTACATCGGCAGTTGCTGTTAATTTGTGTGCTGGAAACAGTGTAGAACAAGCTATTGGAAAGGCATCTGACTATATGTGCCAACTTATTTTACGGTCTGCCGACTCTAATTTTGGTACAAATGTTCTACTTTTAGACCATAGCAGCGATTTGCCACAACAAACAATTTCCGAAAGAATGTTGGAACTATACAACCAACTTATGGACAACATTGCTGCCAATCATCGTAAAACGGGCGAAGTGCGCTTCTATGCCGATGCGCTAAATGTAACACCTCGCTATTTAGCACAAATAACCAGACGTGTTGCAGGACGAACACCGAAACAACTTATAGACGATTACATTATAAAAGAGGTGGAAACCTACCTTATTGGGACTACTCAAAACATTCAAGAAATAGCTTTCACTTTCGGTTTTTCGTCGCAGGTACAGTTCAATAAGTTTTTTAAAAAAATGAAAGGTTGTGCACCAGGACAATACAGAAAAAAAGCAAAAAGTGTGGTGGTGTAGAAACAGAAACTTCTCGGTGTCTATTAACCATTGCTAAGTTATGCTTCTTTTCTTTTTCAGAAAAAAACTGAATACTTTGCACATTCGGTTCTTTCTTATTTTTTTGGTGTTGCATAAACTGAAATAAGATGAACAAACCTTCGTTACCATTCAGCGTGAATAGAGAATTTGCCGAAACTCTATATACTACTATAAGTTTGAAAAACAGTTGCTGTCATTTTTAACATTTGCTGTAGTTAATTGTTTTTCAACACATTACAAACAGCATTCGAATGACAGAAGTGACAGCAAAATAAATTTTGTGCGCGAAGCCTGTTAAGGCGTTTCTTTATTTTGCCCACATATTTACGAAAGCTACCAAGATTTTTTGTCATATAAGCCAACATTTCAGCTGCCATAGTTTGAGAAAGACATTTGGAAGACAAGTTTATAACATGAATAGTAACAATGCAGAACTGGCACTGATCAAGCTAATGGAGCTTTTCAACCATTCATCTGTAGCTATTACCAAACGGTATCTTGGATTACGTAAGGAAGATATCTTGGAAACCTACGACTGTCTTACATTCTAAGCAATGACATTTTTCAGAGAATAATTCTTTTATACACCCCATACTAAAAATGTCATCACATGCTGAATAACAAACAAAACACCCTTAAAATAGAAAAATCACTCTGTTATACAAACTTTTTACAAGAAAGAAACATTTAATAAGAAAATTTATCTATCTTTGCAGTTGAACTTCCAGTACGTCTGTGTGCAGATGTGCGTTACAAAGAGTTCAACTTTTAAAAAGAGCGTTTGCTTTAATTATCCTTCCTCTGAAACGTGGAAAATTTCAATACTGCAAGGATGATGACAGCAAGGCTCACGCTTGGGATTATTGTACCCTTACCAATGGGGATAATATACCTCAATGCGTGGGCTATTGTTGATTATCTGCAGTAGGTACTTTCCACGACCACAGAGGGGATAACAGCAATAGTTCCCACGCTTTTTCCATTTACCTAAATAGTAACCGCTTACTTCTGGGAAACAGTGAGCAGTAAAATGGATTTATGACTATAAGCTCCAATACCCTATTCCAATTTACTGGGAATTTTAATACCTTAAAATCTATCTTGTCATGTGGGTATATATGGCCAAGATATTGTACAGAATTCTGTTGGGGTGGTTATTCCTTTGCCTTGCCTATGGCATGCTTTTGTGATATACCTTTATCTCAAATAAGTAGTCATGTACAGTTTTATGGAAACTATGGTATAGGACTGTCCAAATCGTGGAGTGACAAACAAAAAGGGATTGCATCGGTTCTCTATACCAAGCCCTCATCACAAGTAGCTAATCATGTAGCATACATGTTAAAGAAGTGGCAGAAGGAGCCATTCAACTTGAACACAGAAGATTTCATTTTGTTGTCAAGAATAAAGAAATATTCAGGGGAGACTTATAGTAAGAAAGAAAATCGATTTGTTAAACGATGCTTCTATAATGAAAGGGAGTGGCGATATATCCCTAAAGGACTGCTTCCTAACAACTGTTTTGTCAAGCATGGGAAACAAAAAATTAAGTTTGATGAGCATTTAAATGACAAATTTAAAGACGAGCTTATTTTTTCAGCCAACGATATAAAATATCTTATTGTTAGTACGGAGGCAGAACGAGAAAAACTTATCTATTTGTTATTTAATGACAAGTTACTTGGGAGAGCTTCTAAAGAAGAAAGAACTTTGGCAATGTCCAAAATACTAACTGTGAAGCAAATCCAAGAAGACTTCTAACAGACATATCTATTTATTAAATAAAATTTACATTATGAGAAGAATTATTTTATCATTCTTTGCCATGTGTTCTATTACAGCAATGGCACAGTCAATTCCTGTCAACACTTATACACCAGTTCAAACTCCGCAGAGTTCTTATGACAGAATTGGTCACCTAAACTCTATTATGAACGGGAGTTCTAATGGAGACATTTTCCAGTACTTCCCTACACCTGCCCCTAAAGCACAAAGTACACCTAAAACACAACTTGTCAAAGGAACATACTTTGATGGTAGGAAATGGAAAACGGCATCTGTAAGATTAGCAGAGGATAACAAGGGGTGTACATTTACTCCACGAATTCTGAGGGTTTTTGGCAGCGTTGCAATAAATCCTATCTTAGAGAAATATCTGAGTATGATGATATGAGTAAGTACTTTAATTATTCAGCCAAAGGTGGAATCTACACTTTCTACTTCTAAAAAGGTAATCGTTAGCTCCCTCTACTCCTATTACTAGCAAAAAGAGTAGCGGGGTTCCTTGAATAAGAATGCATTACTTTCAAGTGGCAGAAAAGCAGGAAAACTTAAAATAAACAATAAAATATAAACCTTTTAAAGATAGATATAAATGAAAACTTTACACATTATTACATTATTCACATTACTATTATCGCTTATATCATGTGGTAACTCTAATTCATCTAATTATCAATCCCAATATAGCAATGATACTGTTTTAAATGAAGATACGTCTTTGCAAATAGAGGAAATTGATTCTTCCGAATACATAAGCAACACAGACAATCCTTTACCAACCAACATGTTTGATGCAGTCGCAAAGGTTTATGCTCTCAATGAGGCTAAAGACTATACCTATCGTGAAGATGTAGAACTTAAGATTGGAGTATTTAAAGATGGTAGGGTTGAAGCTCTACTAGTCAATAACAGACCGTTGAGAATGCGTGTAGAAGTTAATAATCTTTATAAAGAAAATCAATATCATTTCATGTGTTACCACCTTGTAAATAATATTCCAAAGGCTATTTACTTATTTAATACTGATAAACTCAATATTACATGGTAGCATTTCTTCCTTCACAAATAAGCAGCAAGTGAGCTCTCATTTGCTGCTTTTCCTTTTATTCTCTTGCAACTCTCAAAAGAAAAGATTATATTTGCAATATAAACAAGAATATAGGAGGACAAGTAATGAATAAAAATAACACCACAACAAGCACATTCTCTTTGGAAATTCCTAAGGCTGATACATCATTATTGAAGTCGCTCGTAAAGCGTATGGGGTGGACAGTACTTAAAACTACAACTGAGCACACCGCTTACGAACAGGCACTTAATGACAAGGAGCAAGGGCGCATCAATGAGTATGCCAGTGCCGATGAGCTGTTTTCCAAATTAGGTATCTGATGGCATATAAACTTTTGACAACACACCAGTTTGAGAAAGATCTTCATCTAAGACTTTATAAAGTCCCATTTTCCTAAGAAATAAAAGGGGAATGGGAGATTTTAAGCACATTTTTGTCACATAAGAGAAAACGACGCTAAAAAAGCACACTTTTGTCATATAAGCCAGAATTTGCCGAAACTCTATATACTACTATAAGTTTGAAAAACAGTTGCTGTCAT
>ERZ773046.2029-NODE-2029-length-10579-cov-4.645667_pt1 | contig 10579 bp, 13 predicted proteins | sample MGYA00580634_ERZ773046 | MGnify/ENA primary metagenome ERZ773046 (study PRJEB29015, sample SAMEA2738127) | human oral metagenome | biome: human oral; feature: human-associated habitat; material: saliva | place: China | collected 2159 ... | reverse complement strand
GTATCATCAATTTGGAATACGAATCTTGCAGACCCCTTACCAATTGGTTCACCTAACATTTTTACACAATACTTATACCCATTTTCAAAGAAGTAATTTATCTTATCTTTATAATCAGAACTGTCTTTAACTCCTTGCATATCGTTCGTCAATGCGTTATTTAAGTCTTGTACTGAAAAGCCTGCTTCCATCGCTTCGTGGATAAGGTTACGTACATAATTGCGTATATTGGATTCCAATACGCCATCAACGTACCATTTATTTACTTCATTCATTTTTATTTAGTTTTTAACATTATCATTTAAATTTAAAATAAATATCTTTATAGATTCTATTTATACATTCATGATTTGAAATGATAGGGCATTAAAAAGAAGAAAACCACTGAATAAATACAAATATATGATCAGCAGTTTTCTCTACAACACTTTTAGATAGTATTAAAAAAATTAATCCATTATAACTTGGTCAATAATATTATCATCAATCTTTGGGACTTGATACACTTCATAAGTACCATCTCTCTTGATATGTATAAGTCTTCTTGCAATGATCTTTAAGCCGACAGATTCCATCATTCGTTGATACAGATTAAACTGTACATAATAATGGGACAATGCCTCATCATAATAATTGGTGAACGGTGGTAACATCATCATGTTTGTGTTTCTCACAAACTCCTTTGTCAACTCTCTATTGGTGTTATGAGTTACAAGAAAGTTCTTACCACATAAGAATGTATGACTCTTACTATCCACTTCAATACACCTTGTTGGAACACTATCTACTTCTTCAATTTTAATAATTCTGCGGAAATTATAGTCATCAGGCTGATGCTTACTTACTTTCTTATATTTATGAAGGAACGGATTAAAATAACAAGCAAATGTAATATGAAACTCCCCATCCTTACGTCTATCACAAGTTGATTTAATACCTAAACTTGAAAGAAGTACAGATATTGCTTCAGCCTTCCATTCTTGTATTGTACACATGGTAAAACAGAGTCTTGTTTTATCATATTCTCCATTAATGTCCATTAATCCTCTAAGTAATTCCAATCTATCAGAAGATGATGCTTTCAAATATATGTCAGGGATATGTTTATTGTTTAAAACATTAATCGAAGCTAATTTATCCGTTAACCCAACCACTGTTCTTGTTTGTGCGTTATCACCTTCTACAACATAACCCTTGAATTTAATTTCTTCCCAAATACATTCATCCACATTTGTAATTTCCCCAGCTGACTTATTTTTATTACCAAGCCAAACTCCGAAAACATACGGATTAATCGGTAATTTAATATAATCATTTCTAATTGCAGTCGGATTATATATTTTTGGGATTTTACGAGATGGGATTGATGTGTCAACACCTTTTAGATATTCATAAAGTTCTTCAGAAGTCATAACAACTGTTTTCTTTCCCTTTTTTTTACGTTTAAGAGTTATTAACCATCGATGTTCATTATCACTAATAATTTCCTCTTGGTTATCAAATGTGAGTTTATAACATTTTCTATGATGCACTTCAGATGTGTGAAGCACTTTACATTGAAACCCATCTTTGTCATAAACAACATCACCTACTTGCACTGTACCCATGGTTTTCCACCCATCAGTGGTAAATATTGGTGTGTTGACATCTAAGCCCTTCCAGTCACCAATTACAAACCCACTTTTAGAAGGATCAGGTGCGTCGTAATAGAACAAAAGGTCAGCAGTCCCACAGATTGGTTTTGCGCCATCAATGTATTTTGTGCTTAATTTAAACTCAGCCCCTACCGGATGAAGTCTACCATTTAAATCATCATAGAATTGTTTTATGGCAAATTCTTGTGGGAAGGTTGGAACCATCCAATTTTCCTCTGCAAGATATTGAGGTTTATTCTGTGGGCAAATCAGTTCAGGTTTACCACATAGCATATTGGTATATGATTCTCCAAATTCGTGTGCTCTTGTACCCATTACAGTAGCACAAACGTTTGTCCATCTCCACTTTTTCTTAACCTCATCTTGGGTTAGATTATTCTTAATTGCAAATGATCTTGAACGCTCTTCAAGGTCAAATTCATTCTCATATTGAGAGATAATGGTTGATACAGGAGTGTACTCAACCCCATCAATTGTATAACGGTGTGGAATTTCTTCAAAGACAATGTTACCAAATTTCTCTTTAAATAAAGCACGCGTGTCTTCTCTTAACTTATTTATTTCTTCTTGTGTCATTTTTTAATTTTAACCTTTATTATCACTTAAATTATATCCTGCGGTATCATATCAATATTTTCTTTCATTTTGTAGTATTGCATGACAACGCCATAAGCTTTATTAAATGTTGATTCAAAGTTAGAACGATAATCTTTAATACTATCACCTTTCAAATCAAGATTCTGTTTGTTACATAGATGGAAAAACATGTCCCATACTCTTTTTTCAAACTCTGTTTCTTTCATATTAATATCTTATTATTATCTTATCATATTATACTATGATTATGGTTAAAAACAAAAAGAATTCACCCCTAAAACTGAGATGAATTCTTTTTCTTCCCGTAGGAAACACCTTTTAAAAAGCACTTGAATAATGTATTCATAATATCACTATTCTCAACATATTTGTTGAACTCCAATTTTAGTTCTTCTTCTGCATTATCGAGACTAACATTTTCAAATTCATTAAATGGATTTTCCTTAATTAATTCAAGTGGTTCACCCATACTTAAACACTTCCTTTGTTTAAATACTTCCACCATCAAATAGAAACCACTAAAATTGGTTTGGTCAAGTTCAATCTGTTTTAGTTCTAATACCCCTTTCTTACCATATTTAAGGACACATACAATATTATCATAACCAAATGATTTGTCTTTCTCATCAAACTTTTTCATTGATAACGAAAACGTATTATATAAGTCTAATGGTTCTTCGGTATCAATCGTATATTCCTTCTCTCGATTAAAAAGAGATTTAAAATTGTATACCATACATGTTATAGTTATTTATTAATCGAGCCTTGAACGTTATTAGAAATAATTACGACGCTAACATTATTGGGGTTAAAAGCCTTAACATGATACACATTACAATATGACATTGCAGACCTCAAATAAGCAGCCATATTATCACACCAAGTTTGAAGACTCGTGGTAACTTCCAAGACCTTTTTAATGCCCTCAGACGTCTTTGTTTTCTTTCCGTTGATCGCAATTTGTCCATATTTGGATGCCATACCGTAAAACTCTTTATATAGCTTATCATAAGAATGACCAAATTCGTCAATGAACTTCCCATCTTTATAACAGACTTGACAAGATAGTTTAACGTCTTCACCTGTGTTCTTATCCTTATAAAATGTATCACCTGCACTTTCAAGAGTTTGGGCAAGTACACTACCAATCATTACATAATCAGCACCAAGGGCAAGAGCTTTAATAACGTCTGAATAATTACGAATACCACCATCAGCAACAACTTTGGTGAACTTCAAATCATGTTTCTCCCTAAATTGTTTATTTTTATAAATATCATCTAAAAGTGATGCAGTCCCATCGTGGATTCCAACATTAGATGAAGTTATGCAACCCGCACCCCCGCCAATCGAAACACGTACATAATCAATACCACTATTACAATATTCAATATATGTCTCGGGATTTGCGATATTACCTGCCATAATCTCAATTTTTTTTTGGTGCAACATCTTTGCCTTTACAGATAAATTAAAAATTTTAGACATGTTTCCGTTAGCAACATCAATAAGGATTCTTAACTTATAGTGGTTCTCCCTTGCAAAGAAGAAATTGTCTGCATTACAGAAAAATTCTTCAAACTCATTGAGAGAAACTGCAACCCACTTACCTTCCATTGCAAATTTCTTTCTCATTTCCCAATCAATATTTCGAGGGATAATTGCAAAAATCTTGTTGTCATAAAATGTTTGATAGTTATCAACATTAACAACAGTGCTCATTGGGGCGGTAAAGATAGGAAGCATTCCATTCTCATCAAATGGGCAACACTGTGAACGATGTTCTACATCAGACCGACGTGCAGGTTGAATCATCACATCATTATAACCATATCTAATTTCATCTTTTTTTAACATAATATGCTTTTAAGTAAATTATTCAAATAATTAAGGTTTCTATTACATTAGTCGTATGCGTCACAAATCTTATGAAAAATTGAATACATTTCATCCTCAAATTTAGAACGACCCTTAACGTGAATCATATGAATGTCTCTATTTGATTGCCTACTTCTTAGATTTCTAACTACCTGTTTTTCATGGTCAGTGAATAGCCAAGTAATTTTAGTTGACATATACTCAATATATTGAGGGTCTTTTTCAATCACTTCCATTACAGAAAGCCCAACATACTTACCAAATTCAAAACGCCTTTCATTGGGCGAAATTCTTACTTTTGCCATAATATTTAAATGTAGTCATCTACATTATACTTCTCATGTTTTTCAAAACCAACGATGAGAAATAAAAAAGAGAACCATTATAGTTCTCTTTTATGGTTTAACAACTCAAATTAATTAGAAGGGAAGGTCATCATCACCTGCTTCTACCGAAGGGTTCGGAGATGTACCAACTTCTGCCTTAGGTGCAGTCATCTTACGAGAGGTGGCTTGAGGAATTTCATTTACAGCACCTGAAACTTGCGCAGCCGATGCCTGCGGAGACATTGTAGTTCCACTTTCTGTATGCGAACCTTCACCATGAACACGGTCTGAACCAATCTCAAAATAAATGTCAGTTGCAACAATATCATTGCTGATATTCCATTGACCTGTTTGTTGACTCTGATAAAGACGGTTTGAATACTTACCAATCACCGTAATAGGTTTACCCTTTTTAAGGTGTTGCGAAAGGTTGATGTGTTGCGGCATAAATGATGTCACTCTAAACCACTGCGTTTGAGGCTTACCATCACTTGACTTGGGGTCGCCAAACTCTGAGTTTGCAATACTAAAACTGATAAACTCATTACCACTCTTTGCTACTTGACGTGTTACATCTTGGGCAATACGTCCATTAACTGTAATAACTCTCATTAATTTAATTTTTAATTTAACGTTTAACTTACAACTCTATTATACTTTACTTGGAGTATTTTTCCAAATGTTTTTGCATATTTTTATTTCTTAAATTCTTTCACCTAATTTAATTACAAACACTTTGTCCTGCTCAGGTGCTCCCCATTCTGTCTTTCCGTTGGAAATGGTAATACCATCAATCTTAAACGTCATACGTTTTTTCGTGTAACCATAAGAGAAACAAACATCAGTATATGGTACAACATACATATCGGTTGGAATTTCACCAAGTTCTTTAATAGTATTCGTAATATCCTCAACATTGGTCGCATCCATTTTACCGTTTTTCAGAGACAACAATCTCTTAACCCAATACGGCTTAATCTCTCGGTACTCCTCAGTCTTTACACCGTCATCAATTAAGTTATACCATTCTTTCTTGAGGGAAAGATATAAAGTTTTTCTTTCTTTCATTTTTAATATCAGTATTATTAGTTAATCAATATATGGGTTGGGCAATTCTTGCCACGCAATAACGCCATCTATGGTATCACCGTTTATATCCAACCAAACATCCTTTTTTGTATTATAGAACAAATATACCACAGACCTATTTTCATAATCTCCGACCATAATTGTACACAGATAACTACCATTATTTATTGGCTTTTCCTTAGGATATTCATACCACGGACGAGCAAGATCACCACGCACATATATAACATCATCCTTCTCAGGATATGATTTCTCGTCATTAGCAGAAAAACCATAATAACAACTATCCCAACAATCCGTCCAATAATTTACATATAGCTTATGTGGATATATTTCTTCATAAGCTTCAATTTCCGAAATCTTTTTCATTTTTCTATCAATTTATCATTAATTAGCGTTTCAAGTTTCATTTTTGTCCATACTTCATAACACCTACGTTTTTTATAACTATTCCATGACCATACAACATATAATGTGTCATTGTCATCAGTTTTCAAAGCATCAACAACATGATATTTTTCATTATGCAAATGAAATGTAAAGCCTGAAATAAATTTATAAAGTAATTTATTGTTACCTTCAACCATTGAAATTATTTATTACATACATATAATACTATAAACGATATGAAAAACAAAATAATACAGGTAACATATTTTCTTAAAAAAATATAGTAAATGTTAATAACTATATGTTGTAATATTATCAAGAATCATACTATTTATTTTTATATTAATATTATTAATGATGGTATTAACAAGAAAGGAATTAAACGAAATGGTTAAGAACATTATAACAAATGTTCTTAATGAAACGAAAAAATGTACATTTAGATTTGATGAATGCACTTTACATACCTTAATGGAAGATGGTAGTAATGGAATGTTAGTCGAAGCAGGTAATCCAATTTTAAGAAAGAAGAATTGGGAAATAAATAATTATGATCGTTTCTTAGATATTATTAAGAAAACACCTGCTGATAAGAAAGGATTTCTAACTTGGCATGGTAAAGATGAAATACAAGGTGATGATTGGGTGACTTATACATTAAAGAAATATGACGTTGCTTTTGCATTACATTATATTGGTAATGGACAAATTGATATTTGTAATTTAGTTAATAATAGTGGCCTCAAGAATATAGGTAGTTCTGTTCTTGAGTTTGCTAAAATGGAAGGTGGTACACAAATGGATAATTACCGCGGCCCTAAAAAAGATGATGGAACTGATACTAATGGTTTCTTGGGTGATAAGTACAGAAAGGCAGGTTTCGATCGTCAAACTTGGAGAGACGAGTTTAAAGATGAATATCAACCTGATGACCCTGAATGGCGGCTTGATGCTAAATATGGTAAACCTGATGTTGAAGGACTTGAATTGTCAAAGCACCGAGCAAAATATAATCAGGCATATAATAAGTACAAAGAAAAGTTCGACAAGAGAGTGAATCCTAAATTTAACAGATAAAGATATAAATAATGGGGACGATTTTTCGCCCCCCATTGTTATTTTAAGAAATCTTATATTCTGATAATCTTTCATAGATCTTATCAAGACACCCTGCCCATCGCATCCATTGACGAGGGTTGTTGTTTAATAAGAGTAATCGCTCATCCATATAGACCTTCTTATTCACCTCAATCATTATTGACTTATACGTAAAAGGACAATTTGGCGTTATACTATTTGAATATGGTTTGTTGATAGACACGCTATAACCACTTTCAATGAACGTTTGTTGAACAATTTCTACAATCCCTTCATCATATGACCAATCCGTGTTGAAACCAATGCAAATGTCTGCGTCCCCATCCTTTGGAGTAAACGAATGACAATCAATCAAAATCGCATTTTCACATAAGCTTGATTTTAATTCATTATGATGTTCATCATATTTCATCATCCAATACTCCTTATCTTCATCACTAAGGTGTCTCTTCTTATGATTATATTCTGAATACAGAATGCCTTGCCCATACTTTTCCATCTCATCGTCATGTAATCTTTCAACATCCACACAAAAACGTGAATAAGGAAATATTACACATTCATCATATTTCTTTGAACAAGTAAATAGCATATCTGTAAACCAATCAGTAAGGCTTCTCACTGAGTTATTTATGAAATCTTGATTGACTACCCATCCGCTATTTTTCTGTGTAATTCCTGCAATAGATGAATGAGGAATATTTAAAACGATTTTATTCTTTTTCATGTTTAATATAATTTAATTAACATTTTACAATTAATATTTGTTGTTATTTTATTTCATATAATATTTGCTTTAACCTGTCATTGTTTTTTTTTTTAGATATATTAGGAGTGTTGTCCACAAGTCAATAATGACATTTTTTATTGGTCAATGCCTAATTTATTACACACATATTATACGACAAAACAAAGAAAAAACAAAGTGGTGCAAATAATATATTTCCTTAAAAAAACTAATAACTTGTTTCTTTCTCTAAATTTATTTCATCTTCGCCGACCAATATTTCACTCGTTAATTTCTTATAGTCAAGTAGCTCACAGTCATTTGTTACAACGTATTTACCTTTATATGGGTAGAAACGAAGATATTCAATCGTAGAAACACCAAAGTTATTACCTATAACATCTTGCAGTTTTCTCACTTCTCTAATGCTATAAACGAATGGTATAATTTTATCTCTTTCAATTAAATATTTCTCATCAATATCACCATCACACATTAAATCAAACAAATGATTGAATTTCTCATAGTAACCACTATCGTCGTCATTTTTAGACAATGTATTTATTGTGTGCATGCATACAAAATTCTTCATATTAACATGGAAAGATGTGGCCTCATTATTAAAATGTGTGCTAATATCAATCTTTTCCCACTCCAATGGTTTTCTCATTTTTTTACTATCATGTTATATATACATATTATACAACAAAAAAGCAGATTTACCAAATGCAATAACTATTTTTTTGTAAACTATTTCTTCATGGAATTTTAATTAAGAATTATGTTGGTTTATCTATATCGATTTTATGTTCATTTAAGTAATCGATAAGGTATTGCACATCATCATGCAAAACCTCTCCAAGAAATGTATCATAATTGGGAACGTTTCCAAAATACAATAACTTAACACCATGTTTCTCACATAATGCATTCTTCCGCCTATCTCTTTCCAAAGTATTTTTAAATTCTTTATCACCACCAAAATGTTCAACCGGAAAGAAATGTTGTCCCCCTTGACATTCAATGCCAACATTATAATCAGGTAGATAGAAATCTAAACTCTGTTTTCTTAACCAACTGAAACGCTTTTGATAATCATAAGTAATTCCATTTTCATTCAAATAATTCATCACACTACGTTCAAAATGACTTAAATTGCATTTAGGACAGCCTTGGCCTCTCAAATGGCTATGAGGTGTTTGCCAAAACTCACCATGTTCAGGCTCAGGGCAAATGATACAAACTTTTGTTGCACTATTAACATAATCCACCTTTGAATAATCATATTTATAACCATGTACTTTACGAACGGAAGCAATCCATTCTTCTTTTGTGGGAGAATATTTACCACTACATTTAGGGCAACCATTTCCTTTTAAATGATGATTTGGTCTTTGCCAAAATTTCCCATGTACATGTTTAGAACAGATGATACATACCTTTGTGTAATTATTCACATACTCCACTTTGGTATAGTCATATTTATTTCCATGAACTTTACGAGCCTTTTTGATAAATTCCTCTTTGGATGAACGACAATATCTACCTTTGTTTTCATTACCACATTTAGGACAACCCATACCTTGTAAGTGGCCATTTGCTTCCTGCCAAAACTCCCCATGCTCATGGCAAATGATGCACACCTTAGTTCTTTTATTTACATAATCCACCTTAGAATAATCGTATTTATCTCCATGTTTTTCACAAGCCTTTTTAATAAACTCTTCTTTAGTTGATACACACCTTTCACGAACTTTATCACCCTTACATTTAGGACAACCATGACCTTGTAAGTGAGCCTTTGCCAGTTGCCAAAATTCATCATGTTTTGGGCAAACGATACATACCTTTGTTTTATTATTCACATACTCTACCTTAGAATAATCATATTTATCATCATGAACTTCACGTGCCTTTTTAATGAAATCCTCTCTTGTATTTTTCTTCCTTCCCATTTAATTAATTATTTACATTGGAATACATCTTCTTAATCTCTTCAGCAACACTATTAATAGCATATTGAGGGAGTGACTCATCATTTCCCCACTCAAAGTTTGGGTCAGTTTCGTCAATGTAATCATAAATTAATTCGCCAATTGCATCTTTATTTTGGAAATTGGATTGAATAATTTCTTTAATTACAGATTTATAATAATCGGTACTATGTGAATTTGCCCAAATAACAACATCTCTACCAACTGTGTCTTTTGGTAGAATCTTACTAAATTTATTATCAATTTGCTGTTGTCTATCTTGACGATAACTATTTTCGTATCCCATCATATCCAAAAATTCATTATCACCATCAAACACACTTTTGTTACGGTAGAAATTATTTGCAACATTATTTGTTAAACCATTATCCAATGTGACCATTATCGTCTTACCATTTCTCTTGGTCAACCCCCAATTTTCAAGGTTAAACCAATCGTGGGTATTTACACCAATCTTAGACATTTCTGTAAAATATTGAAGTAAGTGACGAATTTTTGGTAAGTATTCCTCATATTTTTTAATTTCATCCCCACGGTAATAATTTGAAAATATTTCAACCAATGTGTAAAATGGTACACCAAGAACCATTTCAAAGTCTTTCTCTTCTGCAGGTAACACATATTCTGAGATGATGTAAAAATAGTTTTCCATATCAGAATCATTATAAACAATTGGCATAAAAGTCTTATTAGGTGCTTGTTGATAAACCATTACTTCGGATTTATTTTGAGCAACGCCTTTCATATTAGTCGCCAACTTCAAAACACGAGTATCATCAATTTGGAATACGAATCTTGCAGACCCCTTACCAATTGGTTCACCTA
>ERZ773046.2028-NODE-2028-length-10582-cov-4.141446_pt1 | contig 10582 bp, 8 predicted proteins | sample MGYA00580634_ERZ773046 | MGnify/ENA primary metagenome ERZ773046 (study PRJEB29015, sample SAMEA2738127) | human oral metagenome | biome: human oral; feature: human-associated habitat; material: saliva | place: China | collected 2159 ... | reverse complement strand
AAGTGATTTGCGGGAGGCCCGCAAGCGTCAAAATCTTTAAAAGCATGATTTTCTGATTTTAGGTTCTTCTGAAACGTTCTGAAAAGGGTAAGTTGCGATAATGATTATATAAAACTTGATGATGCTATTTTAAGGATGAGCAACAGGCTTAAAGTTTCTTACATTTATCAAGGGAAACGGAAAAGTTTGCTCTGTGATTTTATCTGACCGAATGAATTATTGCACGAAATAAGAGAGCATAAAAAGGAGTATGAATCTTTGCTTATCTTTTAGATTTGTAGTATTTTTGTGGTCATAAACTATTAGATGGACAATAACTAACCTAATGAATATTTGCATCGAGAAAAGATTAATCGTGGTTCTTTTGCTATTTCTTGCATTAGCAAGTACGGCAAAAGACAAAGTTAAAGTGGCATGCGTTGGCAATAGCGTCACCTTTGGTTACGGCCTCAACAATCGCGAGCAAACGTGTTATCCAGCTGTACTGCAACGTTTACTCGGCACGAATTATGACGTTAGAAACTTCGGACATTCGGGTACAACGCTGCTAACCGAAGGACACAGGCCTTATATCCAACAAACGGAATATAAGGAAGCGCTGGCATTTAAGCCTGATTGGGTTGTCATCCACTTAGGTCTTAACGACACCGACCCACGCAACTGGCCCAATTACAATCAACATTTCAACCGCGATTATCAGCTACTTATTAATGCCTTTCGAAAGGAAAATCCCAAGGCCAAGATTTGGATTTGCCTCATGACGCCTATCTTTCACACGCATCCTCGATTTGAAAGTGGCACTCGCGATTGGCATGCAGCAATCCAACAACATATCCGCGACATTGCAAAGGCTAATGATGTGGAACTCATCGACCTACATACGCCCCTCTATTCTCGCCCCAACCTCTTCGCTGATGCACTTCATCCGAATGCTGAAGGGGCTGAAATCATGGCACAAACGATTCGTTCTGCGCTCACAGGTGACTATGGTGGACTAAAAATGTCACCGCTTTATGCCGATGAAATGGTGATGCAGCGACGCGAACCCATCGTATTTCGTGGAACCGCCAATGCCGGAGAACAAGTTAAGGTGACATTCCTGGGCAAAAAAGAAACGACAAAAGTCAAGACAAACGGCCAGTGGGAGGTAAGTTTTCCGGCCATGGAAGCAGGCGGACCTTATGAGGTTCACATCGCAACAAAAGCCCAACAACGCACGATTCGCCACATTTATATTGGTGAGGTGTGGTTATGTTCAGGACAATCAAACATGGAATTTCCCGTCAGTCAGTCGACTTCTGCCCACGAAGACCTCGCCACCGCCGCCAAGCAACCCCTACTCCACCTCTTTAATATGTATACTCGTTTTCCAACGAATGCCGAGAAATGGGATGAAACAACCCTCGATGCCGTCAACAAATTGGCACTCATGGGAGGAAATATATGGGAAACGGCCAATGAAAACACCGTTAAGAACTTTTCTGCAGTGGCATATCATTTTGGAAAAGCATTGGCAGATAGTCTCAAAGTGCCCGTAGGTATCATCTGTAATGCCGTGGGTGGCACCACAACTGAATCATGGATAGACAGAAACACACTCGAATGGCAGTTCCCTTCCATCCTTTATGACTGGTATCATGGCGACTTTGGGCAGCCTTGGGCACGTCAACGAGCACTTCAGAACATTGCGCTTGCTCCAAAAACAGCCTTGCAACGCCACCCTTATGAGCCGTGTTATATGTTTGAAGCAGCCATGTTGCCATTAAAAGATTATGCCATTCGCGGCGTGGCTTGGTATCAAGGAGAGTCTAATGCCCACAACATCGAACTTCATGCACGCTTATTTCGCCTCTTGGAGAAAAGCTGGAGACATTTCTTTCACCGCCAAAAGCTGCCGTTCCTTGTCGTACAATTGTCAAGTCTTAACCGCCCGTCATGGCCTGAGTTCCGTGATTCTCAACGGCGGTTATCTGCAAAACTTCCCGAAACGTGGCTCACTGTGACCAGCGATCTCGGCGATTCTTTAGACGTACATTACCGAAACAAACAGCCTGTCGGCGAGCGTTTGGCGCTTCAAGCCTTGCATCATGTCTACGATTATCACCTTGTTTCCGAAGGACCTACATGCATAAAGGCCCGCGCTGTGAATAATCTGGTCTACCTTTATTTTGAGAATGCGCATGGGTTACAAGCCAAAGGAGGGGCTGTTCAGGGTTTTGAAGTAGCCGGAGATGATGGAGTTTATTATGCCGCAAAGGCCGAAATAGAAGGTGAAAGCGTAATTGTCAGCAGCGATAAAGTGCCAAATCCGCGAGCTGTTCGCTATGGTTGGCAGCCCTTTACGCGTGCAAACCTCATCAATTCTGCCTCACTCCCCTGCAGTACATTTAAGAAAAAGATAGCTCAATGAAGTCAATTCGAATATTATTAATCATATATCTTGTGATGAATCCATTCATAAAAGAAACTAAGCTGCATGCACAATCGTTGCACTTAGCACGCGTTGAATATGTGAAAGGCTTTCCATCAGACGAAGCCGGAATAGAAAAAGGAGTGTCAGCCTGCTTTGCTGGCACTGTCGACAATATGCTTTTAATGGCTGGGGGATGTAACTTTCCAGAGAAGCCCGCGGCAGAAGGTGGTCTGAAACGTTATTATCAAGGCATTTATGCTGCAGAAATCACACGCGAGAACCAACTGAAATGGACACTTGTTGGAAAGCTTCCACAACCTTGCGCCTATGGTGTGAGCATTCCTCTCCCAAGTGGTTTGCTCTGTATTGGAGGCAATAATCTTAATGCAAGCTTTGATGCTGTGTTTGAAATCATCTTGAAAAATGGTAAAGCCACACTGAAACAATATCCGTCATTGCCTGTAAAAATGGATAATTTTGCTGGTGCTTGCGATGGGAATCAAGTTGTTGTAAGCAATGGTTTGCAAACGTTCGCCCTCAAACTCAATCAACTTGAAGATGGATGGGAAACACTTCAGCCACTCACACCCAAGAAATTGAGTCAGCCCATAGGTGTATTCGTCGATGGAAACTATTGCCAATGGGGCGGCTGTACAGCCAAAACAGCAACCGAAGACTGCGAGCTCAATCTCACTGGTCAATGCTTAGGCAAGCCAACAACAACGCTTGCACCACCTAAAAACAATGATGGCGAAGCTATTTTCTTAGGAGGAGCTGCAGCAATCAGTCTCACTCCACAAACCTTTGTGGCTGTTGGCGGCGTGAACAAAGATATCTTTTTAGATGCCGTAAACCACCCCAAACCAGGTTATATGACACATCCGGCTGAATGGTATCGCTTCAATCCCTTTATTTGTATATATGAAAATGGAGCTTGGAAGATAGCTGGCACCGAAAAGATTGCTGCACGTGCAGGAACAACATTAGCCAAACATGGCAATGATATCTATGTCATTGGAGGCGAATTGAAACCTGGTGTGCGCACGCCTGATATCTATCGACTAACCTTTAAGTAATCTATTCCGCATGAAAATCATTGAAAAGAAATACTATCCCTGGGCAGTTGTAGCCCTGTTATGGGTTGTTGCCCTCCTCAATTACATGGATCGTCAGATGCTTTCTACCATGCAAGTATCAATGAAAGCAGACATTCATGAACTCAATCAGGCTGAAGCCTTCGGTGCATTGATGGCAATCTTCCTTTGGGTTTATGGCCTTGTGTCGCCTTTTGCAGGGATGATTGCCGATCGTCTCGACCGCAAATGGCTTGTGGTGGGTAGCTTGTTTGTGTGGTCTTCGGTAACTTTGGCCATGGGATATGCCACAAGTTTCGACCAATTATATTATCTCCGAGGCCTCATGGGCATAAGCGAAGCATTGTATATTCCATCAGCCTTGTCGCTATTGGCAGACTGGCATGAAGGCAAAAGCCGTTCAATGGCGATAGGAATCCACATGACAGGCATCTATATGGGACAGGCAATAGGAGGTTTCGGCGCTGTTGTTGCGGCCATGCTAACATGGAAAGCCGCCTTCCATTGGTTCGGAATCATTGGTATAGTCTATGCCATTGTTCTGGCAATCCTGCTATATGAAAAACCACTTCGCAATGGTTTGAAGCACGAAAGCACTGCATCAACAACATCAAAAGCCAGTATGTGGCACGGATTTAGTGCGGTATTATCTAATTGGGTGTTTTGGATTATTCTCTTTTTCTTTGCCGTTCCGAGCTTACCAGGCTGGGCTACGAAGAACTGGCTGCCCACTTTGTTTGCTCAAAACTTAGGAATTCCGATGCAAGAAGCAGGCCCTATCTCCACAATTACAATCGCGGCATCTTCGTTCTTGGGCGTAATCATGGGCGGATATTTGTCTGACCGCTGGGTAAAACGTAATCTCAAAGGACGCGTTTACACCAGTGCCATTGGCTTAGGTCTAACAATTCCAGCCTTAGTATTATTAGGATTTGGTCATAACTTGCCTGCCATTGTAGGCGCAGGCCTACTCTTTGGCATAGGCTTTGGCATGTTTGATGCCAACAACATGCCTATTCTTTGCCAGTTTATTCCGTCAAGACAGCGTGCCACAGCGTATGGAATCATGAATATGACAGGGGTCTTTGCCGGCGCATTGGTAACCCAAATGCTTGGGAAATGGACCGATGGAAATAAGCTTGGCTTTGGTTTCGCCCTCTTGGGAGCCATCGTTGCCTTAGCACTCTTTGTGCAATTGCGGTTCCTCAAACCTCAAACCGACAACATGGAATAAGCAAATTCTAATAAGAAAGCTTTCTGAAAACAACATAAAACAAATTCATATAAGACATCATATAAATCAGATTACAATGGAAAAGATTATCGGATTGATTGATGCACCATTCACTCCATTTCATGAAAATGGTGATATCAACCTCGAACCCATTGCTGCTTACGGAGCAATGTTAAAGAAAAATGGTCTGAAAGGCGTATTTATTAATGGTTCTTCTGGCGAGGGCTACATGCTCACAACAGACGAAAGGAAGGCCTTAGCGACTGAATGGGTGAAGCAAGCACCAGCAGATTTCAAGGTAATTGTACACGTTGGCAGTTGCTGTTTGCGTGAAAGTGTGGAGTTAGCACACCATGCAGCCGAGATAGGGGCATGGGGAATAGGTGCCATGGCACCTCCTTTTCCTCGCATAAATCGTATAGAAGAGCTCGTAAAATATTGCGAACAAATTGCTCAAGCGGCACCAAACCTGCCCTTCTATTACTATCACATCCCCGCTTTTAATGGCGCTTTCCTTCCTATGGTCGACCTTTTGAAGGCCGTAGATGGGCGTATTCCCAACTTCGCAGGCATCAAATATACTTACGAAAGCCTTTATGAGTACAACCAATGCAGGCTTTATGCCAACGGCAAATACGACATGTTGCATGGCCAAGACGAAACCATCTTGCCGTCATTAGCCCAAGGGGGTGCCCAAGGAGGTATCGGAGGAACAACCAACTACAATGGACGTGAGTTGGTTGCCATTATAGAAGACTGGAAGAAAGGCGACATTGAATCGGCTCGGAAGCATCAAAACTTTGCCCAAGAAGTTATTAATGTCATCTGTCATTATCGTGGAAATATCGTTGGAGGCAAACGAATCATGAAGCTCATGGGCTTTGATCTTGGACCAAACCGCGTGCCTTTCCAGAATATGACGACTGAAGAAGAAATGCGTATGAAGGCAGAACTCGATGCAATTGACTTCTTTAGCAAGTGTAATCAATTCTAAATGTCAATAAGAATGAACATAGATCCTAAAACTTATCTAAGGCAATGGGCAGACCGATACAAACAAGAGGTCACCGAAAACATCATGCCTTTCTGGATGAAACATGGCGTTGACCACGTCAATGGCGGTGTATACACCTGCTTAAATCGCGATGGTTCACTCATGGATACAACCAAATCGGTTTGGTTTCAAGGGCGTTTTGCCTATATATGTGCCTACGCTTACAACCACATTGAAAGAAATCGTGAGTGGTTAGAGGCCTCAAAGTCTACCATTGACTTTATAGAAGCGCACTGCTTTGACACAGACCGCCACATGTTTTTCTCTGTAACAGCCGACGGAACGCCTCTACGCAAGCGGCGATATGTGTTTAGTGAGACCTTCGCTGCTATCGCTATGGCCGAATATTCCATAGCATCAGGCGACTCACATTACGCTAAACGAGCCCTCGAAGTGTTTGATGACACGCTGCGTTTCCTATCAACTCCAGGCTTCCTCCAACCCAAATATGAGCCCAACGTGCAGTTGCAAGGTCACTCTATCGTGATGATTCTCATCAATGTTTGTAGCTGTTTGCGCAATGCAGTGAATGAAGAGAGGCTCACAAAGCAAATTGATGAGTCGATAGATAAACTGCAACGCTACTTCATGCACCCTGAGTTTAAGGCGCTGTTAGAATGTGTTGGTCCTGCAGGGGAATTCATTGATACGAATATGACACGTACAATCAACCCGGGACATTGCATAGAAACCAGTTGGTTTATTATGGAAGAAGCACGCCATAGACAATGGGATAAGAAACTCTTAGACATGGCACTCACCATCTTTGATTGGTCTTGGGACTGGGGATGGGATGAAAACTACGGCGGAATCATTAACTTTCGCGACTGCAAAGGCTTGCCTTCACAAGACTATGCACAAGACATGAAGTTCTGGTGGCCACAATGTGAGACCATCATCGCATCGCTTTATGCTTACATGGCGACTGGAAACATGAAGTACTTAGAACGTCATCAGCAGATTAGTGAATGGACTTATGCCCACTTCCCCGACCCTGATTATCCCGAGTGGTATGGCTATCTGCATCGCGATGGCACTGTAGCGCAGCCGGCAAAAGGCAATCTTTACAAAGGACCTTTCCACATTCCACGCATGATGATAAAGTCATTTACGCTCTGTAATGACATTCTCAATCGGATGTAACGCTTGACTTCGTCACTTCAAGGATAACTATCGTTATCTTCATATCGGGCACTTCATTCTCTATGATGTGCCCGATAATTCTCTTATGGGAATCAGATAATAATACATGAAAAGCAAAAAAAATTGCTTTTTTATTAGGAATTGTTCTCCTTTTTCCGTATGTTTGTTGCGTAAAACCTAACCTATTACCCTTAAACCAAATGCCATGAACCTAAGAATAGGCTTTTTTCTGCTTCTCATTGGTTTGCTATCGGCAACCAAAGTCAATGCCCAACAAGAACAACGTTGGGAAGATTGCTATGCAGAACTCATTGCCATGGAAGGTGAAAGCGAAGAAGACATCCCCGATTATGACCTGCTTTGCGATATCGCTAACCATCCAATAAACATCAATCAGGCTACAAAAGAGGACTTAGAACAGCTTCCTTTCCTCAGCGATCAACAGATAGAAGACATCATGGAGTATCTTTTTCGTTACCATTCTATGCAATCTTTGGGCGAGCTTTACATGATTCCATCTCTCGGTTACACGTATGCATGCCTGCTTTCTTATTTTATCTATATTGGAAAACCTAATGAAAACCATCATCTTTCATGGCAAAAAATTATGCGTTATGGCCGACATAAGATTGTAACTGCCATGAACATTCCCACTTATTCACGCCGAGGCTTTAAGGAAAATCAATACCTTGGCGGACCTATAAAACACTGGTTACGCTATACTTTCAATTATGTTCATCAGTTAGAAATAGGATTTACGGGGGCAAACGATGCGGGAGAACCTTTCTTTAAGGGTCGAAACAGCTTGGGATATGACTACAACAGTCTCTATCTTATGCTTCGAAATCAAGGCTGGTTAAAGTCACTTGCCATAGGGAAATACCGCGTTCGGTTGGGTATGGGACTTGTAATGAACTGCGATTATGGCTTTGGAAAGCAGATGCTTATTGCCTCTTTAGACCGCTCTTCTGCTACAATTCGTCCTCACACTTCACGTGCAGAAGCAAACTATTTGCAAGGGGTTGCAGCAACTTTTAAGCTGAACCGCCATTTAGAAGCTACCACTTTCCTCTCCTATCGCCAAATAGATGGTACCTTATGTCATGATAGTTTGGGAGCAATCTCAGCCATATCGTCCAGTGGAGCCCATCGCACTACCACCGAAATGGCACACAAACACAACACCGACCAATTCGTTGCAGGAGGTCATCTGCATTATTTTCGTAATGGTTTCCACGTTGGAATCACGGCGCTTTATACCGCCTTAAACCGCGAGTTGCATCCCGACACCACATTACTCTACAAACGTTGGGCCGCCATGGGTAAGAGATTTTTCAATGCGGGCATTGACTATGGATACACAGGAAGCCGACTTTGCGTGAGCGGTGAACTGGCAACTGACGCTCATCTGGCGCTTGCCACTATCCACAAACTAACCTATCGCGTGGCCAACCCCTTGCAATTAGTGGCGATTCAGCGTTTCTATGCCTACAAATACAACGGACTTTTTGCTCGGAGTTTTGCCGATGCAGGAGCCGTTAAGGATGAAAGCGGTCTATATCTTGGTGTGAACTGGAATATCAATCGTTCCTTTTCATTGCTTGCTTATAGTGATTTTGCCTACTTTGCATGGCCTAAATACGGACAATCTACAGCTGGAACACACGCCCTTGATGGCTTTTTGCTACTCCATTACCAGCAAAAACAATTACAATGTGCCGCACAATATCGCATCAGACACCGTCAACGTGACGATGAAACGAAGTCAATGCTCATTGCACGAAACGAACATCGCGGACGTTTGAAAGTCGATTATTCTCCTGGTTCGTGGCATCTACGCACACAGGCAGACTTCACTTATGCCATGCAACAAACGAGAAGTTTTGGTTATATGCTTGCCCAAAGCATACAACGTGACTATAAACGCATCATCATTTCAGGCACATTGGGCTATTTCCACACACAAGATTACAATAGCAGGGTATGCACTTATGAACGTGGAATGCTTTATGATTTCAGCTTTCCTAACTTCTTTGGGCATGGAATCCGTTATAGTTTTATGGCTCGAACAATGCTCAACAGCCACTTAACGCTACTCATCAAAGCCGCAACAACAGATTATTTCAATCGCAATACCATTGGCAGTGGATGGCAAATGATTGCGCATTCGGCTCAAACGGATATTCAACTGCAAGCCATTGTCAAACTTTAAACCATGCGAAACAACCTGTTACAGCGCTAAAGATGTAATTCTTCTTTCGGCTTCACCCATGATTTCTACCAACTGATCACACCACTTATCAAACTGTTCATCGGCAGGTTGGCATTCAGGATGATGCATCACATAGTCTAATGTCTGCCGAACACCTTGGTCAAAACGCATGGAAGTGTGGAAATCGGGAACTGCTTGATGCAACTTTGACAAATCAAAGACCACCGAATTTGCCTTATCTCCCAACAACGCTCCCTTGAAATCGTATTGTGGTGCCAAGGCCAACAGCGTACTTGGAACATAACATGGGCGGAACGTTACACCCAAAACGTCGGCTATTGTCTTATGAATTTGATTCCAAGTCAACACCTCTTCACTCATCACTTGATAGGTTTCGCCTACTGCATGCACGTTGCCCAACAAGCCAACAAAAGCCTTGGCAAAGTCTGTGTTGTGTGTAACGGTCCATAAAGACGAGCCGTCTCCTGGCATGATTACAGGCTTTCCATCGAGCATTCTCTTAATAACTTGCCAACTTCCTTGCTGCCCATGAATAGCCACGGGCACCGACTTGTTACCATAAGTGTGGCTCGGTCGGACTATCGTTACTGGGAAACCATAGTCCCGATGATAATGATGTAACAGGTCTTCACACGCAATTTTCTCCCGTGAATAGGCCCAATAAGGATTCCGAAGCGTTGTAGACTCGGTGACAAATGGACTTGATAGCGGTTTATTATAACACGAAGCAGAACTAATAAAGACATATTGTTTCGTGCAATTAGCAAAGCGTTGGAAATCTTTCTCTACATGTTCAGGACGAAAAGCAATGAAATCAACAACACAATCCCACATCATTCCACTCAACAGTTTGTCGGTTTCTGCACTGTGAATATCGCCAACAAGCGTGTTGACCTCACGTGAAAAATCATGCTGTTTACCACGATTCAGCAACGTGACTTCCCACTCATCACGCGCACAAAGCAAATGCGTCACAGCACTACTGATAGTTCCTGTACCACCGATAATCAATATCTTACGTTTCATTTCCTGCCCAAATCTTTTATTGTTGATTGATATATAGCACACAAATATAATGAATCTATTGCACAATGGCAAGGAGAACCCATTCTATTTCACAGAAAAAAGATTCAACCATCCATGTGGTTTATATGTAGAAATAATACGCATCCCGTGATGTTGTTCCATAAAACACATTGTGAGAAGTGGGGAACAACGCCATAAGTGTTGCGATTTCTTTGTATAATCCGCCATAAAATGTTTCATTGTAAGCGTGCCTTTATAGAAAAAGCTCAACACCTACGGCGTTGAATCCCCTTGCGAATGTTTACCCGGGGTAGGCTCGTTCCTCGCCAACCCCGGGCTATCAAAAGAACAACTCGTACCGAGTTGCACCATGAGGGCATTTATA
>ERZ773046.2021-NODE-2021-length-10601-cov-10.870852_pt1 | contig 10601 bp, 19 predicted proteins | sample MGYA00580634_ERZ773046 | MGnify/ENA primary metagenome ERZ773046 (study PRJEB29015, sample SAMEA2738127) | human oral metagenome | biome: human oral; feature: human-associated habitat; material: saliva | place: China | collected 2159 ... | reverse complement strand
CCATTATTCGAGAGTCCTTTGGAGATTATTATATTAGTTTTCAAATCGAAGAACCCAACCGTGAATTACTTGTGAAAACCAAACAATTAATGGGTGGCGACCTCGGTTTGACTAACCTTTTAACTTTATCTAATGGTCTTAAATTTCCAAAATTTAGTCCTGGGCAAACACTTGCGCTTAGTTTAAAAGCTCAAAGTAAAGCTTCTAAAAGCATGGACCGTAATTCAAAAATCTTAAATACAAAAGAACTTATTTACCTCATTGAAACAGGTATTTTTGATGAAGATAAATATGAAGCGTCTGACTTATTTGAATTTAAGAATCATGAAAAACGCATGAAGAAAAGTGCTAAAACTCAACGAAAAGTCGCCAATAAACGTCATGATTATTTACACAAGCTAACAACAGCACTTGTCAAAACTTATGACGTTATTGTTTTGGAAGATTTAACAGTTAAAAACATGTTAAAAAATCACAAATTAGCAAAAGCCATTTCTAATGCCTCTTGGGCTACCTTTGTTCGTTTCCTACGTTATAAATGTAACTGGTACGGAAAATTATTTATTCTTGTTCCACCACATTACACCTCACGCATTTGCCATCAATGTGGTTGGGACAGTGGTAAAAAACCTCTTGACATTCGTGAATGGACCTGTCCTCACTGTCATGAAACACATGATCGCGATATTAATGCCGCTATCAACATTCTTTATCGCGGTCTTAAAAACCATCTTCAGTCACAATTAATGCTTTTAAACGAACAAGCTAGAAACGGTTATTTTTCAACTATTTTCTTCCAAGTAGCCTCTCAATGGCTTATGCAAACCATTAACTATTTTAATCAAGCCTTAAACATAGCTTGATAACCTCACAAAAGGTCAGGGACTGGCCTTGGTAAATAGTCAAGCCTCTATCTTCACGATTAATACTCTTATTAATCACCGTATGACAAGCTCACAGAAGAACGCTTATCGAATATTAGCGATTCGTTAGATGTTCGATCATTCTTCTATGATGTTCCCAGAAACCGCCCACTTCAGTGGGCGTGTAGTTCATGAAAGACGTCAATAGAGAACCATTCTAACAGAATCAAAAGGAGAAACAAATAATGAAAAACTTTTACTATGAAAAATGTCACAAGCCCATTCATTATAAAGATTTGCCTATCAATCGTCGTAAAGTAGGCGTTCACTACTATTACAAAATACGCAAACGTTGGCGCAATACCATCGAAAAGTCAATTGTTACCTATAAACATATTCCTCAAGTCATTACAGCTTGTCAAACGGAATTTGTCTTAGATATCATACATCCACATGACACAACCTATGGCGGTCAAGACCGTAACAAAACTATCAAATGCATCCCAAATGCGTCCCTTGCACAAATGGACACACTTGTTGAAACCTACAGCAAACGTAACCCAAGTTACCAATTTGATTACGACCCAACACAAGTACACATTACTTTTTATGGACGCAACCATAAATGTCTTGGGCGTTTTCGGTCTAAACAAATGCTCTACCCTTGCCAAAAATTTGGTAGCAGTCGTTACAGTCAGTTTAGACGCTTTAAATTCGCAACTATCAATAGAACACACAAAAAAACACCATCAGGACTTCCGTTCTAACAGAATTAAAGGAGAAGTATCATGAACACACACTTGACTTTTGGTCTTCCTAAAAAAACCATTGAAGACCTTTGGTTCATACCATCACGTCGTTTTAAAGTCGGTAACTATTACCACATTGGAAAAAATGACGATTATGATAACCGTAACTGTCTTTGGGCTAATCACAAATGGCTCAAACGTCCAACCGTCTCGTTTGAAACCGTTCGTTATATCCAAGATGAAGAGCTTAAAGACGACTACTATCCTTTCCCATACCCTACACATCATGCCTTTTACAACTATTCCTTAGACGAAATGGATACCATTCTTGTTGCCTTACAAAAGCAACACCCTGACCACGAGTTCACCTATAATGAAACACAGGTCAATATCCAACGCTATGGAAAACATGGTCGTAAAATTGATGAATACAATAACATCTCTATCAATTATCCTCGTCAAGCCTTTGGCACAGCCATCTACAATCAGTTTAGACAACTTAATCTTAACTACATTGCTAGACAAAAGGAGGCATAACCATGTACACCCGCACCCTCAACACACGCAACACCCACCCTGAACGTGGTTTTTACCGTCCAAAGACAACCGCTTTTTATCTCGTCACTGAAGACAAGAGCTTCTTTATCGAAGACGCTATTGGTGAATTTCTTCACATTTGCCCACTCGCCACTATGACTGAAGAAGACGAACTGCTTTGCGAGATTGGGCAACGCTCAACAGCAGATACTACTGAAATTCTTCATCACCATCGTCACGAAGAACCTCGTCGCCTTATCGCCACTGTTCAAGGTAAGCAATACCTTGTTCCACGTTATGACACAGACCCACGTTTCGTAGACGGAGAACACAATATCAATATCAGCAAAGACCTTACAGACGTTACCTTTACGGAATATGACCAACCTGGAGATTATTACACTATCGACCAAAGTGAGTTTAAAGAAGATATGGACCAACCTGAACAAGATATGGACCAACCTGAACAAGCCCTCGCTAGCGTTATTGACGCTCTTAGAAAAGAACAAATAAAAGAATAAACTATCATGAACAACGAAATTATTATGCCAAACGAAACGCTCGTCGTCACTTGTCGCATTCATACACCTATCAAAAACATTCTTAAAGTAGGCGACGTCGTCATCACGCCTTGTAAAGATTACTACAACTTTTTCGTTCACTACGCCACAGAGCTTTCAAGACATTACGAGTGTTTCATACCGACAATGCTTAGCGAAAAAGAAATAGCTAAAATGAACGCTGAAGTCATCAACAAATACTCACAACCCTACGAGTACGTTGAACCAATGACATGTGACGAACAAAACGTAGCGAAAATGAACGAGAAATACATCAACGAGTGCGTCAACAAATACAATACTGAGTACCTCGATGAGTACAACTAATATCAAAACGAACAGAAGATTAACCATGACACAAACACTCAAACCATTCGCTGAAACTATAACAAACATCGCAAACGCCTTTGGTTTCACATAAAGCATCCGCTGGCTCGTCATATCTTGAAACAGCTTACGAACAAGCTAGTTATTGTAGTTTTGGTGATTATTCTGATTATTGCTAAGAGGTAGGATATCACACCTACCTTTCTTTCATGAGAGCCGTTAAATATAACGACTCCCATTAAAGAAACCCTTTCCCTTTGACCGTCTCACAGACCGTCAAAGGTTTTTTGCGGGATTACGACGCTCACGCGCGTGCCCGAACCCATGGTTTAGGCTATGAAAAAAATCAACTTATTGTTATCAAAAAGGAGGAAATTATTATGTCAACATACACTCGTTCAGAAATCACTATCGCAACTAAAGAAGCTGTCAATAACACCTTCATCTCAAGGTGGTTCCAAAACATCCCTAAAGACCAACAAGCAAGCATCAGAAAGGTCGTCTTGTCTAACGACAAAACACATGTTGACATTTGTTACCACCCTGCTCTTGAAATTAACGAGCTTCTTGCAAGCTTATCAAAAGAAGTCTCTTACACTCTTGTCACTGTCGGCCACAACTACAGCAACATGTCACCCTTCACCGTAGAATACCTCACCGTTTTCAAAAATGGCGATATTATCATTGACAAAGCGCTTCCATACGCTGTCATTGATGAAAACAACCCCTTTGACGACGAAGGGTGTCCTAACTTCGACCAAGAAGCATCTCAAAAAGCCTTTCAACATGTCAAAGCTGTTAAAGCTAAATGGTTCACAACCTTTGACATCAACAAAGAAGAAGACGAGGTCATCCTAACGCCTGACGAACTTGAGCGTCTCCTTGACAATTTGTTTGAAATGGCACCTGCTGACGACTCACCATGCTAATGTTTTAACACACGTAATTTGCTATAAATTTATCACTAAAAACCATGATAAGTATCGCAAAGGCTGACCTTGAGACAGCTTATGAACAAGCTAGTTATTGTGGCTTTGGCGATTATTCAGACTATTGCTAATCGGTAGGAATAACCTACCTTTCTTTAACGAGAGCCGTTAGACTTAACGACTTTCATTAAAGAAAATTTTCCCTTTGACCGTCTCACAGACCGTCAAAGGTTTTTTGCGGGATCACGACGCTCACGCGCGTGCCCGAACCCATGGTTTCGATTATGGAAAAACCAATCGTTTAATCAAAGGAGAACTACTTATGAAATTCATTTCACTTACACTTATCACATCTGCCATCTTTGCTGTCTGCTTCTTTATCGGCACAAGCCTTACTATCGGCACTTGCCTTCTTGTTAACGCCATGATTGGTGCTAGCAGTCACTACCAAGACCTTATTCAATCTGGTCTTGTCCTCACTATCGGCTTTATCGCTGGTTGTGTCATCTTTTCAAAAATTGCTAAATAAGGAGAAATCTTATGATAATGTCTAAAATAAAGGCCATTCGTCCACTCTTAGAAAAAGAAAAAACGCTATTGGACTTTGATTTAACGGTCGATCAAGAAACAATCGACAACATCAAAGAAACAGGAACACATTATTATAACTATAATAAGGACCTCAAAAACAAACAAACAGCTCAAACACAACTCTTTGATATCGTCTACTTCTCAACAACTATCCCTGACCTATTTTATAAGGCCAACCATAACGAGTTTCAAAACGCCATACAAACCGCTTGCGACTTCTTAAAGCCTGACGGTTATCTCGTCTTTTACAACTCAAATGTTGGTGTTTTTAAAGCACGAAAAAACACCATTGATACTACAATACTTAACAAGGAGAACTAATTATGAACACGTATACTCAAAATCTACTCAACAAAGCTACTGAAATTAACGCTAACATCGAAATTGACCCAACATCAGGTGTCATCACCCTCTTTAATGACATTCTCACAAACTTCTATGGCACTTTATCTGATACCCACATGATCAAACTCATTGCGACTATCAAAGGTCACGCCGAAGGCTTCACTATCGAATGTACTGACGGTTGCTATATTCTCACAAAGAAAGGATAAAATGACCAACAAACAACTCCCATTTTGGCAAGGGCTACTCCTTATAGCCCTAATAATGAGTGCCATCACTTTCTTTTCAGGCCTTGGACTCATTTTGACCAAAATCCTTTATCACGTTTTCACTAATGGAAAAATTCAGCCACTTGCCAACTATGTTCTTAGAGAAGAGCCCTGGGAATTCGGTTGGTACATGGCTGTTATTTTCATTTTCAAACACACTACTTTCACGATCGGAGATCCATACAAATGACCTACTTAGAAGAACTTTTCGAAAAAGCTGACCGTTTGCACCAAGACATCCGTATCGTCAGCGGAAACATCTATCTTGGTGCGAAACTCTACGATACCTTTACCTTATCAACTATTAGACCACTACTTGACATCATCAACAATTGTCCTAACGGTCGTTATAAAGACTATTGTTTCACTAAGACTGATAAAAATGAGGATATTTATCTCACACATATCGCCAACTGTCATGACGGCCTTGTCGCTATGCAAGTGGCTAAACTCACCGCTGAAATCGAAGGTGGACATAAATGTATCGTCCTTCCAACCGCAACCGCGACAGATATCCTCACACAATTTTGTGAACATCGTGGACATGCCATTGCAATTAGCACAGAACCTATGCCTGATTATAGCAAACAGGTTGCAACGCTTAAATGCCACAATGCTGACGAATTCATCTGTATCAGTTCTAACTACAAGACCCTTATTTTCCCACATTATAAGGCTGCTTTTGAACCATTGGCACTTGACGGTCTTCGTAATAACCAAACCATCATCATTGTTTCAGACAATGTCAAACTCCCTTACCACGACATTGTCTTTTTGTGAGAAAGGCTAACACCTATGCTTTATGACATTATCGATAGCCTCATGGCTAACATCAAAAACGGCCGCATCCCACTTGCCTTAGGCATCATCATCGGAAGTCTCGTGCCACTCGTTCGCTACCTCATGGTTAGCATCCTTATAGCAGGACTTCTGACCTACGCCTCATGGCGATTTCTAACAAAAGGAGACCATTCATGACACAATACACCGTTGTCAAAACCTTTAAAACGTTTAGACACTCCCTCTATCACCGTAGTCCTGAACAAGTACTTGATATCATTTGCGACGACTTAGGTGACCACAGCTTGACAGACCTTAGTCAAGCCATTAACTACTATGAAAATCACACCTTTCGTGATTTTACCGCTCAGGTGCTTCCTGAATAAGCGGTTTTTTTGTCGACATAGCTCAGTGGTAGAGCACCTACATCGGTAGATTGTAAGACGTCGCCCGTCTTACCTCGCAGTGGCAGTTACTGACTATCGAATTAAATAAACAGACACGTCAGGTACGCGTGGGTTCGAACCCCACTGTCGACATCATTATTGAATTAAAGGAGAAATTATTATGATTAATGACATTAACGAACTACTTAAAGCCGCCATTCTTGACGACCAAAATTGCATCTACTTCGCCCCTGACTCACAAAGGACATACACGATTATCTTCGGTGATAGTTCTGTCTATGACGTTATTGTTGAAAATGGACAAGAACTTCTTGACGCTATTAATGCCAATAAAGAAAACTATTCCTTTGACTGCGTTACCGCACCTTACGTGCTTTACGCATCCCCAGAAAACCCATATATCACACTTATGAATATAAAGGAGAAAAAATAATGAATTTAGGAAACTTCGCTTTTCACAAAGGACGCTTTGTCCTCCTTGTTGATTATCAAGATACCATTATTGGAACTATTTGGACAGTCATGGATCTTGACACTAAGGCTATCTCACATGTCAATGAACAAGACTTAACGGCTTATACCTACAAACCACGCAACATGAAACCTGCTAGCGACATGACCGAAAAACAAAGAGATAGTATCACTTGTATCGAACAACAACTGAACCTTTCTTTTAACGGGCAAACGCTTGCTGACGTTTCAACCTTCCTTGGTCTTTTCTTAGAAAAAGCTAGAGAACAAGCTTACCAACGTCGCCTCGAAAATGAATACAACCGTTATTGGAGATAATTCTAACATAATCAAAGGAGAAATAAAAATGAACTTAGGAAATTTTGCTTTTTACAAAGGACAATTCGTTGTTCTCATTGCTGACCAAAAAACCCTCATAGGAAATGTTTGAACCGTCATGAATCTTGACACCAAAGACATCAGTCATGTTGACGAACAAAATCTAACACCTTACGCACGCAAACCACGTGGCGTAAAACCTGCTAGTGCTATGTCTGACCGTCAACAAAAAGCTATTGAATTTATCCGCCAGCTCACAGGAGCCTACTTTAACGGACGCAGTCTCGCTGACGTTTCAACGTTCATTGGTCTTTTCTTAGATAAAGCCAAAGACAAAGCTAGACAAAAAGCCTATGACGATTATGTCATCGCTGACGCCATGTCACCATGGTAATAATCATTATAACACAATTTAAAGAGATTAATTAATGAAAAAACTCTTTCCTCTTATCACTCTCATTCTTGCGCTCTTTGCCTTAACAGGCTGCGAGGAAGAAGCCTCATTCGCAAAGACCGCGACCTCAATCAATTAATAAATAAACGTTCATATTATATGTACGCTTTTTTCTTGATTATTACTTTCAAAAGATATATAATGAAATTAAATTAAATAGAAAGGAGGACTCTCAAATGACCATCTTATCGGGTGTCAAACTAAAACTCTATCCCAACAAAACACAAAAACAAACTATTGAACAAACCTTTGGAAATAGTCGTTTTGTTTGGAATCAATTTCGTAACATGCAAGAAAACCGTTATAATGCAATGATTAATGATTATAATTCTTACAAAGAACAGGCCAAAGAACACAGTGATAAAATTATTAACCCTATTTATATCGGGGATTACGATATGCAAAAATTGTTAACAGAATTGAAAAAAGAAAATTCTTGGCTTCATCTTTCAGATGCAACCGTTTTACAAAAAACACTATCAACTCTTGATCAAGCCTATAAAAACTTTTTTACAAAACCTGACCAATTTGAAAAACCAAAGTTCAAATCACGTAAACATCGTAATCAGTCATTCACTGGTAGAGTAAATAAACGTAAATCAGGAAAAACAAGCGTTTATATTGCAGGCCCTCGTTATGTTTATGTACCAAAATTAGGTTTCATCAAAACATCTAAAACTACCCGAATTAATGGTCAAATTAAAGAATATACCGTTATTCGAGAATCCTCTGGAGATTATTATATTAGTTTTCAAATCGAAGAACCTAACCGTGAATTACTTGTGAAAACCAAACAATTAATGGGTGGAGACCTCGGTTTGACACATCTTTTAACCTTATCTAATGGTCTTAAATTTCCAAAATTTAGTCCTGGACAAACACTTGCACTTAGCTTAAAAGCACAAAGTAAAGCTTCTAAGAGTATGAACCGTAATTCAAAAATTCTAACAACAAACGAACTCATTTATCTTATTGAAAAAGGTATTTTTGATGAAGATAAATATGATGCATCTGATTTGTTTGATTTTAAGAATCACGAAAAACGTATGAAAAAAAGTGCCAAAGCTCAACGAAAAGTCGCTAATAAACGTCATGACTATTTACACAAGTTAACAACAAAACTTGTTGAAACCTATGATGTCATTGTTTTAGAAGATTTAAAAGTTAAAAACATGCTAAAAAATCACAAATTAGCAAAAGCTATTTCTAATGCGTCTTGGGCTACTTTTATTCGTTTCTTACGTTATAAATGCAAATGGTATGGAAAATTATTTATCCTCGTTCCACCGCATTACACTTCTCGTGTGTGCCATCAATGTGGTTGGGATAGTGGTAAAAAACCTCTTGATATTCGTGAATGGACATGTCCTCACTGTCATGAAACACATGATCGCGATATCAATGCCGCTATCAACATTCTTTATCGCGGTCTTGAAACCTATCTTCAGTCACAATTAATGCTTTTAAACAAACAAGCTAAAAACGGTTATTTCTCAACTGTTTTCTTCCAAGTAGCCTCTCAATGGCTTATACAAACCATTACCTATTTTAACCAAGCTTTAGAAATAGCGTAATAATCTCACAAAAGGTCAGGGACTGGCCTTGGTAAATAGTCGAGCCTCTATCATCACGATTAATACTCTTATTAATCACCGTATGACAAGCTTACAGAAGAATACTCATCGAACTTTAGCGATTCGTTAGATGTTCAATCATTCTTCTATGATGTTCCCAAAAACCACCCACTTCAGTGGGTGTGTAGTTCATCAGGTTGACGAACGCAACCTTAATAACTACGTGTTTACAACGCCGTCTGTCATTGATGAAAGCCTCAAGCTAAACGCTGACGCTGACGCACGATTTAAGGTTCGAGTCACCAACCTCTATTCTGACGTCACTGTTTCTTCTAACTATTCCCGTTACAACGGCTTACGCCAAGACAGCATGAATCTGGATTTGTCGCACGCGCCTAACGGTGGCTATGATATCACAACAACCGAAAGCTATGACCAACCTTTCCAAGTGGAATCGGTCAACCAAAACGAACAATTCATTCACGGGTGGAATGGCTACATCTCTTCCGACTATAGCTACTTAACCGAACACGATATTCGTGATCATAGCGACGGAGCAGTGCTACAAACCGTTTGGACACTTGCCATCGAAGATACCGAAACCCATCAAATCTTTAGTAAATCACTCAGCGACACTATCTTTATGCCGTCACATGAGGATAAGAAATAGTTGTTCTGATTAAAGGAAGGTATCAGCTTACTGGTCAAACAGACCAGTAAGGGCTTTTTGCGGGATCACGACGCTCACGCGCGTGCCCGAGCCCATGTTCTGGTCTATGGAAAAACCTAGTTTTTAATCAATAAAGGAGAACCTATTATGACGATCAGTATTGCTATCAGCGAAAGCTTTGGAAAATTCCACATGCCAAAAGGCTTTGACTCAGAAGCTGTCGGCACACAATGGCGAATCGATTTAGCTAACTATCTAAAAGAACACGCTATAACTATCCCAAAAAAACAACTAACTGTTCCAAAAGAACAATTCGCAAAAGAAACCATTAACAAAAATTGGGAAAAAGGTTTAATAACCAATTATGAAAATTTATATTATTTCCCATCAGACTTAAATGGACAACCTATTATCACACATCTCACGATTGTCGATATTGATACAACTGAACCATGGATCATCACCACTTATGACGGTGCTGAATCTGTTGAAACAATTCCTGAGTATCGTCAAATGGACGACTTCAATTATCATGAAATGGTTTAACATCGCAGGCACGTTCACACGTGCCCTTTTTTAATCAGAATATCTCGAATGAGATGTCCTGATTAAAGAAGGTTTTCACCTTACTGGTCAAACAGACCAGTAAGGCTTCTTTGCGGGCTGAGGAACTAACGTCCCTCCCCGAACCCATGTTCTGTCTTATGGAAAAACAGATTCCATACATTTCATTCAATAAAGGAGACACATGCTATGT
>ERZ773046.2020-NODE-2020-length-10602-cov-3.236086_pt1 | contig 10602 bp, 8 predicted proteins | sample MGYA00580634_ERZ773046 | MGnify/ENA primary metagenome ERZ773046 (study PRJEB29015, sample SAMEA2738127) | human oral metagenome | biome: human oral; feature: human-associated habitat; material: saliva | place: China | collected 2159 ... | reverse complement strand
GGTGCTGCTCGACGTCGTCGACGGTGCTGTCGAGGCGCCGCCGCACCATTTCCGCTGGGAACCGGACCCGCTGGGCTGGATCCAGCTGCGCGTGGGAACGGAAGGACTCCTGGCCGCTTTGGATGCGCGAGAAGAAGAGCGGCGAGCGTTTCGGGGCGTTCAAGGAAATCGGCAGCGCCATCATCGAGATGCCGAAGGAACTGCGGAAGCTGGGGTTCGTGTACCTGTTCCAGTGGTACGGCATGTTCGTCTACTGGCAGTTCGTGTCGCACAGCATCGCCGACTCGGCCTTCGGCCGGCTGGAAGCCGCCACGCCGAAAGAGGCTGCCCACCTGTATGAACAGGCGGTGGCCTGGACCGGCCTGGTCAACGGCTTCTACAACGTCGTCACCTTCCTGTCGGCCTTCGTGCTGATGTACCTGGCCCGCAAGTATCAGGCCAAGCTGGTGCATGCCTTTGCCCTGGCCATGATGTCCCTGGGGCTGTGCCTGTTCCCGCACATCACCAACAAGTTCATGCTGTTCCTGCCGATGATCGGCTTCGGCATTGGCTGGGCCAGCATCCTGGGTGTGCCCTACATGATTGCCGTGGCCGAGATTCCGTCGGGCCGCTATGGCGTGTACATGGGCATCATCAACATGATGATCGTGATCCCCATGCTGCTCCAGACGGTGAGCTTCGGCTGGATCTACCGTACGTTGCTGGATCACAACCCGGGTTACGCCATGACCTTCGCCGGTGTGCTGCTGCTGCTTGCCTGCATCACCACGCTATTCGTGTCGACGCCCCACTTGCCGCGTCAGCACAACTTCCCGATGCAGAATCGCGCCAAGAAGCAAGGCTGATCCACGTCCGGCATGGCTCGCCTCCCTGCGGGGAGCGGGCCATGTCCAGCGAATGGGCGTCATGTTCGCCCGGCGCTGCCGGCCTCTACGGAAAGCCGGTCCCTTTGCGGGGCCGGCTTTTTTCTTGGAAGCAGGGGTCTGTTCGGACGCAAGGCCCGGGCTGCACGGAGGGCACACAGCAGTAGCGTGGGCCACGCGTCCGTGGCCCCTGATCAGAACTTCAGCATCCGCCCTGCCCTGCGGCGACCGTCCGGTCGATCCAGCCGAACAGCTCGTCCAGATCGTAGTCGCCACTGTGCGGCACGTCCCAGGGCATGAACAGGTCCACCTGCTTGCCCGTGTTCTGTAGTCGTGTGGCCAGGATCACGGCGATGGCGTGGGAGGTATCGCGGTCGGCGGTACCCACCCGGATGCGCCAGTGCTGAGGCCCCTCCTGCCGATGGGCGATGTAGTTCATCGGGTTCATCAGCCGGATGGTCTGGGCGTCGGCCATGCCGGCATCCTTCACCGTGCTGTGCGCTGCCGAGTACGCGGTGAAATGCCGAGCATCGACCGTGTCGGTTCCGAACTCCTGGTTCTCGCCGCTGTCCAGCGCCAGACCGTCAAAGGCGGGCGGCGTCTTCTGGCGACCTGCGGCGCGTGCGAAGGCGGCAAAGTCCACGGCCTTCACCTTGCCGTCCTGAAGGGCCAGCCAGCCACGGTCGGACAGGTCCTTGCCGGCATCCAGCTGCTTCTGGGCCGAGGCGGCCAAGTATGAAGCTACATGCGTCTTGAAGCTGCCATTGCCCTGGGTATCCAGAGAGAGCTTGCGGCCATCTGGGCCCAGCAGATGCAGGGCATTCACATATTCGGTGAACAGCGGCTTGAGCTGGCTTGAAACCTTCTTCTGCTCAGAAGTGAGCACTCCCTTCACAAGCTTGCGCTCGACATGGAAGTCGATCTGACGCATGTCGATCTTGGCGTAGTCATCGACGCCATTGAATTCCCATTCGTAGGCGGCGTCCGCCTGCTCCAGGATGGAAATCGGGCAGTAAGCCGAGACGGCAAAGATGTCGTCGGGGGCATCAGCGGCCCCCAGCGCCTTCAGGTAGGGCTCGTAGTCGGGCTGGTTTGCGCTGGCCCCCAGCAGGACCGACAGCGCACCACCGGCGCTGGTCCCGTTGGAGATGATCCGGTTGGCATCGCCTGGCATGGCGTCATCGTTGTGCTTCAGATAGCGAACCGCCGCCTTCAGGTCAACGATGGCGGCTGGCGCCTTGCCGGTGGTCTGGGTACGCCCTCGCGCACCGGGCGAGACGACCACCAGACCCCGTGCCAGCGCCGTCTGCATGGCGTCGGCCTGGTCAGGGTCGCGCGGGCCGAAACCTGCCTGCCCCATCACCCCGGGCTTGGCCGGCATGTAGCCCCCCACCTGATTGGGCAGGAAGATGGGCGCCGTCCTGGCCGTGTAGCCATTGATGGTGCCACCCTGGAAGTAGGCTTCCGGCACGTAGATGTTCAGGCTCTGGTACTCGGCATCGACCGGGTTGCGAACGTAGACGACGTTCTCGTAAGCCCGATAGGCCACGGCCTTGCCATTGACGCGAGTGCTTCCGGGCGTGGGCGTGAGGCGAGAAAGGTCGAGGGCATCCATGTCGGTCTGGCGGGTCTGTTGGGAGGCATGGGCAGGGGCCCTGTCCGTGGAAACTGACGGGCCGTGCTGACTGGCCGCCAACGCAGCCGTTCCAACCATCAGACTGCCGACAAGCAGGGCCAGCCGTGAGTGTCTGAGGAAGGGGCTGCCCTGCTGGGGCTGTGCCGAATGCGCCGAGGAGGATAGGGCAACGTAGGTATTCATGGACTCTCCTATCCAGGAGCAAGGGAAGATGAATGTGCCAAGACCTGGCACATCCTGACGAACCTATTGGCCCTTGCGATGAAAACGGCTGGCCGCCCAGAGCATCAGCAGCGCCACGAACGGTGCCAGTCCGAAAGCCAGATGCAGACCATCAAGCATGGAGGCCCGGGCAGCCTCGGTCAGCGCACCGCCGGCGTTTGCTGCTGCGTGCGCTGCCGCGTCGATGGTAGCGCCCTGCCCTCCTGCCTGACCCAGTTCCAGGGTCGAGCGCAGGGAATCCGTCGAAAGGGTCGTTTCGGCAGTCCCCGCGGCGCTTGCGGAAAGTCGCTCACCCAGATGCGTGACGCCCACGAAGAAGGCGGCCCCCAGCGCCCCCGCAATGGGGTTGAGCGTTGCCATGATGGCTGCGCCGTGGGGGTTGAGGTTGCGTGGCAAGGCGTTGAGGCCGTAGGTCTCGGACACCATGGCGGCCGCCCCGGCGGCCGAGAAGAGTCCGAACAGCGTAGCCAGCCACCACGCCTTGGATGTTGCATCGAAGCTGAGCCACATGCCCAGCAGGCTGATGAGGATGAACACCGTGCCCGGCAGGACCACAAATCGACCTCCCCGCCGATCCAGCAGCGTCCCGAACACCGGCATCAGCAATGCCTGGGCGATGCTGCCCGGCAGCAGGACGAGTCCTGTGACGGTAGCCGACAGCATGAGCACCTGCTGGGCATACATGGGCATGAGCAGCTCCATGCCCAGGAACAGGAAGATGGTGCTGGCCATCACGATGACGGCATAGCCGAACTGTGCGTGGCCGAAAGCCCGCAGATTCAGCAGCGGCGTCTTCAGACGGAACTGACGGACCACGAACGCTCCGACCATCAGCAGGGATACCGGCAGCAATACGGCCAGCTGCAGGGCGGATGCCTCGGAAAACGTGCTGCCGCCGTAGACCAGCCCGCCAAAGCCCAGCACCGACAGCACGACCGACAGCAGATCGATGCGTGGCCGCGTGATCTCTACCAGCGTGACTTTCAGGTAACGGAGCACCAGCAGGACAGCCACCAGCATCAGCGGCACGGTCAGCAGGAACAGCCAGCGCCAGCCGAAGTGGTCGATGATGAAGCCTGAGATCGTGGGCCCCAGCGCCGGAGCGGCACTGAACACCATGGCCACCAGTCCCATGACCTTGCCGCGTCGCTCGGGCGGATAGATGGCCAGCGTGGCGTTCATCAGCAACGGCATGGTGAGTGCCGCCGACACGGCCTGCACCAGCCGCCCCGTCAGCAGCAGTCCGAACGTGGGAGCCGTCGCGCAGATCAGCGATCCCGCCAGGAAGGTACCCAGCGTGACCAGCGTGAGCCGTCGGGTATCAAGCCACTGCACCAGGCTGGCCGTGAGCGGTGCGAGCGCCCCCATCACCAGCAGAAAGCCCGTGGCCATCCATTGCACGGTGGTCTTTTCCACCGAGAACTCCCTCATCAGCGTGGGCAAGGCCACGTTGAGCAAGGTCTCGTTCAGAAAGCCAATGAAGGCCCCGACGAACAGCGTGCTGATGACCAGCGTGCTGGGAAAGGCCGGGTCGTCGTCAAAGTACTCGTACTGGCGGGATGAGGGCAAGGATCACTCCAGGTCGTCGCTGAGGAAGACCGGCTTCTCGGTCTGGTCCATTGGCAACAGCAGGTTGAGCACCACGGCCGTGATGCCACCGGCGGAGATGGAGTTCTGGAAGAGCACGGGAAGCTGCTGGAAAACTTCAGGTTCGAAGGCAACCCCCAGACCCAGGCCCACCGAGGTGGCGGCAATGATGGTTTCACGCCGACGGATACCGTTGGTCATGAGGATGCGCACACCAGCAATGGTGATGAGGCCGAACATCAGCACCATCGCCCCGCCCAGCACGGGGGCCGGGATGGTGGTGAAGATCCGCCCCACCACCGGGAACAGCCCCAGCAGCACCAGGATGACGGCAATGTACTTGCCCACATGGCGCGACGCCACGCCCGTCATCTGGATGACGCCGTTGTTCTGAGCGAACGTGGTGAGCGGAAGCGACCCCAGTGCGGTGGCAATGACGGAGACGAGGCCGTCGGCCAGGACACCGCCACGCAGGCGCCGCGTGTACTCGTCACCTTCGATGGGCTGCCCCGACACCATGGCCGTGGCGGTAAGATCCCCCACCGCCTCGAAGACGCTGAGCAGGTAGATGGCGCCCGCCACCACGAAGGCATGGCTGTCGAACGCAAAACCATACTTGAAGGGCACCGGGATCGTGACCAGCGGCAGGCCATTCAGTGAGGAGAAGTCCACCTTGCCCCAGAAGAGCGCGATCAGATAGCCGATGACCAGGCCCACCGCAATGCCGCTCATGCGCAGCAGCGGATTCTTCATGCAGTTGAAGAAGAGCACGATGAGCAGCACCGTGCCCGCCAAGCCCAGGTTCTCGAAGGAGCCAAAGCTGCCGTCAGCCTTGGCACCAAAGCCGCCGCCAAAATCGGTAATGCCGACGTGCACGAGGCTGAGGCCGATGAGCATGACCACCACCCCGCTGACGGTGGGCGTGATGACCTTCTTCAGGTAAGGCAGCAACCAGGCCGAGAAGCACACCAGGAATGCGCCGACGAAGGAAACCCCCAGGAGGGCCGAGATCATGGCGTGCGCGTCCAGCCCCTCGGCCTTCATGGACGTGCCCAGCGCGATCATCACCGTAACGAACGAGAAGTTGACCGACTGGATGGAGAGCATGCCCGACCCCAGCGGCCCAAAGCGATTGACCTGCAGCCAGGTGCCGACGCCCGAGGCCACCATGGCCATGGACACCAGGTAGGCCGTCATGTCCACGGGCAGTTCCAGGGCGCGGCCCACGATCAGCGCCGGGGTGATCATCGGCACGAAGATGGCCAGCAGGTGGGTGATGGCGCTCAGCAGCGCATTGCCGAACGGGGGGCGATCTTCCAGTCCATAGACGAGATCGGCTTGATCAATGGGCTTGGAGGGGTGGCTCATGATGAATTCTGAATTCTGTAAACAAAAAAGCCCGCCGGGCTTCCACGAAGGAAGACGGCGGGCTTTGGGCGAGACGGGCAGCACCAAGAGACCAGGCGCTGCACGCATCATCACTGCAGCTTGATTTCCACGTCGACGCCGGCGGGCAGGTCGAGTTTCATCAGCGCATCGACGGTCTTGTCGGTGGGATCCACGATGTCCATCAGACGCAGGTGCGTACGGATTTCCAGCTGGTCACGCGACGTCTTGTTGACGTGCGGCGAACGCAGCACATCGAAACGCTCGATGCGGGTTGGCAACGGCACCGGGCCGTGAACGACTGCGCCGGTGCGCTTGGCCGTATCAACGATCTCAGCGGCGGACTGGTCGATCAACTTGTAGTCGAACGCTTTCAGACGGATACGGATTTTCTGGTTTGCCATGATGATTCCTTAAAGAGCGAGGAGCGCGCGGCAGACGCGCTCCTATGTCTGCGATGGGATGGGACGTGAAAATCAGGCGATGATCTTGGCGACCACACCGGCACCGACGGTACGACCACCTTCACGGATGGCGAACCGCAGACCCTGTTCCATGGCGATCGGGGCGATCAGCTTGACCTTCATCTGAACGTTGTCACCCGGCATCACCATCTCGGTGCCTTCCGGCAGCGTCACCGAACCCGTCACGTCCGTCGTACGGAAGTAGAACTGCGGACGATAGTTCGAGAAGAACGGCGTGTGACGACCACCTTCGTCCTTGCTCAGGATGTACACCTCAGCTTCGAACTCGGTGTGCGGCTTGATCGTGCCCGGCTTGGCCAGCACCTGACCACGCTCGACGTCCTCGCGCTTCGTGCCGCGCAGCAGGATACCCACGTTGTCGCCTGCCTGACCCTGGTCCAGCAGCTTGCGGAACATCTCCACGCCCGTGCAGGTCGTCTTCTGCGTGTCACGGATACCGACGATCTCGATCTCGTCGCCAACCTTGATGATGCCACGCTCCACACGACCCGTAACCACCGTACCACGACCCGAGATCGAGAACACGTCCTCGATCGGCATCAGGAACGTGCCGTCCACGGCACGCTCGGGCTCGGGGATGTAGCTGTCCAGCGCCTCGGCCAGCGCCATGATGGCCGGCTCGCCGATCTCGCTCGTGTCGCCTTCCAGCGCCTTCAGTGCCGAACCCTTGATGATCGGCAGATCGTCGCCCGGGAACTCGTACTTCGACAGCAGTTCACGAACTTCCATCTCCACCAGCTCCAGCAGCTCGGCGTCGTCGACCATGTCGGCCTTGTTCATGAACACGATGATGTAGGGAACACCCACCTGGCGGGCCAGCAGGATGTGCTCGCGCGTCTGCGGCATCGGGCCGTCAGCCGACGACACCACCAGGATCGCGCCGTCCATCTGGGCAGCACCGGTAATCATGTTCTTCACGTAGTCGGCGTGTCCCGGGCAGTCCACGTGTGCATAGTGGCGCTTGGCGGTCTCGTACTCAACGTGCGAGGTGTTGATCGTGATGCCCCGGGCTTTCTCTTCCGGTGCATTGTCGATCTGGTCATAGCCCTTGGCCTCGCCGCCGAACTTCTTCGACAGCACCGTGGCAATCGCCGCCGTCAGCGTCGTCTTGCCATGGTCCACGTGACCGATGGTGCCCACGTTCACGTGCGGCTTGGTCCGTTCAAACTTGCCCTTTGCCATAACTGGAGACTCCTGATGTCTGGGTGGGGAGTGGCCGACCGACCCGGGATCCGTCAGGGACCCTCCCTGACATATGACGCGCTGCCAGTGCTGGCAACGCTTTGGAATATGTGGTGCCCATGGCGCGGATCGAACGCGCGACCTCTCCCTTACCAAGGGAGTGCTCTACCACTGAGCCACATGGGCATGACCTTCAAAAACCTTGCCTGAAGCAGACAAGAAACAGACACCCTTGATTTCAGCCTTGCTTGCAGGACGACAGAGCCGCCCTGGCAACCAAACCGCTGTATGCCTGTCCGGTCAATGGGACATTATGAAGACTTTTTCTCTGCGATGCAAGGGGGTGGCGAAGTTCCATCATCCACTCCCGATCTGCGCTCGCGCGGATAGGTCCACAAGGGCGTGATGATAGGGCAAAACCGGATTTTGTGCGCATGGCCGCCGCACTTCCCGCCCAAACGTCGCGTACCGCATACGCTCAACGGCATCCGCCTCCCCCGTTGCACTTGCCGTCAAGGACAGAACGCCCAGGTAGCACGACCCGGTTGCCTGATGCCGAGCCGCGCCGCGCGCCTGGCATGCTGTTCCGCGCCGACTCATTCTGGCAAGATCAGCGTTGCCCATTCGACAGACTTCTTTGGAATCCGCCCCATGAACACTCTCAAGACCCTGGTTGCCGGCGCTCTGGCGCTGGTCTTTGCCGTGACAGGCTGCAGCCTTCTGCCCAGCACCACCGACACGACGCCTGCCACCGGCGTGAAGGAAATGGCCGAGGCCCCACTGACGATCCAGACCTACAACCCGGGCGAGGAGGCGATCTTTGCCGTGTCGTCCACCCTGGTTCAGGGCAAAAAGGACGCCATCCTGATCGACGCGCAGTTCTCGACCCAGGATGCCCGCAAGCTGGCTGCGCAGATCAAGGCCAGCGGCAAGAGGCTCGTGGCCATCTATATCAGCCATTCCGATCCGGACTTCTACTTCGGGCTGGATACGCTGAAGGGCGAGTTCCCCGAAGCGCGGATCGTGGCCACGCCGCAGACCGTCGCCGCCATCGAGCAGAACAAGGACATCAAGCTCAAGGTCTGGGGGCCACAGCTGGGCGAGAACGCGCCCAAGAACATCATCATTCCGGAGCCGCTTGACGGCGACCGCCTGAAGCTGGAAGGGCAGACGCTGCAGGTGGTGGGCCTGGACGGCCCCACGCCGGACCGCACCTTCGTCTGGATCCCGTCGATCCGGGTGGTGGCCGGCGGCATTCCCGTAGTGGCCGGAGAGCACGTCTGGATGGCGGACACGCAGACGCCGCAATCGCATTCGGACTGGCTGACCACACTGGACCGCATCCAGGCGCTGAACCCGTCCGTGGTGATTCCAGGGCATTACGCGCCGGGCAGTGCGCTGGACCTGAGGGCCGTCCAGTTCACCGGTGACTACATCCGCGCATTCGACGAAGAGGCGGCCAAGGCCACCAACTCGGCCGAGCTGATCTCGGCCATGAAGGCTCGCTACCCCCAGCTGGCCGGCGAAGGCTCCCTGGACCTGAGCGCTAAGGTGGCCATGGGCGAGATGCAGTGGCCCTGACGGGCATTCAGGGCTGCGTGGCGCTCAGCTCGTCGAGCAGCGCCAGCAGCGCCTGGACTTTCTCCTTGCCGAATTTCTCCTCCAGGCGCCGGTAATCGTCCTCGACCTCATCGACCATGTCGTTGAAACAGGTCTGCCCGGCAGGACTCAGGCTCACGTAGACGCGGCGCTGATCATGCCGGGGCTTGCGGCGCTGGACGAGGCCATCCCGCTCCATGCGCTGGAGCACACCCGTCATGCTGGGCTTCAGGATGCAGACCAGCTCGGCCAGCTGGTGGCTTTCCAGCTCGCCGTAGCGGCGCAGCACACGGATGATCCGCCACTGCTGCTCGGTGAGCCCATGTCGGTTGAGCGACGGCCGGAAGAAGAGCATGGCCGCTTCCCGGGCCTGCAACAGCGCCATCGTGAGGGAAGGACGCACGGTGGCAGGCGGCGGCGCCGCAATATCCGGCGCGGGAATGGGAGGATCGGGCGCGCGTGTCGGCGTCAGGCGAGTCGCCCGGGGCTTCAGGGCGTGCTGCTCTCCATCGAGCAGCCCCCTTTCATCGAGTACAGGAAAGGGATGGGCGCTGGCATCAGCACCGGCGTCCGGCAGTGCAACGGTCGATGTGAATGCATCCATACTCATGGGGATTGTCAAAACATGTCATCTGAACAATACCGGCAGGATACCCCAGACCGCACGATCGGGTGGAGATAACCAGTCGCCGTCGCGCCCCGAGGGACCGGATACTGGCCGTTTTTCAGGAAAAGGCATATCCCGTTCGGGAATTTTTCACATTGAATCCGTCGCCCGGGCAATCAGGGATGGGCCGTGCACTGCCTCAGCAGCGCACGATGACCCGCTTCAGCATGTCGGCGAAGAGCGCCTTTTCTTCGTCCGAGAAGGGCGCAAACACCTTGTCCTGATGACGCCAGGCAATGTCCCAGACAGCCTGTGCCTGGCGATGCCCCTCGGGGGTCAGCACAAAGCCGCCCCCCTCCTGGCGGACCAGCCCCCGCTCCCGCAACAGGCGCAGCACCGGCTCGACTTCGCGCGCCGGCATGACGGCCTGGTGCACCACCGTCGCCAGATCGGCTGGCTGATCAGCATCCAGGACCAGCAGCACGCGTGACTCGCCTGCACTCCACCCACCCTGCCGGCGCTCGGGCTGACAGGCCTCCTGGTGGGCGCGCATCGCCTGACTCATCAGGTAGAAATAGTTGTGCACCAGGCGGCTGTGAAACTCGGTGCGGGGCGCATTCACCTCCTCCCGCTCTTCCAGCTGCGGATGGGGCAGCACCATGGAATAGGCGCCCTGGTGGTAGAGCAGCGGATCGCGCCCGCTGTCCTCGTAGGCCACCACCTTGCCGATCATGATCCAGTGGTCGCCCCCGTCGATGATCTGGTGCTTCTCGCACTGGAAGCTGGCGGCGGTGTCTTCCAGCAGAATGGAGCCCCCGATGCCAGGCCGGTGCGGCACGCCCGCATAGCGATCATCCCCGGGGCGGGCAAACTGGTTGGACAGCGCGATCTGGCCAACCGCCAGCACGTTGACGGCGAAGTGCGAGGCCTGCGCAAAGACCGGGTAGCTGCCCGAGCGCTTGTCGATGCTCCAGAGGATGAGCGGCGGATCGAGCGACACCGAGTTGAAGCTGTTGGCGGTAACCCCGACCTTCC
>ERZ773046.2018-NODE-2018-length-10605-cov-5.867678_pt1 | contig 10605 bp, 15 predicted proteins | sample MGYA00580634_ERZ773046 | MGnify/ENA primary metagenome ERZ773046 (study PRJEB29015, sample SAMEA2738127) | human oral metagenome | biome: human oral; feature: human-associated habitat; material: saliva | place: China | collected 2159 ... | reverse complement strand
AACATAAACAATCTGTTAATTTACTGTATTTTTGTATAAATACTAGTTGAAAATTGCTACGATGACTAATGCTACAATGATATAAATAGCCGATACAACTGTCGTAATTCTAGCGAGTATTGCATCATAACCATTGCTCTTCTTCTTTCCAAAAAGCTGTTCTGCACCTCCAGCAATTGAGCCGGAAAGTCCATCACTCTTGCTTGATTGAAGCAAGATGCTAAGGATCAGAATCACACTAGTGATGAGTAAAACAACCATTAATGCGGTGTGCATAATCCCCTCCACATATGTTACATTTATAGTTCTTAAAGAACCATAATAGTTTAACATGAGCAATAAACAAAGTCAACATTCCATAGGTCTTCGAATGCTTGAAACCGTGTACACGATAAGTACTTTAGTTATATATCCTTCTATATTCTACAACCTAAAATAAGGACCCATTCTTAATTATAGATCCTCATTCTTTTTGTATTATATTTTCGCAATATTCCTAAATTACACATACTGAGCTAACAAAGTCTTAAGAGCAGATGCACTGCTTGAGTGAACCCAAGCAACCTCAACATTTTTACGCTTTGCCTCTGCAACAGCGGTGTTCATCATCTTATGTGACACGGTATTTGTAAACATCACGAGCAAATCTGGACAGCCCATCTTCTTCCCTACATTTCCGCGTTCCTTAGTGAATACCTTGGCTTTACATCCGTGTTTTTTACAAATCTCCTTATATTGACATTCCATACACTCATTTCCGCCTACTATGACAATACTCATAATCTATCCTCCCAGCTATGCACAAACGGTTAATTTTGCAATATCACCGTCTATTTTGAACCTCTTCATATAAATTTTTTCGCATCGCTTATATTTTGCAAAAAGATTCTTGGCATACTCAACATCACCGTAAACTTTCCACTGCCCACAAGCCTTACAATTATTTCCACAATGATTGATGAAACCAGCGACGTCATCCACAGGATAACCTAAAAATATACCCACTTCGTGAGGGAAACTCCCACAAATCGAAATCCTATAAATAAGTCTTTGCAAAGCCCCTGTCACATCGCAGCTTTCATATCCAAAATTATGCATCAATTTACTTACACAGCACTCTGATAAGCGCATAAATAACATATCTGGTCTAAATACATATAGGAGAGCTCTTTTGCCATTGTCATGTAGTACTACTACAACAACCCCTTTACGATTTAGTTTATTGTTAATTATCGCAAGTTCAACCTTGAGTTTCTCCTGTGAACAGTAGCTATAACCGAACATGCTGCCTATTTTAATTCGTGCCAGAGTTGGTGCACAAAACTGAATAACTTTGTCCTCTAACATCCTATACCCCTGAGATGATATTCACGATATACTTGCTTATGCACACTGTTTTGCGACCAGTCACAAAACAGTTAAATAAATCTAACTCATTATTTTTAAAAAAGACTCTTGAGTTAGAGTCTTTTAACTATTGATAAAATACCATATTATTTGTATCTAAGTCAAGATATAAGAGAAAATTTATATTATTTTTCCATAATTAATATAAAGCCAATGGCAAAATAATAAATGTACTATTAATTTAATCACAGTAACTAACTTTGCTTATAAAGCTAGGCACCCTCTTCTCTTCAGACTTAATCTACACTACTTTCTCATTTAAAAATCTATTCAGATTCTTTTCTGCAATACTCTTTGCTCTGTATATTTCATTTTTTGCTAACTCATCTTTTATTAATTCAAAACAATTAATAGCCTTCTTCTTGTTTTTAGTTCCAATTTTATCCATAAACCTTATGAGCTTAATATTAAATGGTGTCATTGTCGTATCTGGATAAAACAATATTCCTATACTATTATAGTCTGTCCTATTTCTAACTGAATAAATAAGCTCAGGTTCTATCAGATATCTCTCTGCTCCAATAAGCATCTGACAATTATTATCATTAATCATGATGAGAGTTAGCACTAATTGCAGCTTATCGATCTCTGTAAGTTCACGATATACTAGGCGCCGCTTATTCTTTTTATCATATGAAAATATATAAGTATCATTCTCGCATATAATTGTCATATCTAGAAATGCTTTTGCATAATGATTGCATAAAATCTCGCATATATATCTTGGCATCCTATAGTCAGTAATACTTTGCCTAATATCCTTCTCCACTTAACTAACCTCCACATTTTGAACACGGTGTATATCCGCGCCTCTCTGCAATTTTCTTTGTTACCTCCACGTAATTCCTCTCCATAACCCTGCAACCTGCCATATGGTAGCATTCACCTTGAACAGGATAGTAATATACACGAGCCCCAACCTTCGCCCTTTTACTCTTACACACTGGACATGGATCATATTCCTTTCTAATACTTGAGGTTAACGTAGTTGACGTTACCTTTGAGTGCATATATGTGCATCCTTGATTATGATACTTCTCTCCACGTTTAGGAAAAATGAAGACAGGTCTATCACCCTCCCCTGTAAGATCATCAACAGTCATATGGGTATCATCTCTCACACGCCCAACATATGCACGAGTTATTGTCTTAAGTCTATACTTTGCTTCTGTTTTAAACCCAATTGGATTTTTAGTATTTAATCTCAAATCTGCATCTATAGATATGACTTCATCTATTCCGAAAGCGTTCTTCCTATACGATGTTGAATTTACTGCAAACCCATCGATTTGAGAATGGTTTGAGTTTAGCTCATTATGAATTTGATTAGGAACTAATTGAAAGATGTTAACTTTTGAAGCAACCGCTGCCGATTTTCTCAAATGATTAGCTGATATATAGTTTGCATCTTCAATACAGCTATAAGCAGATATAATAGAACTCATAACCATAATCGCAATCATGAAAATCGGCAGAATCAATGTTGCCTCAACGATATAACTTCCCCTTTTATTATTGATTTCTTTACTTGTACGAATCATCAACTTCATATGATTTACCATTAATTTTTAAATTGAATCTTACCCCACAGTTATATTCATCGAAGTTAAAATCATCATAGTATCGATATTTCATGTTAATCTGAATTAGATCCATAATTCTACGCGTTCTTAGATCCTTAGGGGTTGTTAACATCATTAGCAAGAGATATTCTTCATAGTTTTGCCCACTCATATTCTCTACAAAGCTTTCAGTCTTACTCATTTCCTTCAGTTGTTCTGAATTCTCATTCATTATTTTTCTAGATTCCTCATCTATCTTTTCACTAAACTTTTCATCTCCCAGCACACTTTCTAACGATACCTTCCACTCACCTTTCTTTTTTATAAAAGGAATTCGTTTGTTATCTAGTAAAGCTTTCACATCTTCGCGAGCTTCAAGAGCTGCCCAGCTTTCCATTATTATGCCTTGAATGACTATTGCGCCTGGCCCCGGAGATATGACCTCTGATACGGCTGCTATTAACTCCATCTTTTCAGGATCTTTAGATAATGCAGCTAAATTTAGTGCATTTCTAATCAAAAAAATGCTCTTTTTACAGCTCTCGAAGTTTTTATTATCATCTAAATTCCCTTTAACAATATACTCGTACTCATTTGCAAAAAATGTCTCCTTATCACTACAAGTCTTAAGGTGGCTATTGAACTTATTAACTATGAATGCCATTTCAGAGATTTTCCCTAGAGCTTTGGAACTTAACTTATCCGAAGCATTGTTATTACTTATCATTCCAGATATCCTTTTTATGTTGAAATTATTCTTTTCACCTCTCGATGGCAAAGTTTCTATAACGTATTTGTTTCCGATTATCCTTTTCCCGTATACACTCTTATCTTTAGATTCAGCAGTAGCATTTTTAGATTCATCTATAGAAACATTTAGGTTTTTAACGTCACTACGAACATTTCTATTACTACCATCAAGCACCGACTTGGCGCTTTCATATAGAAGTGAGTCACGTATACTTTTGCGAAAATTATTCAAATCTGACATACGGTACTGATCTAGGTTTGCACTTGGTGTTCCAAGGCTAACGCGAAGTTTATCCTCAAAGGAATATTTTGAATATACATTTAGCCTCTTTACAACATCTATATCATTGCTTTGAAATGCCATTATTCCGTAATCATGTAGTAAATATTTATCATATTCAGACAGAATCGCTTTACCCCAAAGTTTTCCACTCACCTCTGACCAACTTTGAACAGTGCGGCTTCTCGCTATCCCAATTGCAATTATTATCATTGATATCAAAGCGAGGAATACGTACGATATAATAACAATCGTCGATCCGCGTTTACTCTTGAACAGCTGTCTCAACAGTATCACCAACTCTCACGAACTTATCTTCACACAGCGTAAATCCTTTTACATCTATAGTTTTTCTAATCAGCCCTTCAGCCAAACCTAAATTAGCATAGTTAATATCTCTAAAATCATTAAGTGTTTTAACCACAGGTGATTTAGTGCTGTCCCATTTTGATAACATCTTGCGATGCATATTAGTCTGAGTAATTAAGCATTCTAGATAAAAGGTGCAAAGTCTAATTAATAGCATTATTACCAGTATTATGATTGGCAGAACAATGCTCGCTTCTACCATCTGTTCCCCTCGTTTATTAGAAAAAGGCATAAATAAATTCTGCGCGCAGGATTTAAAATTTACTCGCATTAAGTGCTTTGAATGTTTTGTTTACAAAAGACGTAATCTCTGTTTTGAAGATAATCCCGAGCGCAATAGCAATAGCGATTAGAATAGCTACTTGAACAAGCTCCATACCTGCTTTAGATTTAAATAGTTTTTTTATGTTTTTCATATCTTTCCTCCTTTGTCACTGCAGACACCCATCATCACATACTTAAATAGGCAATAATCAACACACACATTTACATTTACACATACACACTTACATCTAATTGCATAAAATACGTTCAACTCTATAATATTAACCCTTACATTTCAATCACCTCCTTAATTATCATAGTACTAAGCACTACATGGACATCATTGCTGGTGCCATGGTTATTATAATTAACAAAACTAGAAGTAATCCTAGCGGATAAGTCATTTTAGTGTCTATCAGTTTCCCTTGTTCCCTTGCAATAACTTTTCTAATATCCCAAAGAAATGCACTCTCACGTTCTAGCTTTTCCTGAATATTGCTCCCTCTTTTTTCATTCTCCCGCAAAACAGTTGATATTCGCATTAGCTCTTTTACAGAATACTTCTTTGCCAATTCAGAGAACAGTATCGGTATACTTCGATTAGTTAGCTCTGCTGACTCCGTCATGGCAATTATATTACGTTCTAGTTCACCTTGATGCTCAATCTGCATCATAGAGTACCCATAGCAAATCTTATGAAAGGCATCGCTTAAAATAACACCAGAGTTCATCATCAATAACAACTGATTTGTAAATCTCGGAAGCGCTTTCAAAATCTGTTTGCGCATATCTATGTCCGCTTTTCTAAGTTTATCGTGTTTGTCGAAAATCACTGCGATTCCGATTAGTACATACATAACGACAACCATCATCCAGCCTCTATTAGACTTTCCACTTTTACTCCAAGTGACAATGCTGCCATCATCGAGCTTTGAGGGCAAAATAATCTTTTTACTACGTGATTCCTCTAGTCTGCTTACTGCAATTCCTAGGCTTGCACTCATTTCTGCTTCAATATCATGTGAGGAATTATGATTCTCTTTTCCATTATTTTCATCCACATTTTTTCTGAGACTTACATCTTGTGATATGCTTTTGTTATCTCGCTGCACATTAGCAATCAAGTTGTATTCAGCAAATTTTTCTGTTCCTCGTTGCATTATACCAACAACATTTCCTTTGTCATTGACTATGTACTTGCCACTCATTTGGGGTTTAATCAGAATAATTACTAAAAAAATGAATGAAATAACTGAAATCTGAACTAGTTGTTTCTTAAGTTCACGATCAAATATATCTCCAAGATTAATTTTCACGGACTTCTCACCTTCCTATATTTCAACATTAGTAATTTTCTGCATAACTGAATATATAAAAATGTCAGCAGCAACAACCATCGTCATAATAACTCTGCCAATATAGCTCTCATAAAGAGGTGCGATATATTCAGGAGAAAATAAATTTAGAAACAGTACTACAATAAACGGCATCACAAAAAGAATAATACTCTCATTCTTCTTTCTATTCGCCATAGTTCTAATCTCATTCTCTATAGTCATCTTATCTATAATCACACTGGCTGCTTTATTTAATGCATCAACGAGACTAGCGCCTGTCGTCTTGCAAGTTGAATAAATAATCATAAAATCAACTATATCTTCCGATGCCGAACGCTTAGCAAAATCATTTAGAACTGTCACATCTTCTTCATTACCAATGCTCATGCGCTTATGCATATTCTTTAACTCCCTACTTAAAATAGCATTTTCACCATAAATTCCAACTATCCCAGGTATGGCTTCACCAATTGCATCACGCATTCCTCTACCTGTACCAATTGATGTAGATAAAATAAATAGAAAGTCCTTAAATTGCTCAGCAAGTGCCCGCTTCCTTCTAGCTAGCATATATTCCGCATATATTTCTTGAATTTTAATATAAAATAATAAAAGCACTAAACTGAAAAAAACATTGTGATACATAAGTACAGATAAAGCTGTACCGACTACAAGTGTACCGGCAAATAAGAGCTGTTTTTCTCTTTTATCTACCATATATTTATCATATCTAATTTCAGAATTAGCAAGATGTTCACTCTGAATATTATAGTCATCCTTTATCCCCACATGCTTAATTGGGGTACTCTTATTAAGATCTCTTGCAGACTCTCCATTAACCAGAAATCCATTTCTCAACTCACTGACACACCTTCCTCATGCAAGTTTTGCATTAATTTCTCACAATTAGTTAAATTATTTCCCGTTTCCATTAGTTTTCCGTCAGGATCCGTATAATAAATATAATTTAATTTATAATCTTCGCCATCAAATCCTACCAACTCCGCAACTTCAACAAGACGTCGTTTTCCATCACTATCTCTACGCAGATGAACAAATATATCTAGAGCATTTGCAATCTGGCTTTTAATCGAATAAATAGGAATTTGAGTATCCATGAGGTACATTGTCTCAAGTCGGTTTAACATCCCTTTTATAGAATTCCCGTGTCCTGTTGACATACTGCCATCATGACCAGTTGACATAGCTTGTATCATATCAATAACTTCCCGACCTCTGACTTCACCAACAATAATTCTGTCTGGTCGCATTCTAAGACTAGTCTTAATCAGCATTTCCATGCTTACCATTCCTTTCCCAACAGAATTAGCATTTCGACATTCCATATGAACAATATTTTTTATCTGGCTAACCTTTAGCTCAGCAGAATCCTCAATGATAATCACACGTTCATCTGAATTAATCGCTGATGATAAAGCATTTAAAAAAGTTGTTTTACCTGACGATGTCCCACCACTTATAAAGATATTGTATTTTGCTGCAACAAGCTTAGTTAAGAAATCAGAGCATACTCGAGGCATAGTATCATTGTTCACAAGATCATCAAGTGTAATTTCATCATTTGCAAACTTCCGAATAGTTAAAATTGGACCATTTAGAGCAACATTTTTTAATACTCCATTTACTCTGTATCCATTCTCAAGTCGTGCATCAACAATCGGATGAGCCTCATTAATCTCACGGTGAATATCAGATGCAAACATCCTTATTAACCCTTCTAACTCATCATCGGAGTAGAATGAATTATCTACTTCAGTAATTTTTTTATTCTTCTCTACAAAAATACGATTATATCCATTTACCATAATTTCATTAATAGAGGGATCTTCAATATAGTTAGATAAAATGCTATATTTACTTGATACTCTTAAAAATATCGCCTTAATTACATCGGTAATCTCATCATAATCAATTAAAGAAATATAACTACTTTCAAACACTGTATTGTTATTTTTTTCGTTGTCTTGTTATTTTTTTCAAATACTGTATTTTCAACTAACCCAAGAAGTCGTTCTTCATTTAAAGCATCGTCAGAATGAGAAATTATGCCTTTTAAACTGTTTGTAATTGACTCAATAACTCTTGAATGTTTATTTACAACTTCCTTCATGCTATAATTTGAAACCATTTCCATAAGTAATTCCTATCAATATAAAAAACATTAGAATATCAAGTAAAAGTATTCTGTGCAATTATGAGTTTAAAACTGAATCGATCAACTCACTAATAGTAATTTCTAAAGTAGTTCCATCAGAATCATGGTTAATAAAAGAAACATTATTTAAACTCAACTCTGAGATAATGCTTGAAAATGATTCATCAGGTTTACAATTCCTGCTAAGTAAAATAACTTTATCCATCTGATGAAGTAATTTAATATTACGTTCATTAAGACAACGTCCAATATCAAAACAAATAACATCAAAGAAATGTCCATATATATACTTAATTAACATTTCAAAAGAAGCATCATCCATTTTCGCTATAGGATTCAAAGCCAAAGAGCTCTTAAAATAATAAAATCCTAAATTATCTAAAGAAAAAAAAGATTCAATTGGAATTCTCTCATGTTTATTAATTAAATAAACAAGTTTCTTAAAAACATAAGAATCAGTAAATCCTTTGTTTTCAAAATAATTAATCGAAGACAAATACTGAAGTGGAAAAATCAACACATTTAATCCGTACTTATAGACTATTTGCTTCGCAAACTGTTCAATAAAATCAGAAGAATAAACATCTATATCAAAAATAAATGCGATTTTATGATTCTTTGAGATGTCATAGCTGTTACCTCCAAAATAACTAAAACTGCAAATCTTAATTTTAGATATTATGTCATCAAAAGGCTGGAACTTAAAAAGTTTAAAAGGTCCTTTAAAAAGATTTTCCTCACCTGTTATGGGAGAAAGAACACACACAGCCTGAATGTTTAAAGAAGGATACTGATGAGATAACGTTTCAACATTAATATCAGTGATTAACAGCTCATCATCAAAAAGTAAACCATTAAAATCTAAGTCAATAAGAAGGTTTTTGTCTATCTTACTAGTCATATCAACAAACGATGTAAGATAGTCTTTATCGCTTAACAGAATTCGAAATCTCATCAATCACCTCTATAAATAGTAAAAAATTGGAGTGGTAAGGATACTTAAATCCTTACAATCAAATAATATCATTAAAAGAATTCCCCTTCAGCACACCTTTAGACAAGCAGAGAAAATGAAAAGCAATAAGTAAAGACAGTAAATAAAGTCAAAATGATATTAAATGGATAATAATGATGAAGAAAAAAAGAAAGATTAATGTATATGAATAGAAAAAAAGATCTATAGTTAAACTATAGATCTAATTTGGTGCGCTTGGAGGGACTCGAACCCCCACGGTCGCCCGCCAGAACCTAAATCTGGTGCGTCTGCCAGTTCCGCCACAAGCGCATATTTAATTGGTGGTGACCCCACCGGGAATCGAACCCGGGTTACCGCCGTGAAAGGGCGATGTCTTAACCTCTTGACCACGGAGCCAGATATAAATAAAGCCGAATAAAATAAAATACGAGCTCCCCAAGTAGGGCTCGAACCTACAACATCACGGTTAACAGCCGTGCGCTCTACCATTGAGCTATTGAGGAATAGGAGTAAGAATACGTATTCCTGCTTCGATTGCACCCTCAAAACCGAACACTGATGACAGAAAAGATAAGGACAAGCCTTCGATCTATTAGTACGGATCAGCTGAGTGTGTTACCACACTTACACCTTCCGCCTATCTACCTTGTACTCTTCAAGGGATCTTATGCCCCGTAGGGCGGGATATCTCATCTTGAGGGGGGCTTCACGCTTAGATGCCTTCAGCGTTTATCCCTGCCGGACATGGCTACCCTGCCTCTTGCGTTTGACAACGCAGCAGATACACCAGCGGTCCGTCCATCCCGGTCCTCTCGTACTAAGGACAGCTCCTCTCAGATATCCTACGCCCGCGCCGGATAGGGACCGAACTGTCTCACGACGTTCTGAACCCAGCTCGCGTACCGCTTTAATGGGCGAACAGCCCAACCCTTGGGACCTGCTACAGCCCCAGGATGCGATGAGCCGACATCGAGGTGCCAAACCACTCCGTCGATGTGAACTCTTGGGAGTGATAAGCCTGTTATCCCCAGGGTAGCTTTTATCCGTTGAGCGATGGCAATCCCACTTTCATACCACCGGATCACTAAGTCCTACTTTCGTACCTGCTCCACCCGTCGGTGTCGCAGTCAAGCTCCCTTCTGCCTTTGCGCTCTTCGAATGGTTTCCAACCATTCTGAGGGAACCTTTGAGCGCCTCCGATACACTTTCGGAGGCGACCGCCCCAGTCAAACTCCCCACCTGACATTGTCCCCCATCCGGATCACGGATGTAGGTTAGAAATCCAGTGCCACAGGGGTGGTATCCCAACAGCGGCTCCGGAAAGACTGGCGTCCTTCCTTCTTAGCCTCCCACCTATCCTGTACGAGTAACACCGAATCCCGGTATCAAGCTGGAGTAAAGCTCCATGGGGTCTTTCCGTCCTGGCGCAGGTAACCAGCATCTTCACTGGTACTTCAATTTCACCGGGTGCATTGTTGAGACAG
>ERZ773046.2015-NODE-2015-length-10613-cov-3.715382_pt1 | contig 10613 bp, 5 predicted proteins | sample MGYA00580634_ERZ773046 | MGnify/ENA primary metagenome ERZ773046 (study PRJEB29015, sample SAMEA2738127) | human oral metagenome | biome: human oral; feature: human-associated habitat; material: saliva | place: China | collected 2159 ... | reverse complement strand
AGTGCCAGTCAAAATTAGCTTATCCCGAGCCCGTGTCAAAGCTACATAGAGAATTCGTTCCTCTTCTGCCTTGAGGGCATTCTTCTTGAGCTGGGCATTATAGAGGGAGGCCAAGGACGGATACATGAGTCGATAGTCCTGGTAATAACCCTTGAGACCTATCCCCCCCTTCTTATGAAGTAGGAGGGACCTATTCAGGTCTTGCATATTAAATTTCTTTTGTACTCCAGATAGGAAAACCAGTGGAAATTCCAAGCCCTTGGACTTGTGGATGGTCATAATACGGACTACGTTATCTGCCTCTGAAAGCACCTTAGCTACGGCCAAGTCTTGGGAGGAATCCCGCAAATTTTCCACGAAACGAAGGAAACGGAACAGCCCCTTAAAACCAGATGACTCAAAATCTTGGGCCCGACCTAAAAGCGCCAAAACATTAGCCCTGCGAACTAAGCCTTTAGGTAAGGCTGATACATAATTCACATAGTCCAGTTCTTGGTAAATGTTCCATAAAAGGTCTGCTGCGCCTTGTCTACGGGCCATGGTCCGCCAAACCTTCATGCGCTCAACAAAGAGACGCACAAGTTCAACAGCATCAGAGTCTTGTCCAGCATAGGTTGTTAGGTAATCTGGCAGGAGAGACCAGAGAGAGGTCTTGCCGAGAAGACGAATCTGGCCAATTTGATTAGCTGTGAGCCCTACCATAGGGGACCGTAAAACAGCAGCCATAGGGAGATCTTGCTCCGGATTATCAATAATTTGTAAGAGCGCTAAGATTAACTGAATCTCCATGGATTCAAAGTAACCTGTATTTTCTTCCACATAGGCAGGAATACCCGCATTGCGAAGGGCCTCCACTAAACGGTTACCATAGCCGGCCAAGGACCTGCGGAGAATAGCTATATCCCTGTACCCTACTGGGCGGAAGGACCCATCTTTATCCTGTACGGTGTAAAGGGCTCTACCGCTTTCGTCTTTAGCGGTATATTTCTTGATTTCATCGACGATGAGGGCCATTTCTATATCCTGCGCCTCAGGAGTTTCATCGGGGTCATCCTCGTCCGTCTCATCCGGCACCTGACCTCGAGCCTTAGCTAGAGCCACATCAGCTAAAAGGAGGTCTACAGAACCACCAATCCACTGCCCTAGATCACCGGACTCATCGGGAGGATTCTTAACTACTCTTCCTGGCACTAAAGCCTCCTTAAGGCCATAGTCCAACTCAGCTGCAGGGGCTGACATGATTTGATAGAAAATAAAGTTAGTCACGGCCAAGATATTTGTATCCGACCGGAAATTCTTAGCCAAATCAATCCGCCGTTCCGGCACTTGGCCCAAATCATTCTCATCTTGGTCGGTTTTGAAGGACAAATACTTGCCCATAAACAAGTCCGAGTCGGCCATGCGGAAGGAGTAGATAGACTGCTTAACATCCCCTACATAGAAGCGATTACGGTCACGGGAAACCAAATTGATAATGGCTTCCTGTACACCAGAAGTATCCTGATATTCGTCTACCATGATTTCTTGAAAACGACCCTGTAACTCTTTAGCTACTTGAGATGGCTGAGGTTGGTCTTGATTTTCTGTGCCAGGCTCAACAAGAATCTTGAGACAGAGGTGCTCTAGGTCATTAAAGTCCATGAGCCCACCATCGTGCTTAGCCTTATCATAGACCTTCTTAAAGTCTAAGGTTAGATTAATCAAGCCTTCTAAAATAGGGATTTGCTCTTTAACCTGCTCACGCCAAGCAGTTTCTGATACAGCAAAGACAGATTCCTTTAAACTCGTCAGATACTTCTTAACCTCATTATGATGAACCTTAGCTTGGGCCTTAAGCCCCTCATCCGTACAGGCCTTGGTTTGCTTATTCTCCCGAAACTGCTTATAGCCAGTCCCATCATAGGTTACAAGAGCCCTGTGGAAGGCATCCCAAGAGCCCGCTTCCATAGCGGCTTCAAAGGGGGCAAACTTAGCCTTAAGAACATCATAGTGGTCCTGGTAAAAGGACATTCCCATAGGACCTTGCACCATTTCACACAAAACCGATAAATGCTTGAGGGCGCCTTCCATGGATTCCTTCATGTCCTGCCAGAAGTATTCCCCCCAAGTAGTTTCTAGGAAGGGTTTCTCCAAAATTTGTCGGTAGTCACCCAGGGCCTCCAAAAGCCACTTCTTAGGATTTGCCATGGCCATAGCAAAGGAATAAATAGCCAAAACCAACTCCTCTAAGTTAGCATCGGACTTATCATCACTGAACATATCCGCCAAGGCATAGATATGGTAAGGATCATCATTAGGGTCCTTGGCCAAGCGATCATAAGCCCCTACGATTAAGTCGTGGAGGATATCAGACCGCATGAGGGCCATCTCCCCATCATTACCGATACGGGCTCGAGGGTTGATGTCAGCGGCGTAGAAGTAAGACTGAATGACCCATTGGCAGAAGGCGTGAAGGGTAGAAATTTGAGCCGATGGTAAGAGCTTGAGTTGATTTTCCAAATGCTTACGAGTCTCTTGATCCAAATCCTCTTTTTTTAATTCGCTGGCCAAGGCACTCCCAATCCGAGTCTTCATCTCCCCTGCGGAAGCCTTCGTAAAGGTCGTTACCAGCAACTCCTGTACCTGTAAGGGATGGTCCTTATCTTTAAGGCGCTGAATGATGCGTTCTGTGAGAACTGCTGTTTTACCGGAACCCGCTGCAGCGGCTACCAAAAGAGATTGATTACGAGAATCAATGGCTGCGGCCTGATCCTCTGTCCACTTAGTTGCCATTATCTTCACCTCCTTCTACTCCTTCTATCCCTAAGTCGGCCCTCATCTTATCCAGAGCCTGATCTTCTGTAAGAGAATCCAAATAATTATAGCGGTTGCGGCTGGATTCAAAGCGGCATACCGTCTTGTAATCACAATAGGAACAAGCATTGGCTTTTTTATACATATAAGGGCGAATAGCAAAATCCCCACGGCCAATACCTTGACCAATTTCCCCCATCTTGTGGGCTACGTAGGAGGTCATAACTTGATAGTCGCCTAGGCTCTTAGTCTTCCATCGGTCTTGCCCATTGATTCCATTTTTAGTAAGGCGCACTGGCACATAGTTACCCGCCTTATTATTAATCTCGAGGTCATCCATATTCATGAGAACATCGGGAGAATTACTAAAATAACCGAAATTCCTATACACATCGGCCGATTCAAATTCCTTAATGGCTTGATCCTTTGAAAGAGGGCGACTAACCGATAGTTTGGCATTCTTTACAGGCGTGTAAATGGTGCCCGCTGGAATAATCCCTTCATTTCCCTTAACACGGGTATAGGCCATCCAGTAAGTCAACAATTGAAGCTTGAGGCCATAATAGAGCTCGCCCCCAGAAATCGTAGCCTTACCGGTCTTATAGTCCACGATGAGTCCGTATGTAGCATCGCCATTTTTCCATGTATCGATGCGGTCAATTTGCCCTTGGAGTTTGATTTTAGCCCCCTTCTTACCAAGGCCTAAATCTATATCTACAGACGGCCAGCCTCCCGGCATGCCAAAGGATTTTTCCAGGGCATCCATAGAGAATTCACTCTTAGAAGACCAATCGACCAGACGTCTTACAGTAGCCTCTAAGGTTTTGACTAAGCGATCATACCGAGCCTTATTATAGGCCGCATCAGAGGCGTCATGAGGGCTTTCAAGGGTCCCATCTTGGCCATCTAGGCGGTCGTCTTCGCCTAGGTCAGAATAGCCCAAGAGGGACTGGTCCATGCCCTCTTTAGCTACTGCTTGGCAGCGCTTGTGAAGCTCCTCTGGGCTAAGATCACGCCAATCTTTCCCCTCTTTGAGGAGCTGGTCACCTAAGGTTTTTAGGTGATCATGGAGGAGGGTCCCAATTTCAGGAGCCCCGTAACTAGCCACCTTACGGGCTTTTAATTTAAGGCCGTATTCAGCATAGAATTTAAAAGGACAGGCCTGGTACTTTTCGAGACGGGTCACCGATCCAGTCATGTAATTATTGAATAGGAAGAGACCCTCTACCACACCCTTATGGATAGGCGTCACCTCGTTAGTATCAAATAGACCTCGGCTAATTTCCATCAAGCGCAATCGATAAGTAGGATTTCCCATAGCCCAGTCAAAAAGGGCCCACCAAGGGCTAGATAGAGTCTGTCCATCCACCAATTCTCCCCAGCGACTTGATAGGAGACTAAGGGCCTGACGCGGATTCCACATATAGGAAAATTCTGGCCGTCCCTCATAGGAATCCCCTTCTCCATCCTGACTCATCGGCAAGGTTAAGCCCACAACATAAGGATCCGCTGCATAACCTAAGTCTATAAGTCGTTTAATAACCAAGGCCGGTTCAGCCGCCTCTCCTTCACCGGATAGGTTAGCATAGGACAAGGTCAAGGACTCTTGGGCCCGAGAGCAGGCTAGGTAAAAGAGGAAATTTTCATTAAAGGCCTGGGCCAAGGCGCCACCAGCGAGGTTAAGGTCCACTTCTGCTAAAGCCGCTCGTTCCCGATCCTTGATAAGGCCTTCATCCCCCATCTTACGGGGAAAGAGGCCATCATTGAGGCCCATAACAAAAACGTGCTTACGCTCTTGCGTATAGCCCCGTTCTACGGTCGTCACCAAGACATGGTCTAGACTAGGTGGCACCATGGAGTAGTTCATATCCTCCAAGCCTTCCTCCAAGAGAAGAGCCAACTCATCCAGAGATAAGAACTGGTCGCCACCTACCCTAGTCAATTGATCGAGGAAGTTCATGACCTGGCTATACATCTGTTCATGGCTAGCTTTTTCTACAAGCTGGCCAGCCTCATCGGCCTCCTGAGCCCACCTGTAGAGAGTCTCAGCTACCCCAAGGCGGTCTAACACTCCATAGATTTCTTGAGCCCATTCACGGCCGGTATGACCATCCACCTTAGATGCAAAGTCGAACCAATCCTCCAACCAATCCATAATGGCCCTATGGGTTTCATTCACTTGTTTATGGCGATCCTCTTCTAGGTCACTATAGGCCTTTCCATCAGGGCCCTTAACCATCCATGGCCAACTAGGCATATCCCACTTGTAGTGATGGACACCAAATTCCAGGCAATAATTTTCTAACTGATCCACCCGGAAGCGAGCTTCCTCTAGGTCCAAATCAGAATCTACAGGCACTAGGTCGGTCTTGAGTAAGCGGAAAATAGCATCATTATTATAATTATAGCGGACTACCTCCAAAAGAGCTGTCATCATATCCGCCAAGGGATGCGTTCGCATAGGTTTTTGTTGGTCTATAAAATAGGGCACTTCATAGGTTTGGAAGGCTTTTTCCAGGATGTCTCCATAGGTCTCAGAATCCCTGAGTACAATCATGCAATCGCGATAACGAGCCCCCTTTTCCTCTACTAAGGCCAGGATACGACGAACTACCTCATCCGCTTCACGTTCCCTGTTATAGGCTGCTATGATGGGGATACGACCCCTTTCTTTTTCTAGATTTCTAGGACTTTTGTCCTTCTTATCATCAGCACCCCATGCGCTGACTACTTGAGGGCGACCAAAGAAGCCTGCCATCAAATCGTCCAAAGGCGATATAGGTCCTAATGTATCCCTCTTGGTAGAATGATCACCACTATAGCGATGGAAATTCTTGAAAAAGGTAACCTTAAGGGCCTGCCCATACGTTCCTTTAAGAGTCGTATAAACCTCATACGGGCGGCTAAAAAGGGCTCCTGGCGTAGATTGATAAGCAATTTCCTTAGCATCACTAGGAAGGGTTATGGTGATTAAGGTCCGCTGAGCCTGCTTTACTAGGTTATAAATTAGTTCATACTGAAGGGGGGTAAACCAATGGAAGCCATCGATGACCACGTGAGCCTTGGTCAAGAGGGGAGAATCCTTAAGGGCCTCTATGAGGACTTCAAGACCCTCCCGATCATCTAAATTTGCCTCCTTAACTAGACCATCATAAGCCTCCATTAGGCTAGCTAATTCTTTTAGCTTGTCTCCTAAATTAGGATCTTGAACCTTATCAGCACTAGCCCGCAGATCTGCTGGATCCACCTTAAAGGACTTACATTCGGTCATAAAGGACCCCAACACATCGGAAAACTGAGCCTGCTTTAAGGCTTGATTCAAGAGATGTGCCTCCTGCTGGCTGCGTTTCATAGCTAGGCGAAGAAGAAGGTTGCGGCCCACCTTAGACAGGCCTTCCTCTCTGACCGCACGAGCCCCTAGGGATTGATAGATCTGATAAGCCAAGCGACTAAATCCCACAACCCGTACGGAAGAGAAGCCGCCCCCCATATAGGTTGCTAAATCCCGTTCTGCCTTATAGGTAGCTGCATCAGGTACCAAGAGGATAAGGGTCTCCCCTGGATGAGCCTCCAAGGTTTTCTTAATCCACTCATAGGCAGCCTGGGTCTTGCCAGTCCCTGCAGGGCCTATATATGCTTCTATGACTCTATCCTCAACCTGACTCATAGGTCCATCCCTTTCCTAGTTAAAGCTAAAATTTATATAAACTTACTCCCTATTATACCCCTAAAGGGCCTAGTTAACACCTTAAGTATGGTATACTTGAGGCAGAACATGATAGATTAATGACGGAGGTTATTATGAATAAAAAAATCTTAACAGTCCTTGCTGCTGCAACCATTACAAGCTTAGCTATTTCCGCCCCATTCGTAGGCGCCAAGAAAACTGTCAATAAACCTGCTAGCTTGATTGCCTTACAAGAAGAAATCCAAGCCAATCACGACCGCTATGCAGCCTCTGCTAAAGCCCTCGAGGCAGGCGCTTCCGTACCTGGCCCTGACTATATCCAAAATGGCACCCCAGCCCCTGGATTAGTAACCACTACGGATTATAAAACAGCAACTAGTGCTTCTATTATCATGGGCCAACAACCTATCCAGACAGGCAAGAAAGGTGCTATCTCCCCAGAAGCACAAGAAGCAGCTAAAACTGGCTACTACCAAGGTCGTAAAGTTCTCTCTGTACAAGGCAATGTAATTGTCCTAGAAGGAGATAACCAATCTACTAGTCCGGCTCGTTATGCTAGTGCTGAAGAAGCAGCCCTTCCTACAGCATCACGCGTGGCTATACCACAATCTACTCCTGCTAACCAAGCGAAGTCTAGCGCACAAAGGGCAACAGCTATCTCTGTAAACCCTAACTACGATACGGACCTTAAAGCCATCATTCAAGATCCTAAAAACGCCAATAACAAGCCTATGAATTCTGCTACCTATGCAGCAGCTATGGCTAATGCTAGTAAATAATAAAAGAATTCCTTGAAAGAAATCTTTCCAATAAATCCAATAAATCCAATAAAAAAGTCGAGACCCTAGGGCCTCGACTTTTTTATTGGCAACCATCCTATATCCTTTAAGTCTCTAAAAGGAATGACCCTATCAGAAACAGAAAGGAGCTGTAGGCTCTTACTGACCATGGTAAGAGGACCTTCTTCACTTCTATAGGTACCCCGATCATAGAAGGTCACCCGGACCCAATCGCCACAGGTCAAGGATCGCAATGATCGATCTAAGGCCTCTACTTGATCCTCTGACAGTTCAAGTGGTTCTTCTTTATGACGAGCTACCACCGCTAATAAAGAGTCAAAGCCTTTAAGGGCGGCAAAGGGTATGAACTGTTTAGCCCTTTGTAAGCGTGACATTTTTCCCTTCATTATGCCTCCTAGACCTAAGCAAAAACCATCCAATCCCTAACCGAAAGCCTCTTTATTCCCCGTTATGGCCCCCTACCAAGGTATTCCGATAGCGAATAGTTCCATCTTCCTCTAAACTAGAAGCCCGAAGGATGGCATTCTTTCCAAAGCGGCCCTTAATCGATAATAGGGTCTTTTGAATATCCTCCTCCTTCTGTTCCTCCTGGTCCTTATTAGGGACAAAGAGGTCTCCCTGCCTAGGTACGGCCTCCTTATTCACTAAATCTTCGAAAGTAACCCCTAGGCGACGTATATCCTCATTAGGCCTGAGGTGTTTATCGAAGAGGGCCATGACAATGGGCAGTAAGGTTTGGAAGGAATCTGTATAAGTCCCTAGGGTTCGTGAACCCCCCGTAGATCGCAACTCATCCAAGGCATAGCCAATCCGGACCTGGACACACTTGGTGACAGCCTTAATTTGTAACAGTTCTAAGGTCAAGGTCTCTACCATCTCACGTAAGGGCAAACGAGCCTGGTCAGCCCTATAATTCCGCAAGAGAATCTGACTTTGCGAGAGGGAGTGCTTAGCTGGACGATAGGCATGAATATCCGCTATCGTACAGGATTCTCGCCCCCAGGCATGATCAATCAAGAGTTCCGCATCAACGCCAAACTCCTTATATAGCTTGGCCTCTGGCAACTGAGTAATCCCATAGAGATCATGAACCCCATATTTACGCAAGCGATTAGCAATACCAGGGCCAATCTGCCATATATCCGTAAGAGGCCTATGGTGCCAAATCTGCTCTCTAAATAAGCCTTCATCTAAATAACCAATAAAATCGGGAGCATGTTTGGCTAATACATCCAGGGCAATTTTAGCCAAAAAAAGGTTAGTCCCTATCCCAACGGTGGCATAAATATGAGTGGTTTGTAAGATAGCATCTAAGAGAAGCTGGGCTAAACGGCGAGGACTCTTTTTATAGAGCCCCTGATAGGGGGTGATGTCGATAAAGTATTCATCAATGGAATAGACGTGGATATCATCAGGAGAAATATAATCGAGCAAGATCCCATAAATTTGAGCAGAGGCTTCCATATAACGCTTCATATGAGGCTTGACCGTAATGTACTCAATATGAGAAGGAATCTGAAAGAGCCGAACCCGATTCTTTACCCCCATCTTTTTAAGGGCCGGCGATATAGCTAATGTAATAGCCCCCTTGCCCCGTGACCGGTCTGCTACCACCAAGGGCGTACTAAAGGGATCTACACCTAAATCAGCACATTCAACAGATGCATAAAAGGATTTTAAATCAATACACATGTACATGCGCTTCCTATTCCCAGAAGCCACCCTATCACCTCCTTATATCTACGTTCAGTATAACAAAAGCTCCTAATTAATTCAAACATATGTTCGAAAAATAAATAATGATGGGTAGAAAGAATTACAAACTCTCTTGTAAAAAATATTCCTATCTCTCTAGCTACCTATAAAATAAGCCCTCTAGGTAAGAACCTAGAGGGCTTATAGAGGTAATTATACTTGTATTTAATATACGATCGTTAAAAAGAGGTCGTTCTAGATATCTATCTTCCTGTGGAAATAATTTATAAACCAACATCAACAATGCTACGATCGTAATCTTCTTGAACTATATCATGAACAACCATATCGCTACGGTGTACCTTATCAAGCATCTTAGCACGAGCTGTTGTAATGACACTTTCACTATGCTTGCCACCACGCCAAGCAAACTTAGACCTACCGATTGTATACTTCAAGCTTACATAAGGGCCACTCAAATTATGAGATGCCGTTTTGTAACCTGCATCAAGGGTAAGATGTGGTGTGAGATGGAATTCTGCTCCCACCTTAAACCCTGTAATAGCATCACGTTTACCTAATTTTTCATACACCACTCTCACAGCATCTCTACCGCGCCACTTATAATAATCCGCATAGACGCGTGCCCAACGAGCATTTTTAAAGCTTCGTGCATAGCCCAGATCAAAACCACGCGCAGCCACTTGCTCGGCTACTTGCCAATGATTTTCAAACCTAATTACTCCGTAATTATAATAGGATTGATTTTGATCCATCCCATAAGGATATAGATCTGCATTAGTTCGACCAGGCAAGCTCACGCGTTGTCTATTATTAGATCCTATATTTTGATAGATATTGGCATGGAATTCATTAAGTCCCGCTACATACTCAAGGCCTCCGCTAATACGTTTATAACCGCCCTTAAAGGCATGATCATAGAATGCATTGACGCCAACATAGGCATGTTCGTGCTCACTAAGGCGACGGTAACCAAGGCCAACATTGGCATTCATCCCCAAGGATTCCTCTTTGTATTTTTCATGATTATGTACTGTAAAAGTCCCCGCAGGCATGGCTGGAACCCAGTAGTCATGTAATTTATCAAGAGAGATCTTTTCACCACTACGCCCAATCCGGCCCTGTACAAAGACTAGGTTCTTAGCATGTTCATCGTAATGAGTGATTGGTTGTAATGTCTCAATATAAAACTGATCCAACCCCATAGACTGCGATTTCTCTGAACTTGCACTAGGCTGAGGAGCATTCGGTACACCGTGACCGGTGTAACCTTGGCTACTACTGCCCTCAGTACTTTCCATACCGGTCCCCACAACTATGTCTGTACGATCCATCCAATGGGAGCCTATCGCCTCTCGTCTTGCTGCCTCTTGTCCATTCACCATAGGACTTTTATCTTGTCCCTCTACATGAGCTGCAATACTTGTAGCACTAATAGAACAAGCCACAGCACCTAACACCATAGCCTTCACTAGTAATTGTCTTTTCATTCCCCACACTCTTCCTATTTATATAACTAGTACACAGCGTACTAGCTCCTTTGTTATAACCTAAACATAGACTACATATATTATAAATGATCATGAGGGTAATGAACGTGGAAATCCCCATTTAGA
>ERZ773046.2008-NODE-2008-length-10652-cov-15.527791_pt1 | contig 10652 bp, 7 predicted proteins | sample MGYA00580634_ERZ773046 | MGnify/ENA primary metagenome ERZ773046 (study PRJEB29015, sample SAMEA2738127) | human oral metagenome | biome: human oral; feature: human-associated habitat; material: saliva | place: China | collected 2159 ... | reverse complement strand
ATGCAACAAAGTTAGTAGAAATAGCAGATAACTCAAAATAAAACCATCTTTTTATCACCCCAGCTCATTACACAAGTCTTGCAAAGCAAGAACCCTCGCCAACCCACTAAAATACTTTTTGGTGTAGCCTACAAGGCTTTTTTCTTGTATTGGGAAGGAAATAGAAGGACTAAAATACTCCATTTCATCGAATAAAACGATGTCGATGAAATCTATAAAAATGCCATTTTATCGGGATTTATTTTAGAAAAGCGAAAGAGAAGCAAAACAGATGCAGAGAAACAAAATAGATAAAGCATCTATTGATAGTGATAAGAGTGGTTGAACTGCTAAATAATCTAAAAATAGAGTAGGAGAGAATGCTCCATAAAGGCGCACATTTTAAATTCAAAACACTTTGCTTCTCAATAGCGAAAGATAGACAGACGCCAAATGAAAACAAAGCAAGTAAAAGTAAAAAGAATCGATAAAATGGGCGATTTTTGCGAAAAATACGCCTAAAAGTATTGTTTTTAGTGGAGAAAGTCAATGCTTTTAGAAAATAAAAATACTTCCTTTTTGATGCAATTCGATAGTTATTGTAATGCAACTAAAAAGCATTTCTTTGCAAAAGCAATCCTTTTACTCACTAATGAACCTACGCTCGTGCGTGAGAATTTGCTTTGTTATTTCGCCAAAAACATTCCTTTTGCCTCTTTTCTCATCATTCTTCACTCCAAATCCACCTTTATGATGCCTTCAAAAATCTCTAAAAGTATTCCAATTTCACCCAGAATACAACCTATGCTCAACGCTCTAAAAGTGCAAGAGATGTTAAGCTTGTTGTTGATTGGCACACAGCTTGCTAATGAAATAGACAAAACAAAAGCAGAATAAACAAAGAATCAAAACTTAAAAAAACACAAAAAACACTCTATATAATAATGTATAAGTAGACTTTTTATTTATTTTGCAACCAAATTTAAAATACGATCTCATTGATATGCAACAGAATTTAGTTATCGTAGAGAGCCCCGCTAAGGCAAAAACAATAGAGAAGTTCCTTGGAAAAGAATTCAAGGTGATGTCGAGTTATGGACATATACGAGATTTAAAGAAAAAAGAAATCAGTATAGACCCAAAGACTTTAGACCCTTGTTATGAGGTTCCCGAAGAAAAGAAGAAACTCGTTTCAGAGTTAAAACGAAATGTAGAACAAAGTAAAACGGTTTGGTTAGCATCCGATGAAGACCGTGAAGGAGAAGCTATTGCATGGCACTTATGCGAGGTTTTAGGCTTAGACGAAGATAAAACCAATAGAATTGTGTTTCATGAGATAACAAAACCAGCCATACTTCATGCGATAGAGACACCTCGTCAGCTTGACATGAACTTGGTAAATGCACAACAAGCACGTCGAGTTCTTGACCGATTGGTGGGCTTTAAGCTATCGCCTGTGTTGTGGAGAAAGGTGAAACCAGCTCTTTCAGCAGGTCGTGTGCAAAGTGTTGCCGTGCGTTTGATTGTTGAAAGAGAACGTGAAATTCAAGCATTTAAAAGCGAACCCTATTATAGAGTGAATGCTATCTTTGTGCTAAAAGATGGCGAAGGCAATGTAACAGAGCTCAAAGCAGAATTGGATAAACGCTTTAAGAGTCACGAAGAGGCTGTTTCTTTCCTCGAAAAGAGTAAGGATTCTACCTTCCAAATCGCCTCAATAGCGAAGAAACCGCTCAAGAGAATGCCTGCACCTCCATTCACTACATCGACACTTCAACAAGAAGCTGCACGCAAGTTGGGCTTCACTGTGTCGCAAACAATGATGGTTGCACAACGTCTTTACGAAGGTGGACACATCACATACATGCGTACCGACAGCGTGAACCTATCTACTTTGGCAAGAGGAGCAGCGAAAGAAGAAATCGAAAAGCTATATGGTGAGTCGTATAGTCGCTCTCGTAACTACCAAACTCATGCAAAAGGTGCACAAGAAGCGCACGAAGCTATTCGCCCAACCTATATGGATAAAACCCAAATAGATGGAACAGCACAAGAAAAGAAATTGTATGAATTGATTTGGAAACGCACCATTGCCAGTCAAATGGCAGAGGCTCAGATCGAGAAAACAACAGTATCAGTAAGCATTAGCGGTGCAAGTGAAACCTTTACTTCTGTTGGTGAGATGATTACTTTCGATGGTTTCTTGAAGGTTTATCGTGAGTCTACCGACGATGACGATGCTAATGTAGACGAACAATCGCACGTTTTACCTGCAACTCTTAAAGAAGGCGACTTGTTAGAACGCAAAGAAATTGTTTCAACAGAACGCTTTAGCATGGCACCTCCACGCTACACAGAAGCAAGCTTGGTGCACAAAATGGAAGAATTGGGCATCGGACGCCCATCAACATACGCTCCAACCATCAGTACTATACAACAAAGAGAGTATGTAGTGAAAGGAGATAAGCCAGGAGAAGAACGCAACTACTTGGTAGATGTCTTGAAAAATGGCAAGATAACATCAACGACTAAGAAAGAAACAGTGGGCAACGAGAAGGGTAAACTTTTACCAACTGACATCGGTTCGGTGGTGAATGACTTCTTAACTGCTAACTTCTCAGACATCGTTGATTACAACTTTACTGCTAAAGTGGAAAGTCAATTCGACCTTATTGCTGAGGGTAAAGAGACTTGGAAGGAAATGATGAAGGCCTTTGACGATGAGTTTGAGCCTACAGTTGATAAGGTGATGAACGCTCGTTCGGAACATAAAGCAGGCGAAAGACAATTGGGTTTAGAGCCTACCACCAATAAACCTGTATTCGTTAAGATTGGACGTTTTGGTCCAGTTGTGCAGATTGGTAGCGCAGGAGATACCGATAAGCCTCGCTTTGCGCAAGTTCCTACAGGCAAAAGTATTGAGACCATCACTCTTGAAGAGGCTCTTGAACTATTCAAACTACCACGAACTCTTGGTCAATTCGAAGGCGAAGACGTTATAGTTGGTGCAGGACGTTTTGGTCCTTACATACAACATAACAAACGATATATATCTATTCCAAAGGGAGAAGACCCCATGTCGGTTACTCTCGGACATGCTGTTGCATTGATAGAAACAAAGAGATTGCAAGAAAAACAACGTCACTTGAAAGACTTTGGAGAAGGGGTTAACCTCGAAATCCTTAACGGACGTTATGGACCTTATATCTGTTACGAAGGAAAGAACTATCGTTTGCCCAAAAACTTACATGCAAAAGCAGCAGAATTGACCTATGGTGAGTGCATGGATGTGGTGAAAGCGTCGGCTGAAAAGAAGAAATGAAACGCATAATCATTATCGGTTATATGGGCGCAGGCAAGACAACTGTGGGCTATGCACTATCTAAACTCACTGGTTGGACATTCTATGACCTCGATTGGTACATAGAGAATCGCATGCGAAAAAGCGTTAGTGAGCTCTTTGAAGAACGTGGAGAGGAAGGCTTTAGACAAATAGAAACAAATATGTTGCATGAAGTTGCTGAATTCGAAAACGTGATAATCAGCTGCGGAGGAGGCACTCCTTGCTTCTACAACAATATCGATTATATGAATGAACAAGGCGAAACGATTTATTTAAAGGCGTCGCCTGAGGTGCTCTTTAAGCATATTAAGATGACAAGGGTGCCACGACCACTCCTTAAAGACAAATCTCCTGAAGAAGTAAAGGAATTTATTAAGGAGCAAATAGCTTATCGAGAGCCATTCTATTTAAAAGCCAAACATGTGTTCGACATCAACTTACTCGACACAAGAGAAGAGATTATCGCTTCTGCTTCTCGCCTAAAAGAAATGATTGGGCTACAAGATTAAAAGATAGTTTGCGTGTGGATAAATCAAAAGAATAATTCTATTGAAAAGAAAATCCATACAAAGTATAGGATAAAACAAAGATAACTTAAAAATAAATAATAGTAAACTAAATGAAGAAATGGACCATAGAGGACGCTAAAGAACTCTATAATATAAATGGTTGGGGCGTTTCTTACTTCGGAATTAATGAAGATGGAAATGTTTATGTAAGTCCTTCTAAAGACCAAACACGTATTGATTTGAAAGAAGTAATGAACGAATTAGCACTAAGAGACGTTACAACTCCAGTGTTATTGCGTTTCCCTGACATCCTAGATAATCGTATTGAGCAAACCGCAAGCTGCTTTCAAAAAGCGAAGAAGGAATATGATTATAAGGCAGAAAACTTCATTATTTATCCTGTTAAGGTGAACCAAATGCAGCCAGTTGTAGAGGAAATTATCTCACATGGACGCAAATTCAACCTCGGTTTGGAAGCTGGTTCAAAGCCAGAGCTACACGCTGTGATCGCAGTTCAATGTCAAAGCGACTCTTTAATTATATGTAATGGCTACAAAGACCAAAGCTATATCGAGCTAGCTTTATTGGCTCAGAAGATGGGAAAGCGCATCTTTATCGTTATAGAAAAGCTAAATGAGCTCGAAATTATTGCCAAAGCAGCTAAGAAACTCAATGTAAAGCCTAACTTAGGTATCCGTATTAAGCTCGCATCTTCAGGCTCTGGGAAGTGGGAAGAGAGCGGAGGAGATGCAAGTAAGTTTGGTTTAACATCAAGTGAGCTACTCGAAGCACTTCGAATACTCGACGAAAAAGGACTGCATAACTGCTTACGTCTAATCCACTTCCATATCGGTTCGCAGATAACAAAGATCAGAAGAATTCAAACTGCACTAAGAGAAGCAGCGCAATTCTACATCAATTTGCACAAAATGGGCTACAATGTAGATTTCGTTGACTGTGGAGGTGGACTCGGAGTTGACTATGATGGCACCCGATCTCCAAGCAGTGAGAGCTCCGTTAACTACACTATTCAAGAGTATGTCAATGACTGTGTCTACACATTTGTCGACGCAGCGAACAAAAATAATATACAACACCCAAATATTATCACAGAAAGTGGTCGCTCATTAGCTGCCCATCACTCTGTATTGGTTATCGATGTGCTTGAAACAGCATCGTTACCAAGAATGTCAGAAGAGTTCGAACCAACTGAAACCGACCATCAATTGGTGAAAGACTTGTATGAAATTTGGGACAATCTTAATCCTCGTTCGATCTTAGAAGATTGGCATGACGCTGAACAAATACGTGAAGAAGCACTCGATTTGTTTGCTCATGGCATCGTAGACCTAAAGACTCGTGCCGAGATTGAAGGCATGTATTGGAGCATTTGTAGAGAGATTAACACCCTAACAAAGCAGTTAAAGCATGTACCAGAAGAGCTTAGAAAAATGGATAAGCTTCTTGCTGATAAGTATTTCTGTAACTTTTCGCTCTTTCAATCATTGCCAGACAGTTGGGCTATCGACCAATTGTTCCCCATTTTGCCTATACAACGACTCGATGAGCGTCCAACTCGCAATGCAACTCTACAAGATATCACTTGCGACTCAGATGGAAAGATTGCCAATTTCGTAACCAATCGCCATATTTCTCATGTTCTTCCCGTTCATCAACTCAAGAAGACCGACCAATATTATTTAGGTGTATTCCTTGTAGGAGCATATCAAGAGATTCTTGGTGACATGCATAATCTATTCGGAGATACCAACGCAGTGCACATATCTGTTAAAGATGGACGTTACCATATCGACCAAATTATCGACGGAGAGACCGTTGAAGAGGTGTTAGATTACGTGCAATACAATCCTAAAAAGCTTGTGCGTCAGCTTGAAATATGGGTTGCAAAGAGTGTCAAAGCAGGAAAAATATCACTTGAAGAGGGTAAAGAATTCTTGTCGAACTACCGCTCTGGACTCTATGGTTACACCTATTTAGAATAAGAGCAGTGCGAAAATAAATCGCAACAAGTAAGGCTTTGTAACCCTGTTGCAATGCCATCAGAATAAGAAAAACTGCATGTTGATACCCCCTTTATAGCCCTTTAGCATAAAATACGTATCAGTGTGCAGTTTTGTTCGCTATCTACTCGTAGCAAAAGAGAAAAGAACCCACGCAAAAGAGCATAAAAAGAGTCGAGAATGAAAATAAAAGTTAAAAATAAGTTTTGCTGTAACTTTCATGCTTTTCATTCGTCATTTAATTACATAGGAGATGGAAAAAATTAGTTTTCGCAATAATGTTTTGCCGCTAAAAAATATCCTTTACCGCCTGGCTTTGCGCATAACGCAGAGCGAAGAAGATGCAAAAGACATCGTTCAAGATACTCTTTTGAAAGTATGGGATAAAAAAGACGAGTGGAATGAGATAGAATCAATAGAAGCATTTAGTCTTACTATCTGTCGAAATCTCGCTCTCGACCGTATAAAAAAGCAAGACGCTAACAACGAATCGCTCGAAAATACAGTCATACAAGACATTAGTAGAGAGCTATCTCCATTAGAAGAAACACTGCAGCGAGACAGAGTTGAACTCGTAAAGCGCATTATCAATGCACTACCAGAGAAGCAACGAAGCTGTATGCAACTACGAGATATTGAAGGAAAACAATATAAAGAGATTGCAGAAGTGTTACAAATAACCGAAGAGCAAGTAAAGGTGAACATCTTTAGAGCACGCAAAACGGTTAAAGAAAGATTTATAAAGCTAGACGATTATGGACTATAAATACATCAATCAATTATTAAACAAATATTGGGAAGGGGCAACCACACTCGAAGAAGAGAACATCTTACGTTCATTCTTCAGTCAAAAGGACGTGCCTGGCAGCTTAATACAGTTCCGCCCCCTATTTGTTTATGAGCAAGAAGATAAGGAACAAAATGTTCTCGACGAGCAATTCGATGCTCAACTCCTTGCAATGGTGGGCGAAGATGCACCCGTTAAGGCACAAAAGATAACCCTTACACGTCGCTTAATGCCACTCTTTAAGGCAGCAGCAATGGTTGCAATCGTTCTAACATTGGGCAATGCGATGGTCGTTTCGATGAGTCCTGATGCAACAAACACAAAAAATAGCGATGCATTTAGCACGATAATCCATCGTGGAAGCTCAGTAGCTGTAAATGACTCGGCTGTTGTAGACACAATGAAACAAAGTAATTTGTCTACTCAAGAAATGGTAAATCCAATTGATTAAGATATTTTTTCAATGCTTTCTCAATAAAAATAATCAATGTTTATAAAACAAATAATTGGACTGTGAAGTTCATTTTTCTCTCAATTTTTTTCATAACATGTAATAGTTAGTAGATAATGAAGTGGAGATTCTGTGTTGAATCTCCACTTTGCTTTTATATATTGATAATCAATAAGATATCGAGTGGAATGTAAAAGCATAACTATTGTGTTGTAATAGCATTGCAATTAGAATATAAAAGCAGTCCTTTTGCATTTCAAACACATCGCTTTTTCACTGCACTTCACTTGCTTTCAGAAAGCAATAAAAATCCCCTTCAAAATCAAGTAGAAAGAGATTGGCTTGCTCACAAACATCTTTTGTCACATTATAATCCGTAAGTTGTAAAATGTTAATCGAAATAAAAACACGCATAAAAGTGAAATTAACGCACCGAGAATACTGCTTTTCGTTATAAAAACGCTAACTTTGTAAGCAAGAAATTAAAGATACTCGACAAAACAATAAATGTTTTAAATTATTTTAGATGAACGTAATAACAAAAAAAGTTCAATTGTCTGATGGTAGATTCATCAGCGTTGAGACCGGGAAAGTGGCAAAGCAGGCAGACGGTTCTGCAGTTATCACTATGGGAAATACTGTACTTCTCGCCACTGTTTGTGCCGCAAAAGATGCAGTTCCCGGGACAGATTTCATGCCTTTGCAGGTAGATTACAGAGAACAATACTCAGCTGCAGGGCGTTTTCCTGGTGGTTTTACAAAGAGAGAAGGTAAAGCAAGCGACAATGAAATATTGACTTCACGTCTTGTAGACCGTGCTCTAAGACCACTATTCCCATCGAACTATCACGCAGAAGTGTACGTACAAGTAATGCTTTTATCTGCAGATGGTGTCGATCAACCAGATGCTTTAGCAGGATTTGCAGCTTCTGCAGCACTTGCTTGCTCTGATATTCCATTCGAGTTTCCAATTTCTGAAGTTCGAGTAGCACGCATTAATGGCGAATATGTTGTGAATCCAACATTCCAACAAATGGAAAATGCGGATATGGACCTTATGGTTGGCGCAACAAAAGATAATATATTGATGGTTGAAGGCGAAATGGATGAGGTGTCTGAACAAGAACTTATCGAAGCATTAAAGGTGGCTCACGAAGCTATTAAGCCTATGTGCGACCTTCAAACAGAACTTTCTAAAGAACTTGGCGTAGACGTTAAGCGTGAATACAATCACGAAAATAACGACGAAGAATTGCGTGAAGCTCTTAGAAAAGCAACTTACGACAAATGCTATGCTATCGCTCTTGCAGGCGATCACGACAAGAAGAGCCGTGGAGAAGCATTCGATCAAATCAAAGAAGCATTTATCGAAGAATATAATAACGCTCATACAGACTTAACAGAAGATGAGTTAAGCGAGAAACATGCATTGGTAGACCGCTACTATGACGATGTGATGAGAGATTCAATGCGTCGTTGTATCCTTGACGAAGGAAAGCGTTTAGATGGTAGAAAGCCAGACGAAATTCGTCCAATATGGTGCGAAGTGTCTACACTTCCAATGCCTCACGGAAGCGCTTTGTTCACTCGTGGTGAAACACAGAGCCTTTCTACCTGTACACTTGGTAGCAAGTTAGACGAGAAGATGGTTGATGATGTTCTTGATAAGAGCTACCAACGTTTCTTGTTACACTATAACTTCCCTCCATTTAGCACAGGAGAAGCAAAAGCACAACGTGGAGTTGGCCGTCGTGAAGTAGGTCACGGACACCTTGCTTGGCGTGGTTTGAAGGGTCAAATTCCAACAGATTTCCCTTACACAGTGCGTCTTGTGAGCCAAATTCTTGAAAGTAATGGTTCTTCATCTATGGCTACTGTATGTGCAGGAACATTGTCATTGATGGACGCAGGTGTACCAATGAAGGCACCAGTGAGCGGTATTGCAATGGGATTGATTAAGAATCCAGGAGAAGAAAAGTATGCTGTGTTGAGTGATATCCTTGGAGATGAAGACCACTTAGGTGATATGGACTTCAAAACAACAGGTACTTTGAAAGGTATTACCGCAACTCAAATGGACATTAAGTGCGACGGATTGAGCTTCGAAATACTTGAAAAAGCATTGATGCAAGCTAAAGCTGGTCGTGAACATATCTTGAGTAAGATGACCGAAACCATCTCTGCTCCACGTGAAGAGATGAAACCTCAAGTTCCAAGAATTGTGAGCTTAGAAATTCCAAAAGAGTTTATTGGTGCAATAATTGGCCCTGGTGGTAAGATTATTCAACAAATGCAAGAAGAAACTGGCGCAACAATCACAATCGAAGAAGTAGACGGAGTGGGTAAAGTTCAGGTGAGTGCACCTAACAAAGACTCTATCGATGCTGCTTTGAAGAAGATTAAAGCTATCGTTGCAGTACCTGAAATTGGTGAGACCTACGATGGTGTTGTACGCTCAGTAATGCCTTATGGTTGCTTTGTTGAAATCATGCCAGGTAAAGATGGATTGTTACATATCTCTGAAATCGATTGGAAACGTCTTGAAAGTGTTGAAGAAGCTGGAATTAAAGAAGGCGACAACATCACCGTTAAGTTGTTAGACATCGATCCAAAGACAGGCAAATACAAACTTTCTCGTCGTGCTTTAATGCCAAAACCAGAAGGTTATGTAGAGCGTGAACGCCGTCCTCGCCGTGAAGATCGTGGCGAACGTCGTCCTCGTCGTGAAGGAAATAACGACCAACACAACAACCAACAATAATCAGTTGAATAGAAAATAGCAGGTAGGCAGGCATCTGTCGCTCGCTAAAACAATAATAATAGCATTCTTATCCGCACCGCTTTGGTGTATGGTAAGAATGCTTTTTTTGTATAGATAGGCTTCGTGTTAAAAAGGAATTGCATTGCTATTGCATCGTAATATCAATGCAATTATATGGTAAAAGCACTGCCTTTACATTGCAAAAGCACCGCTTTTAGAATGTAGCTTGTGCTGAATAACAATAGAGATGTTGTATTGAAACGATATAAGCGTATTTCAAAAGGAGAGAAAGGGGTGGGAGAGCAGCGCATATTGAGGCTTGTTCTTCTCTTTAGAAGAACTAGAAAGGATATCTTTCGAGCAAAAAAATGGGTGTTCTTTACGTCTTATTATTCCTTTGTTTTCTTTTGCTTGGCGTTTTTTCTGATGTTTTCTTCGCCTTTCTCGTTATTAATGAATAACTTTAGGGCGGATTAAACAATGTACAATTTATGAGACAGAAACTTACTTTAATCACATTGGGAGTAAAAGACTTTCAAAAGGCACTGGCCTTCTATGAGGGCTTAGGCTGGAAGAAATCGGAGCAGAGTCAGGAAGCCTACGCATTGTTCCCTCTTGGCGGGATAGTTTTGGGATTATATCCACTGCAAGAATTGGAAAAAGACACAACGCTGAATTATCAGCAGGCTTCTTTTTCGGGCATGACAATCAGCTATAATGCCACATCGGAGGAAGAAGTCAATGCAGTGATGCAGGAAGCCGAACGGTTCGGGGCAACCATTGTAAAGCCTGCGCAAAAAG
>ERZ773046.2007-NODE-2007-length-10656-cov-3.423451_pt1 | contig 10656 bp, 8 predicted proteins | sample MGYA00580634_ERZ773046 | MGnify/ENA primary metagenome ERZ773046 (study PRJEB29015, sample SAMEA2738127) | human oral metagenome | biome: human oral; feature: human-associated habitat; material: saliva | place: China | collected 2159 ... | reverse complement strand
TTTTGAGGGCCATTTTCACCAGACAAGCCTCTCTAATATGTAAAATCTCAATCCGATTGCTTACCTTTAGAAGTATACGAAAAGCGCCTTGTTTTGTCAACTATTCGCATGTTCTTCTTCTTTTAAAGGAAGGTGTAAATACACTTTTGTATATGCATTGGTCTCAGATTCAATTTCCATCGAGAAAGCTTCTCCGAAAAACAGCGCTAATCGTTCTTGGATATTCTTAATACCAACTCCACCGAGTTCTTTGGTGCTCGTTGTATTTTCTTTTATTCCTACCCCATTATCCGCAATACAAATATCTATAAAAGTATCTCTTTTAGACACAGTAATCGTAATTTTCCCAGGTCGTTCTGACTCTTTAATTCCATGATAGATTGCATTTTCTACGAGTGGCTGAAGAACGATTTTTGGAAGCTTGATATCAGGAATATCATCAGGTTCATCAATCTCATATTCCAATTTATCTCCATATCGTTCCTTTTGAATAAACAAGTATTGACGGACATGCTCGATTTCTTGGCGTAAGGTCACTATCTCTTCTCCAGCATTCAAGGAAAGTCTAAAGTAATTAGAGAGCGCCTTCGTAATGTCTACTACCTTTTGATGGTCTTGAAACTCTGCCATCCAAATAATGGTATCCAGCGTATTATACAAGAAGTGCGGATTAATTTGACTCGTTAACGCCTTTAATTCATAGATACGGGTCAATGCTTCTTGCTCTTTTTCTTCCTTCATTAAAGTCTCGATTCTCTCGAGCATCTGATTAAAGGTACCTGCTAGCGCTTGGAATTCTTGAGCTCCTTTTTGTTCTGCTCGAATGGTCGTATCGCCTTCTTCTACTCGTCTCATTACTTGCCCTAGTCTTTTAACAGGCAGTAATTGATAACGTATCAATGTAAAAATACCCAACATACAAATAAGCAAGCTAAGAACTCCAACAACACTGACAATCCCAAGTAGTTTTACAGAGTCTTCTTTAAACCGACTAAATGAGCTAACACCTACTAAGATCCAATCGCTATTTTCAATAGGGCTTTTATGAACAAAAAAATCCTCAGACACCATTGAATCCATCGGACTATTTGATATTTCTTGTACCGACATTTGCTTATCAACTGACTCGAAAGCTTCCGAATCCGGATGATAAATAAGTGTGCCGTCTTTTTGGATGACAAAGGCATACCCATTGTCCCCAAGAGAAAGTTCTTTCACATATTTTTCTAGTTCGTGATAATCCACATCTAAGCGAATGACGCCAAGATTTTCTCCTGCGTTGCTTTTCACTTCCTGACTAATAGAAATCACGATTTGATTATTTTGATTCTTGATAGACTGAATGATTGGGACATTCGAGTGTTCTAGAGCATCTTGATACCATTTTTGGGCCATCATATCCGCTGAAGTCACCATTTCCTCTTCCATCCCGGTCGTAATTAATCTACCATCTTTCGTAACCAATCGTATCGATACAAAATCCGGATGACTCTTCAACATTGTCTCAAGCCATTCATGGATTGCCGTTTCATTTTCAGCTGTTGTTTGACTGGCAAAGTCCTTAATTGCCTGCGACTGTGATAAAGATCTTGAAGTAGATTTTAAATTAGAAACATACTGCTCGATATACTTGGAGCTGGTATCAATTTCATGAATGGTATGATCTTCTACTTCACGATGAAAAACTTCGCTACTTTTTATAAAATAGAAGCTTCCAATTAATACTACCATGGCAAAAAGCATGATACTTAAATAGGCAAATAATCTTGTTGCAAGGGACTGTTTTTTCATATTTTTGCCCCACTTCTAAAACTTTTAGGGGAAACGCCGACAATCGACTTGAATCGATAAGAGAAATAGTTCATATCTTCTATTCCAACGGCTAAAGCCACCTCATAAATCTTCATGTCGGTTGATAATAAGAGACGCTTTGCTCTTTGAATCCGTTGCTGAGTCACATACTCTTGAAAGGACATTCCAAGTTCTTTTTTGATTAAAAGGCTAAGGTAGTTCGTACTGAATCCTAATTGCTTTGCAAGTTCACCTAGCGCTAAATTTGGATTAGATAATTGCTCTAAAATCAACTTCTCGAAATGCTGAGTTCCCGAAGAGGCGTCCTCTTCACTTGCTAATGCCAATAGTTCGCGTTGGCGCTTTTCTTCGTTTAGTTTGGCAACAACTTTCACCAATAAAGCTTCGATTTCTGATTTCGTCACTGGCTTTAAAATATAATCTTCTACTCCAATTTTCACTGCTGATAATAAATAATCTACATAATCATACCCAGTTAAGAAGATAATTCTCATTTGCGGATATTCTGTTCTCACCAATTGTGCAAGAGTAATGCCATCCATTTTCGGCATATTAATATCTGTCAGTAAAATATCCGGCGCTTCTTCTCGTATTTTTTCCAGTGCTTGCTCCCCATTTTCTACTTCCTGAACCGTTGAAATTCCCAGCGATTCAAAATCAATTAAAGAAGCAATCCCTCTACGAATAATTGGTTCATCTTCAACTATTAAGATTGAATACATCTTATTCCCCTCCTTTCTCTATTATACTTCTATTCATAACGGTTTTAAATCTATTTTTACTCAAAAAAAGTGCTTCTCTAAAGGAGAATAACTTAGAGAAGCACTGAGTGGTTATTTGACGAAATCAATTAAATAACCATATCCCTTTGCTTCCATCTCATTGAGTGGGATGAATTTGATGGAAGCACTATTGATACAAAAACGAAGTCCACCTTTTTCTTTTGGACCATCTTCAAAAACATGTCCAAGGTGTGAATCGGCTACCCTACTTCGAACTTCAACACGTTTCATATTAAAGCTAGTATCCTCATGATAGGTCACAACTTCTGAAGAAATTGGTTTTGAAAAACTTGGCCAGCCGCAGCCAGAATCAAATTTATCTTTGGAAGAAAATAGCGGTTCTCCTGTAACTACATCTACATAAATTCCTTGTTCATGATTATCCCAGTATTCATTTGAAAATGCTCTTTCCGTTTTATTTTCACGAGTAACTGCATATTGTTCCTTTGTGAGTGTTGCTTTTAGAGTCTCTTCGTCAGGAAGTGGATAAAGACTAGCATCAATTACAGGGTCACTCGCCTTTTTAACGTCAATGTGGCAATATCCATTTGGATTCTTCTTCAAGTAATCTTGATGATAATCCTCTGCTACAACGAAATTTTTTAAAGGTTCCGTTTCAACGGCTAATTTCTTACCAAACGATTCTTCTTTTTCCTTCATGACTTGTTGAATAATGGCGCTATCTGCCTCATCAACATAATAAATACCCGTACGATATTGTCTTCCAGTATCATTTCCTTGTTTATTCACAGAAAATGGATCAATGACTCTAAAGTAATACAACAATAACTCGCGTAGGGAAATCTTATCAGCATCATAAGTAACATGAATCGTTTCCGCATGGTCTGTATCATGAATGAGCTTATAATTGGTCGTTTCAACCTTTCCATTTGCGTATCCACTCACAACATCAATAACACCATTAATTCTAGAAAAGTATTCTTCTAATCCCCAAAAACATCCGCCTGCTAAATATATCTCTTTCATATGTTCACCTTCCTTTTTCATTTCACTTGTAGTGCTATCTGTTTCCATTAGTTTGGTTACCTTATTGGAGATTTCATCAGCTTTTGAATCCTTTGCAAGGGTACCTCCTTTGGCAAAATAAAGCACTCCTAAAAGAATGATGACTACGGCAAAGAGTGTCACCACTAATTTTTTATCCATAGAGAACTCTCCTTTCTTATAGGCTTTCTAACGTTTTTACGATATCGTCATTAGAAACGTGTCCTGGTTGAACTCTGACAACTTTTCCATTGGCATCGATAAATGCTGAGGTTGGATATCCCACGACTCCAAGTTTCTTCAAGAATTGACCGTCTTTATCTACGAGTACTGGTAATGAATGGTAGTCTACCCCGTCAAACCATTTTTTGAAGTCCTCTAAAGATTTCTCGCGGTTCACACCAGGTGCAATGACTGTAAGGATCACTGAATCTTTTGGTGGCATTTCAGAAAGTTGTGTGATGTCCGCTAGTCCAGATAGACAAATTGGGCACCATGAAGCCCAAAACTTCAAATAAACTTTTTTCCCTTTATAATCTGCTAGTGAAACTTCTTTCCCATCTAATGTTGTAAAGGTAGACTGTGTCATATCGTCCATTTCTCCCATCTTTTTGTCCATCTTCTCATCTTTTGAACTCATGTTATCCATTTTATCCATTTTTTCACCACTCATCGAGCTCATCATTTCAGTGGTTTCTTTCATGTCTTTATTATCCATGCCCATTTGTGAATTTTGACAAGCTCCTAAAAGCAATGTACTAAATAATGCAATCATCAATTTTGTTTTCATTTTCATTCCTCCTAATTTTTAATGGAAAACTTGTGATAGTTGGGAAAAGATAATCGATGCTCCCATCAAAACAATCACGAGTCCTCCGATTTTTTTAAGTAATAATAATCGTTTTTTTGCAAGGTTAAACCATTTAAACGCTACGGTTGAAGCAGCAGATAAGATTAAAAACGGAATAGCCAAGCCTAATATATATAAGCAAAGTAAGAAAATACCATAAGTGCTACTGGCTTGTTGCGTGGAGATAAGCGTTAGGACCGCACTTAGTACTGGTCCCACACAAGGTGTCCATCCGAAGCTGAAGCTGAGTCCTAATAAGTAACTACTCCAAAGCGATTTTTTATCTTTAATTTCAAACTGAACTGTTTTTTGTTTTTGTAAAAATAGTAAATGGAACAGTTCCATTTGGTGCAATCCCAATAGCACAATCACGACTCCCAGTGTGATATTAAACCAAGGATTGTAAATCAAACTTCCTAATGCAGTTGCCGCAAATCCTAAGAAGAAAAAGACTGTTGAAATGCCAGCGATAAAGATGATCGTGCGAATCATTGGCTTCCAATAGATCTCTAATCTCCCAATATTCAGGTGAGGCCCTTCTTGTTCACTCATTAAAACACCAAAATAGACTGGAAACAGCGGTAGCACGCACGGAGAAAAAAACGAGAATAAGCCCGCTAAAAATACGCTTCCCCATAATACAAAATCCATAAAATCCCTCCTTCATTTGTAACTTTATTATACTTCTGGAAGAATCGTAAAAATATAGATTTTCCACACATAAAACTTGATTATGATACGATGATACAAAAGAAAACAAAAAACCACGTGAGCTTTTACTCACGTGGCTTAATGAATTACTCTATTAGAAGAATAAGCTATTATTCTTTTCTGCTTGGTAGTTTTGACGTACTCGGTTACCAGCACCTGGTTCCACTTGTTCTAACGCTGATTCAATAATTTGTAATGATTCATCGTATTTGAATGTGTGGTTGAATAGGTCAAGTGCACGACCAATCGCTGTTTCGATTTCAGGATGTGATAAACGGTAACGGTTCGCATGTTGAATCATATACTCCGTTAATTGTGCGTTATCAACGATTTGTTCTGTAAGAATATCTAATTTCTCAACATCTTCTTCAATCACGTTGTTCGCCGCGTTAATTTCAGTCATATCTAATTTCACACGGTTCATCTTTTGCCATAATTGCTCAATACGGTTACTTGTTGCAAAGAACAATTCTAAGTACTCTTTTGGAAGACCTGGTAAGTGGTACTTCTCAATCGTACGTTTCATATTACGTAAGTCTAATTCGAAGACATCTAATCCGTCGCGAATCGCTTTTTCTTGGCTACGTAAATCAGATAATGTATTTACTAAATCGGTTTGATCTTCATCAATACTGTTTAATTTTTCAAGAACGAGTTCGTAATGTTCTTTCACTACTGAATAAGGCACTTGATGGTTTTCCATCGCCTTGCTGTAGTATTGAACGGCTTCTTGTTCTTTTTCTAATTGCTCAGCAAACTCTTGTACACGAACGAATTCGTTATTTGACAAGATATAGTTTTGAGAAACACGGTCAACTTCGATATTCACATAACGGTTGCTTTGTAATACTTGGTTCAAGCGTTTTTCAACTTGAGCTTTGTTACGGTATACAAATTCACGTGCCTCAATTTCAGCTTCCATCACATCGTAAAGTTGGTCGATTTCACGAGCCACTTTATCTAATTGTTGACGAGCTTCTTCTAATTCTGTAGCAGCGATATGTCCACGTGCCACTTCAATTGTCTTTTCAATCTTTTCAATTTCTTCAGGAATTGAAATTTTAGAGAATTGGTAATGCTCTTCGACCATACGAGCATATCCTTGTTTCAAGTCTTCTACTTGTTCATTGTACTCTGTTTCGATTTCTTTTAAGAATTGAGGAACTTGTTCAACGATTGACTCAAATTCTTTCATTTCTTTTTCGATACGTCCAAGTACTTCTTTGGCTTCTAAGTGGTCGCCTTCGTTTGTTAATGTATTAAATTTCGCGAAGTCTAATTCTAAATAAGCTAAACGTTTTTCTAACGTTTCTAGCGCTTCGCCGAATGAGAAACTATGTGCTAATAAGTCTTTGCGCATTGAAGCATAGCGTTCTTGTAATAAGTCTAGCTCTGCGCGGTTTTGTTTTTCACTATCCAATAATTTTTGTAACGCTGAGTAAATTTTATCGACTTCAGCTTTTGTTTCTTCAATCAAGTTTTCAGCTTGTTGTGTCACTTGATTTCCTTTGATGAAGTTTAATTTTTGGATATATTGTTCTGCACTTACTAATGCAGCTTCGATTTCAGGGAATCGGAATCGTGTGATTGTTTGCCATGTAGCTTGCCATGTTTCGTACGTTCTCTTTGTTTGTCCTGTTAAATTCAAGTTTTTCAAAGTATAGAACGTGTCCGCAATCGGCACTGCCATTAACTTATCCTTTTTCTCTGATAATTCTTCAATTACTTTAGTTTGTTTCTTTGTCATGAATATTGCTGTTGCATAACCTGCGGCACCCAGTAGCACAATCAGCAATAGAAAGATTACAAATCCCATGCTATAGCCTCCAAATATATATTTACAGTTTTCACACATAATATCATTAGTAGTATAGCACGTTTTATAGCGATTTAGCAAAAAACTTCAAGGTTTCAAAGGGATTTTTTTATAAATGATTAGTGTATTAATCGACCAGACTCCAAAGTGTAACGCTTATTATATAAGTCGATATCTTTTGGCACCCTATGTGCTATCTCTACAAATGGAATGTTATCATTAATGAGAAGCTTCCTAATCATCATCGTTGTATCTTCATCAATAGCGGAAGAAAACTCATCTAGTAACAGCAATTGGTATTTTCTAAGTAATAGACGTGCTAGACAGATTCTAGCTTTTTCTCCTCCAGAAAGTAACTCATCAAGATTTACTTCTGCATTATGTAATCCTATTCTATCGACTAAATAACCTAGCCCTACTTTTTGAAGAACAGAAGTCACTTCACTATCAGAATAATCTTCTCCTAGAGAAATATTAAATTTTAACGACTCATAGAAAATCCTTGATTCCTGAGTAAAGAATCCAATGTGTTTCTTTAAATCATCTCCTGAAACTAATTGTCTCTGAATTCCATTATACTTTTGAACTCCATCTTTAGATATATAGAGTCCGTATATTAATTCCAAGAGTGTAGATTTTCCAGAGCCTGATGGTCCCATAATCAGTACCCTATCATTCTCATTGATTTCTAAATCAATTTTGTCTAATATAGTCATTTTTTCAATTTGAACATTACACTGCTGTAACTCAATCGGAAATACTTTACTAATACTAGATTTACTTTCAGAATTATCACATTCAAACTCTGTATACTTTTCTACTCTTTCAATTACAGGAATGATTGAATTAAATCTTTGATAGTAATCTATTGCATTGAGTAAAGGTGTAACAATACGATCGCTAGCTAAATAAATTGCAATAACTGTGGCTAACTTAGTGTCCCCAACAATAACGAGATATACCCCAATGGCTAGCGGTACAAATGAACTTAATCCAGAAAGTAAGTTTGCTAATAACTTCGATGTAAATCGAACATGATTCATTTGAAAATAGGCTTCTTCTGTTTGATTCAATGTTCCCATCAACTTATTCAAAAAGATTTTTTCTACAAAAAAGTTTTTAATAATTGGCTTACTTTTCAAATATTCTTGTTGTTGCAAGATGCTTAATTGGTTTACTTCAGCCCATTCCTTTGAGTGCTTTCGAATAGACTTAGCAAATAATTTGGGAACTAATATCGGTAAGAACGATAACGTAATAAAGAGTGCTGCTAACTTTAAATCTATAGCAGATACATACAACAAGGTAACTAACGCAAATACGAGGCAATAGAAAAATCCCATGATAGACTTGATTCCCTGTTCCTCTAATAGTTTTAATTCACTAAGCACTATTGACTCTACTTCCTGTTGGTTAAACTTTCCGTAAAAGAATGCTCTAATGATCTTTTCTTTAAGCGTTAATGTTAATTGTTTTATCATTCTTTGTTGAGAATCTTCCCATATAAATAATCCAAGTCGAATAAGCGAATAACTAAGAACACCTATGATTGAAATTTTTACTAAATCCTCAACTTTTTGAGTGGATGAAACATCTATTAAACCTGAGATAAAGGAAGGAATAATAATACCGTCTAATGCTGTTAAAGACATACCAATAGCAATTAATACTAAGTATTTACGTGGTAACCACTCCAAAATTTTCTTCATATAATCCATCATTTCACTTCCTAACCTACAAGATTCATATCAAATTTTTATGTTTTTCTTATGCTCTCAACTATCACTCATATTCATTATTAATTTCAGTATAGGATATTTGTGAAAAAAATCAATAACTAAAATAAATTGTATTTCAGAATAAGCGTTACTTTTGTAGATATCATCTTAAAAGAAAAAGGAGAACGGAAATCCGTTCTCCTAATCACTTACGCTTTTATTTAATTAATTCGTAAATCGCTTCTGCATAAATTGCAGCTGATCTGAATAAATCTTCTAATGCGAAGAATTCATTTGCTTGGTGCATTGTATCGATTGAGTCTGGGAATAGCGCACCATACGCTACACCACGTTCAAAGATACGTCCGTAAGTTCCACCACCGATTGATTGTTCATGTGCAGGTAATCCTGTTTGACGGTGATATACATCTAATAATGTTGATACTAATTTATCTTCTGGTGATACATAGTGAGGAACTTGTGCTTTACCGTGAGCAACAGTGAAACCATATCCTGAAGCCACAACTTCTGTCTTAATTTCAAGACCTTCTGCAGTAACGCCTAATGGATAACGGAAGTTTACTACAGCTACCCCACCTAATTCAGGTGTGTAAGTGAAGATTCCGGCATTGGCAGTTAATGGTCCCATCACTTCATGGTTGAAATCAACTTTCAAGTTTTTACCATCAGTATCTTCATGTAATACTTCAGCAGCAAATGCTAAGTATTTCTTCGCGTTGCCTTTGAAGTTGAATTGGTTTAAGAATTTAGCTAAGTGAGTTCCAGCATTGATTCCTTTATCTGGAGTAGATCCGTGTGCTGATTTACCAACAACATCTAAAATAACCTTGCCGTCTAAGACTTGAGCACTACCTTCAACAGGATTTGCAGCAACATATGCCAAGAAACGGTCAACCACTTCGTCTGCATTTGGAACAACGATTTCCGCATGAGCATCTTGAGGAACCATGTTTTCACGTAAGCCTGCGTCGAAGCTTAATAATTGGTAGTCGCCTTCAGCAGCACCACCTGGAATATCATAGTGTAATGAAAGAATTCCTTTTTCACCATTGATGATTGGGAATGTTGCGTCTGGTGAGAAACCAAAGTCTGGCATTTCTTCTGTTTGGAAGTAACGGTCCATACATTTCCAACCTGATTCTTCGTCTGTTCCGATAATGAAACGAACACGTTTTGAAACTGGTAATCCTAATTCTTTGATGATTTTTAATGCGTAGTATGCTGCCATACTTGGTCCTTTATCATCACTTGAACCACGCGCATAAATACGGTCATTAATAATTTGTGGCTCGAATGGATCTGTATCCCATCCAGTCCCTACTGGAACAACGTCCACGTGACCTAAAACTCCAAGAGTTTCTTTAAAGTCTGGATTTGGTGCAAATTCGATGTGACCTGCTAAGTTTCCAACTTGTTTTGTTGTGAAACCATCACGTTCACCGATTGCTAAGAATGCTTCTAGCGCTTCTTTAGGTCCAGGACCTACTGGTGCATCCTCTGTCGCTTTAGAATCATCACGCACACTGTCGATACGTAATAATGTGAATAAATCTTTTAATAGATCTTCTTTACGAAGTTCTACTTCTTTTTTCCAATCAATTGTCATCCAATCGCTCCAATCTCTATCAAGTAGATTCAATAGTCTTATCTTACCATTTTTACAAAAGGATGAAAAGCGGTTAAACCCTTTCTATAACAAATAAAAGCCTAGGATTTCTCCTAAACTTTCGTTATTCATTCATCATTAATGATTCTAATTCTTCTTCAGTTAAGGGTCTGCTCTCTCCTAACGCGAGGCTCTCATCTAACTTGAGTGGCCCCATCGTGAGTCGCTGTAAATCCACAACAGTTTTCCCACAGGATTTCACCATGCGTTTGACCTGATGGAATTTTCCTTCTTTCAAATGAATCTGAACAATCGATTCATCCTGCGCCGTTGAA
>ERZ773046.2003-NODE-2003-length-10661-cov-10.707901_pt1 | contig 10661 bp, 10 predicted proteins | sample MGYA00580634_ERZ773046 | MGnify/ENA primary metagenome ERZ773046 (study PRJEB29015, sample SAMEA2738127) | human oral metagenome | biome: human oral; feature: human-associated habitat; material: saliva | place: China | collected 2159 ... | reverse complement strand
TACCCAACGCCTATTCAACGAGATGCCAAACAGTTGTTGAATGAAGACGTGAAAACAATCGTTACAGGACTTCCTTCCAATCTTTTGAGCCACCGACCCGATATCCGTCAGGCTGAACATGAACTCGCTGCAGCTCATTGGGACATAGAAACGGCGCGCAAAGCCTTCTTGCCTTCGGTAAACATTAGTGCCACTTTAGGACTTGAAGCCTTTAATCCCACCTACCTAATGCGTATGCCAAAGTCGCTCGCTTACAGTGTTGTGGGAGGATTAACTGCACCTCTTATCAATCGAAAAGCTATCGAAGCTAACTTCCAACAGGCTGATGCCGCACAGCTACAAGCCTTATATGAATATGACAAAACACTGCTTACAGCTTATTCAGAGGTATGTACGCTACTGTCAAAGAACAAGAATCTCGCCGCCTATTATGCGTTAAAAGAGGAAGAAGTGAAGACTTTGGAACACTCGGTTGAGGTATCTCGTCAACTCTATATGAACGGACGAGCTACTTATCTCGATGTACTTGGGGCCGAACGCGATGCGCTTGATGCCCAAATGGAACTGCTTGAAACACGCCAACAGCAGCTTTCCTGTGTCGTAGACCTATATAGAAGTCTCGGAGAATAAGGTTCATCAGGCATAAAAGCAAATGATTTTTTGGAATGATTTATTCGCAATCACTATATTTTTTAGAGGCAAACATATTTGTACGTTGTCAAACAAAAGTGCACAACTGCAAATGTTGTTATTTATGCTGTAATATCATTCTTTTATTCTCAGAAATTCTTTTGTTGATTGAATTTTGCTTTATTGTTTCTCTTATCCTTTTAATTTTCTCCCCTTGGCCTAAATATACCTCTCTTGGTGTAAGATTATCCAACGATTCATGAAATCTGCTCTCATTATAGTATTTCACCCACCCATCAATGGCCTTTTCTAATTCAGAGGGACAGAAATGATGATTTAGTTTTATCACATTCTTCATTGATCGATGATATCGTTCTATCTTTCCTTGCGTCTGCGGATGGAATGGTTTGCCATGGATATGCTTGATATTATATTCCTTACAGAGATATTGTTTGAGAGAGGAAGCAATATAGCATGGTCCATTATCTGATAACAGGCAAGGAGGATTCTGAAGTGCAACTCCTGCCTTTTCTATCGCTTTATCTATAGTTCTGGATACATCTTCAGAAGTCATACTCGAACATAACTCCCAATGGATAATATACCTGCTGTAGTCATCAATTACCGTAGAGAGATAATACCAGCCCCAACCCTTGACTTTGAAATAGGTAAAATCGGTCTGCCACATCTCATTAGCGAATTTAGTCTTATGATGGAACTCATCGGCTGCAAGGACGAAATCATACTCCATACGTTCCAATAGACCTCTTTCATGCAGAATACGATAAAAGCTTAACTCAGAAACGAATATCTGACTCTCTTCCAATAAAAGGACGGACAACTCCATGGGAGTGAGCTCAGGATGCTCTATTATTTCTCAAACACAGAAAGACCGCAGAAGCACGAGCCGCTGCGGTCTTTCGGATAATTGGGAAGATGGATATTAGAGACGCACCTTAGCAATCAGTTTGCGAAGTTGGCCTTGCCCAATGATGGGCGCATGAGCATCTTCTGGATAAACGAGGCAGAACTCGCCAGGTTGCACCTGGAAGTAGGTTTCTGCCGGAGCTGAATAGAGAGCAAAGTCTTCTGCCTCATTGAAAGGCGCATCGCTTTGTCCGAGTGCTCTGAGTGGACTGATACCAATTTCTTCCACACCGCTTAGAGGGAAATGGACGTCCATATAAGCCCGATGCACTTCCAGCTTCTGCTCTTCGCGCGTCTTGAGTGTGGCATCGCTAACATTTATGAAGAGGCCGCTACCTTGCAGTTCGATACGCCCCGTCTCCACCTTTGAGAGATCGTGTGAGCGCACATAGTCGAAGAGTTTTTTCAGTAGCGGATGCAACGCGTAGTAGCGTTCTGCATCGGATACAGTGGATAAAATCATAATGATAAAAGAAAAGATGGTGATTCCGAAAATCCCTCCACCTGCCCCATTCGGGGAAAGGCCTCACTTGTTCCCACAATGAGGCTGGAAGACTCTTCCGCTTATGAGAGAGATGGAGGGACTTTTCGCTTTATTATTTCTGTTCGCGATTACTCAGTTCTTCCAGCATCTTCCAGCAGTTGAAGAGACCACGGGGAACGTGGAAGCAGCCTTTCCACTTACCACCCTTGAGCGGCAGCAGGACTTCGCCACGGCGATTCAGATAACCGTACCATTCAGGATAGTCAGGGTCGGCAAAATGCTTCCATGTGTAGTCGTGCACGCGCTCGAACCATTCGAGACACTTAGGGTTGCCCGTGAGCTGATAACCTTTGAGCATAGAGATGAGCGTTTCGATATGTACCCACCATAGTTTTTGGTCGAACTCCAACTCATGGCGCGGTTTGCCCAAACGATCCATAAAATAGAAGATACCGCCGTACTGCCCATCCCAACCATATTCCACTTCGGCAAGACTAATTTCAACGGCTTTTTCTATGAGATCGGGACGATTCAGACGCTTCCCTAAGTCCATAATAAACCACGTTGATTCGATGGCATGACCGGGATTGAGTTTGCGCCCATCGAAACTATCAACAAGTTCTCCATCCTTTCCCAAAGCCTCAACCACCAAGCCGAGTTCTGGACGATAGAAAACATCGAGCACTTCGTGCAGGCAGGTGTCAATGGTCTGATGCAGGAACTCGGGTTCTAACAAAGGCTCAATCTCCAGTGCAACGTTACACAAAATCATGGGAAGGTCGAACGTCTTTAAGCTGCGGGATCCAGGAACGGCCTTGTTCCAGCGAGCCTTTGGATTGTCCACGCGTGAGAGGACGATGTCGAAAGTTTTGCGCGCAATCTCCTCATACTCTTTATTGCCCGTTGCGATGGCCAACTGACCAAAAGCGATGACAGCAAAGGTGTAGGAGAAAATGTTGTAAGGCTCTACGAGTGGCTGCCCCTCGCGGTCAAGAGCGAAATACCAGTTCAACTGGCCATCATGGCCGTATTTCTTCAGAAATTCCGCTCCCTGAACAGCGCAGTCCAACCATTCTTGCTTATGTTCTACTTCGTTATAGAGTTTCGCAAACATCCACACCTCACGGCCTTGTAGCCAGATGAACTTGTCTGTATCATAGACAGAACCGTCGCGGTCGAGACAAGTGAAATAACCGCCAAACTCATGGTCTTGTGACTTGTCGAGCCAAAAAGGAACGACCTTATCGAGCAGTTCACTCTTATACTGCTCCGCCAATGCTTTGAAATTTGTCATATCTAAAGTTTTTAGAAAGCCTGCCTTATTTTCTCTGTAAGAGAAGCCCTTTTCTTTTCGGCGATAAAGGGAGTGGTGGCAGACTTTTTTACTGAATTACATATTAGCTTCTGCCCACGTTATTTTTTCTTGAACCAACTTGGCTGGGCGATATTGTTTTTGGCCTTTAGACTGAATAAGTACATCTTTATCTATCTCGATCTCTTTGGGCCACCCCTTCCAGAAATACTCGAAATAGTTCTGCTCAGAAAGACGCATATTCTTAATATCAAGTTGGTTAGAGGCCTTATCCGCTTGATCAGACAACTTTTCAGTACCAACAGAAGAAGCTATATCGGTAATAAGTGAAGCAAGTCCCTCACCTGGCATAGTGGCCGTTCCTTCATAGAGAACAAAATAGCCACCAAACTCATCATCTTCGTCCGCAGCAATAGTGTCGGCCGTGACTGTAGCCTCAGAACTAAATCCTTCCATCTTTTCTGCATCACGAGGCACTTGTCGCTTTCCAAAGCTAAAGGAACTACCATGATTTTTGAAAAGAGATTCCATTTCTGGAAGAAATCCGCGCACTGATTCCTCGTCGCTCACGGCAGCTTTCAAGAGACTTTCGATAGCTTTCTTATTTAGCAGCTTAGCCACTTCGGGATGCTTCTCAAAGAGCATAGAGCCCACTTTTTGAGGCAAGTCCTTGCAGCGTTGAGCCACATCCTTCCAGTTTTCAAGCTTCTGCACTTCGCCAAACTCATTCAGTTTGAAATTGAGCTTCAAGCCTTTCAGCTTTTCAAATATGAAAGCCTGCAACTGTGCCTTAAAATCGACCGAAGAGGAGTCGGGCTTGTTGAAATCAAGCAAGGTATATTCCAGCATGTACCCATTCTTTGTAGAGTCGGTCACCACCAATTGGAAATCGCGCCAATAGTGTACCGTATTGACAGTATCATTCTTTTCATTCACACGAAACTCGTTATGAACATAAGTGTATTTAACACTGTCGTTCTTAGCAAAATAAGCCACAACATCCACGGTTGAATCTGCGGTTGCCTCTTGCGCATAAGTGGTCAGGGACAAGAGGGCGAACAAAGTAAAGAAAACTTTTTTCATCATAAGAAATATTTAAGATTTTACTGATTTATCTAATGTTTTCCAAGTCAACCCCATTAGTGTATTGCTTTCAGGGAAGAGGAAACTTAGGATATAAGCCACCAACACTGAAACTCCCATCGATACAAAGCCGAAGAGCAAGAAATTGAGAGAGGTGAGGAAATTCATGTAGAACACGGCAGCCGTTCCGCACAAGAAACCGATGAGCGCGGCGCGAGCACCGATGCGCGGGAAGAAGATGCCCATGAGGAAAAGGCCTCCAATGCCACCGCTTAGCAGACCAAGGATGGTATTGAAGTAGTCGAGCAGCGATTGAATATTTACCGTAGCCATCAAAATGGCAATGAGCATACCCACACCCCCTGTGACCACGCCAGCCACACGAGCCACACGCAACGTAGTCGAGGAACTGAGCGAGGGATAGAGTTTCTTGTAGAGGTCGATAGTGAAAGCCGTTGACACGGAGTTGATATTGGAGGCTATCGTGCTCATCGTAGCAGCAAAGACAGCAGCAATGAGTAGGCCGGCAAGACCAGCGGGCAACTGGCTCATCATAAAGAACGGGAAGATAGCGTCAGTCTTAGCCATCGTCATGTCCATGGCCGCTGGGTGAGTCTTAAAGAATGTGTAGAGGCCTGTACCGATGGTGAAGAAAGCGATGGTGACAAACACACTCATCAAGCCGTTTGTCAAGATACCGCGGGCTGCACTGCGCTCGTCCTTCGTTGTGAGATAGCGCTGGATAACGGTTTGATCGCTGGTATAAGAAATCAGATTGTTGGCCAAACCGCCTAAGATAACCACCCAGAAACAAGCGTTGCGATAGTCGAAAGACCAATCGAAAAGGCGGAACTTATCATTGTCCCAAGCCAAGCGGAAGAAATCATCTGCGCCCTGTCCCGTGTTCACAATGAGATAGCCTGCGGCCAAGAATGCGCCGCCCACAAGGATAATGCCTTGAATCACATCGCCCCACACAACGGCTTCCACACCGCCCATCGTGCAATACACGATGGTGATAGCGGCCATGAGGACAATGCAAATGTAGATGTTGATACCAGTAACGGCTGTCATAGCCAAGCTCGGCAAGAACAAAACCAATGCTGTGCGAGCCACCATAAAGACGATGAACAAGAGACTGGCCATAAGGCGCGTTGTGTAGTTGAAGCGGCGCTCCAGATACTCGTAAGCCGTTGTCACATTTAGGCGGCGGAAGAATGGGAGGAAATATTTGATAACGGGGAAACTGATGAGCAGAATACAAATCTGCATCGGATAGTAGGTCCAATCAGTGGCGTAGGCCTTGGCTGGGATACTCATATAGGTGATCGCTGAGAGCATGGTGGCAAAGATACTGATACCTGCTGCCCACCAAGGGATGCGGCCACCGCCCTTGAAGAAGTCCTCGCCACCCTTTTGGCGACGCATGAAATAGAAACCCAAAGCGATCATCGCTATAAGATAAGCGATGAGTACGGCCCAATTGAGCCAACCGAAGCGGGCTGTATAGGTCATAGTGACGGCTGTAACATCCGCGCTGCGTATGCCTGGTTTCGATTCGCCGTCTACAACAATCCAATGCTGCTGCCCATTGCCGTCGCGGAAAGGCACAACGGCTGCTCCAGCCCGCGCGATGCGGGGATTCTGAAAGACACGTGCCCAGGAATCGGTGATGGTTTGATACACCAAGATATGGTCATTGAACTGATACCATGCTGCGGGGCGCAACATATACTGGGTTTGTGCCTCTTTCAGAGCTGCACTCGGATGGCCCGCCAACTGCTTACCGCGCTTAATGGCTTGTTGGAAGATTTCTCTATTAACACCACCAAAGAAGAGAATGTGTCCGCTACCACTCACCACGGCTTGTGCACCAACAAGGGCTTGCGGACTGCTTGCTCCCTCGGGCAAGATGCGCGAAGTAGTTTCCCATGTATTGCGTTTAGGATTGTATACCAGACCATTATCGGCGATGAGATTGGTAGTAGGGTCGAAACCGCCAAAGACATAGAAAAGAGGACCAAGTGCTCCATTCTGAACAGCACCACAGGACTGCACACGCCCAGCTCCTGGCAGATTGGGTAGTTCTTCCCAGCCCTGACTGGTATGCCCCATCGAAAGACGGAAAGCTTTATTGGAAGGACGACCATTCGTTTGACCACCAGCCACATAGATATACCCATCGCCGAATGCGCCCGCCATTTGGTCGAGACCTATAGGCAGATCAGGTAAAGTCTTTATGGAAAGTTTCCCCTTCTGCATCTGAAGCAGAAAGACACTTTTCTCACTAACTTTTCCGTCCTGTGTGCCGCCGATGCAAACCACACCTTCGGGCGTGGAGATACTCACACCATAGGCCAATGGCTTAGGTAAGCGGCCAACATTCACCCACTGTTTGCCACTCAAAGGATTAGCCAAGGCCAGCACAGTATCGTAGAATTTCTTTGCTCCGCCAGAAGCTGCAGAAACTCCAGGGAAATTACAGCCACCAGCCACTAACAGATAATTTTCACTAAGTCCTGCAAAATGCCCCGAAAGACCTTCAGTGGACGTATTAAAGAGAGGTTGCACCGCCTCAAAACGGACATCATTGAATTGCTTTTCTTCCTTCTGTTGAGCCAGCAGGGTCAACGGCAGAATAAGGAGGAGGATAAGTAATCGGTATCGTTTCATAATGATGATAAAAGAAAAAGAGGGCTTCCTGCCTGAAACAGGAAGTCCCCTTATGGGGAAGATGGAGGGTATTTTCGAATTATTTATTACAATGTTCAAAGAAATTGATGGCTTCAAGTTCTTTCTTCAATTGCAGTTCTTCCTCGTCCGTAACATTTTGGAAAGGTGTGCGGTTCTTACCAAGATCCAAGCCTATGAGCTTCATAATGCGCTTTCCGCCTACAATGTTGCCACGGAAATGGCAGATAATGTCGATGACATCTTGAGCGTAGTTTTGCAACTCGCGAGCCTTTTCGAGATCGCCCTCTTCCCACGCTTTCTGGATGCCTACGAGGCAACGGCCGTTATAGTTGGTTGTACCGCCTATGCCGCCTTGCGCTCCGCCCATAGCCAGACACGGAAGAATGGTTTCGTCCTGACCGTGGAGCATATCGTACTTGTTGTCTTTATAGCGCAAGCAACGATTGTATTCGTACATACTTTCAAACGTGTACTTGATACCTGCAAAATTGGGGATACGGCCGCTTTCGTCAATGGCTTTCAGAAAATCGTACATCGAAAGGAAACAACCGTTGAAAGCGGGGATGTGATAGAAGAAGAATGGCAGATTGGGCGCACCAGCTGCAATCTCTTCGCAATATTTCACTAACTCTTCAATCCGTCCGATACGGGGGAACGGAGTTGCCATAGATCCAATGCCCCACGCTCCTATCTTTTGTGCGTGTTCGGCCAAGCGACGGCTACTCTTAACCATAGTTGAGCCTACATGAACAATGACTTTGAAATCAGCAGGAACGGCCTTTACCCAGGCTTCAGCCAGCTGCATGCGCTCTTCTTCGGTCAGCATATAGCCTTCTCCCGAAGAACCATTGATAAAAACGCCTTTCAACCCATTGCGCGCTAAGAGAGCTGCATATTGGGGGATGATGTCATAGTTTACTTCACCATTAGGCAAGAACGGGGTAAAGGGAGCGTCGATAAGCCCCTTGATTTTTTCGAATTTCATAAAGGTGTTAATTTCTTATGTGCTCACAAAATTACGGATATTTTATAAAAAGACGATTTCTATAAGGGTGTTTTTCCCGTTTTCCATATAATCTGCTGACTTTCTCCTACTTTGCTCCGAAGCTTCGGTAGGTTTTCTTATTTTTGCACTTTCAATCCTAATTTTGTTTTACCAATGACTAAAAATTCTATTAGCGGCCATCTGTCTATCCTTGCAGTCAACGTTATCTTCGGACTGACAGTGCCGTTCATGAAAGTTCTGAGCGACGGATGGTTAGAGCCTGTCAGTTTGTTGGCCGTTCGCGCTTTCTTCGCCATGCTGATTTTCTGGCTCATTTCTTTCTTCGTTCGGAAAGAGAAAGTGTCGGGACGCGAACTTTGGACTATCCTTATCGGAGCGCAATTGGGTTTTGTACTTTCGCAATACTTCACTGTTCTGAGTCTCAACTATACCAGTGCTGTCTATACAGCTATAGCCTTGGCCTGCACCCCTATTATTTCACTCTTGCTGGGAGCTATCTTTCAGCACGAACGGATTACGGCGCAGAAACTCATTGGCGTAGTGCTCGCACTGGGCGGCGCACTGCTGATGATACTCAAAGGCCAGTCGGCCACTGCTGGGGCGAACGATGTGCTCGGCATTTGCTTAGCACTACTTGGCGGTCTGTCCATCGCTATCTACTACATCATTATGGGCGGCATATCGAAACGCTATTCTGCCACGACACAAATGAAATGGACGTTCCTCTTCTCGGGCATCGCTCTTTTCCCCATCGGTCTCTATCAGTTTCCGTCGCAGGCCATGTACGTTGGATCACCAAGCGCAAGCGTCATCGGTGTACTTACCTTTGTCATTCTCTTCTCCACCGTCCTTGCATTCTTCCTCCTTCCCTTCGGTATGAAGAGCCTCCCTGCTACCACCGTCAGCATCTACATGAATCTCCAACCCGTCGTTGCTGCCACGGCTGCTATCTTTATGAAGCAAGATCATTTTTCCTTCGACAAACCCATTTCCGCCCTCCTCGTCATCCTCGGAGCTTACCTCGTTACGAGAACTCCCCCAAAAGCCAAAGTTTAGTAACTTTTGAAAGACACATATGTGTCATATCCAACAAATGAAGTATATTTGCCCATATAATAATGTTCATTATGGAATTTTATAAAACAAATAAGCGTGAATATGTAAAGCCTGCAGGCGAAATCATCTATCTTGCTGCGGGACTATTGCAAAAGCTCAGTGGAAATGCTGGCAGTGTCGGAGCTGGCGAAGGTGCTGGTGACACGAGAAAAGAATGGCTTAAAGAAGAACACGATCATTCTTGGGAAGACTAAGCAAAGCAACGACTATAAGCGACAGGACTTATCAGTAATAGATATTTATCAGAGTAAGTAAATCCAGTTACTCTGATTAGGTCCCTTTCTTTTCCGTACAAAAAAACGGCACTACAGAAAAGTTCTGCAATGCCGTATCTCATGTAATATCTTTCTTTATCCAAGATATTTGGTCAAAATTTTAATATTATCTGCCTCACGCAGACGACGAAGTGCACGTTCCTTAATCTGACGAACACGCTCTCTTGTTAGGTTGAGAGAATTAGCAACTTCTTCCGCAGTCATTTCAGTGCGACCAATACCAAAAAGCATCTTCAAAACTTGACGCTCTCTATCATTCAATATCAGCATCGCTGAATCCAAATCGGCAGAAAGAGATTCTTTTTCCATCTGATTGTCCGTGCCAGGAGCACTCTCATCTGTCATAATGTCAATCAGCGAATTAGAATCATCATCTTGGAAAGGAGCATCCACGGAAACTTTCTTACCATTAGTACCCATTGCTTCACGAACTTTATCAACATCCGTGTCCAAAATGTCAGCTAATTCTTGTACAGAAGGACGACGTTCAAATTGCTGCTCAAAACTTACAATAGCTTTCGTCAGCTTGCTCTGAAATCCTACCTGATTTAACGGCATTCGCACAATACGACTCTGCTCAGAAATAGCCTGCAGAATACTTTGGCGAATCCACCATACAGCATAACTGATAAACTTGAAGCCTCGAGTCTCATCAAACTTCTGTGCCGCTCTAATCAAACCTAAGTTACCTTCGTCAATCAAATCGTTCAGTGCAAGTCCCTGATTTTGGTACTGCTTTGCAACACTGACAACAAAACGCAAATTTGCACGAGTTAATTTCTCTAATGCTTCGCGATCACCTTTGTGAATGCGCTGTGCCAGTTCTACCTCTTCATCAGTGGAAATAAGCTCCTCACGGCCGATTTCAACCAAATACTTGTCCAAAGCCGCACTCTGGCGGTTCGTAATACTTTTATTTATTTTTAATTGACGCATAGTCACTTACTAAAACTTTGCAAAGTTAAGTACTTCCAATGAAGTTTGCCACTATTTTAAGTATTTTTGAGAGATTCCTCTAGTCACACTTGTAGGCAAAAAAGAGGCTTCTACAGAATAAACTGATAGAAGTCTCTTATTTTAAAAAAAGGCGGCGACCTACTCTCCCGTCTTGTGGACAGTACCATCGGCGCGACC
>ERZ773046.2001-NODE-2001-length-10663-cov-5.793081_pt1 | contig 10663 bp, 6 predicted proteins | sample MGYA00580634_ERZ773046 | MGnify/ENA primary metagenome ERZ773046 (study PRJEB29015, sample SAMEA2738127) | human oral metagenome | biome: human oral; feature: human-associated habitat; material: saliva | place: China | collected 2159 ... | reverse complement strand
ATATGTCTGAATACCAAGAAAAACATACTGTTTCACGTTTAATTGGTTCGCCTCCGGGTTATGTGGGCTATGGTGAAGGTGGCTTACTAACTGAAGCTATTCGCCAAAAACCATACTCTATTGTATTATTAGACGAAGTGGAAAAAGCCCATCCAGATGTGCTTAACTTATTCTATCAAGCCTTTGATAAAGGTGAACTCGCAGATGGTGAAGGTCGTTTAATTGACTGTAAAAATATTCTCTTTATGCTCACCTCAAACTGTGGTTTCGATGCTGCAAATGATCAGTTTGCCGTGAAAAGTGATGAAGAATTACGTCGTTCGCTTCTCACATTCTTCAAACCGGCATTGCTTGCCCGTATGCAAATTGTGCAATATTACTATTTAACGACAGATGTAATGCAACGCATTGTAAAAGCAAAATTAGCGAAATTAGAGAAATTAATCGCTGAGCGTTATAAAGCGACTGTTACTATCGCAGAAAATATTCTTAAACATATTGAGCAACAATGCGAAGCCGATACAAATGGTGCGCGTTTGGTTGATGCAATTCTTGAAGGACAACTTTTACCACCTCTTTCCTTAGCCTTGCTTCAACGAATCGCTAGTGGTGAGAAAATGTCAAATATCACGATCAATTTTGAGAATGGTGAATACCAAGTTGAGATTGCGTAATTTATGATACAAAACATCTAAAAATTTGACCGCACTTTGGCTTTCATTCATAAAGTGCGGTCATCTTTTAAGTTATTTTCTTGAGGTTTATATTTCAATCTTTAGATTTGAACTGCACAGCAGTTATTGCTATGATTTCAGAAGGCATTTTGCCTCTTCAATCATTTTAAAAGGAACATTATGTCTATATCCCTTTGGATTTCCACTGCATACTTACAAGAATCTCCAAGTACGGATAAATTTGTCGCATTATTGGCTTTTGCCGATAGCCGAGAAACATTTGAGCAGCTTGTAAAAACTACCTTTAACTCAGAACAAACGCATTATCAATATCAATTAGCCCCTCTGAAAGCTGAAATCTTTTTTCAACGACATGGGCAAATGTGGCTTGCGTATCAAGCTAATGGATTGAAAGAAGGTGAAGTACGGGTAATAGAATTAGTTGGGGATAAACCAAAAGAAAACTTTGCTAGTGAGACTAATTACTTACTTTGTCATCAAATCAACAATGTGAAATTGCTAGATAGACAATTTGGGCGCCACCCGCAAATCTTTGCACCTGATGAGATTTTTAAGCTGCTTTTCCCTAACACACCGATTCCGCCCGATATGACTCAACTGGGTTGGTCTGAAAATCACCAGGAACCGCTTTTCCCCTCACCCGTTTGGGATGAAAACACATTAAAAAAAGATATCGCACTGTTTGGTGAACCATTACCGGAATTAAAATGTTATTTCATCTTAGACGCGAATAAACATAAACTTTTAGAACCAGAAAGCTTTCAGTGTAGGATTGAAAACCTATTCCAAGGCGAGTTTGCTGAAATCACCAAAGAAATAGGTCCTTATTTAGTCGAAGTTATCCCTTACCCAGACTATAAAGCTGAGAGCGAATTAATGGGCTTGTTTAGTGATGAAGGTGCAATGACAAGATTCAATTGGCATGAAGAGTTAGGCATTTTTATCCACTCCCGTTATGATTTTGATACCGTATTACACCATCTTCGCCACTTTCCAGTAATGAAAGACGAAAATGGAAAGTGGTTTTTCTTCCGTTTTTATGACCCAAAAGTATTACGTAATTATCTAGATGTTATCGCCACCAGCCCCGAAAAACTTAATAAGTTTTTTGGTTATGAAAAGCGCATTATTAATGCTTTTGGCTCTGGCATTGGAGACAATTTTTATTATTATCAAATTAAAGCATTACCAGAAGACACTAGAAACATTCCTATTATCCTAACTGATTTTGAAATAAAAGGATTTAAAAAGAGTAAGTGGTTAGAAACAAGAGAAAATTTAATGGAGTATGCCCTACAGGAATATCCACAACTCTACTCGGAAAAAAATAAACATGAATTATGCCAAAACTTGGAAGAAGGCTATAAAAAGGGTTACACTTATGAAATTTCAATATTGCAGTATGCTCTAGCTAAGCAAAGTGCGGTCCAAAATGGTATGGATTTTATTAAATTGGAAGAACAGGTTACAAAAGAAAATACATCGCCCTTAGAACGAGCTGTAAAATTGTGTTCATTGTTAAATATAGAATAAAAATTAGAGTAATCAACCATGTCTGAAAAAAAACAATATAAAAAACCGACAGCCAAAGTGGCAGACGGAGTCATAGCCCCGTGTCAGAAATGTATTCGTGTTTATCCAACAAGACTAACTTTAAAAGATAGTGCCTTTCAAAATATTCAAGAAGGAAAAGTCCCTGTTTTGCCTGAAGGGGTCCCCTATGCTGGGGACGATTATGCACTACGTCGTTTACGTCCTGGTTATGTTTATATTTTAGCAACCAAGGCAGAATCTGAATCTTTTCCAATTTCTGGTGAAGCCGACAATAACCAAGCGTGGTACATCTACAGCTATATTAGTAATAATGAAAAACAAGGTTTTAGACGATGGAATCTGGTAAGTTTTAATTTGGAGAAAGAAAAACAAGCCTCAAAAGTAGATATAGATGAAGATGATGAGACTAATCATCAAAACAGTATTTCTTCAACACAAGATGGCATTTCTTCAACGCAAGATAGCAGCTCTTCAACGCAAGATGGTAGCTCTTCGGCGCAAGATGGTAGCTCTTCGGCGCAAGATGACATTTCTTCGGAGCAAGAGCCTCCAACTAAAGACTCTCTTGCTAAAGCGACGATAAAAACTGTAGCAGTAAAGGGAAAAGCAATGCTGAGGGACTGCATTGAACTCAATCCGGCTATTTCTACCGCCTATATCATGTATTCTGATTTTGAATTACCACATAGGCTCTTAAAAGAGATTGAACAATCCCAAAAAAGTAGAGACATATGGATGAGAAAAATCAATATCCAGGCTCCCTCAGGAGCAACTGCCGACCTTCAGAAGTTGACTGACATCGTTGCGGATTTCTCATTAAAAGACCTTGATATAAATAATCAAACCTCGAACCATTATCGTTATACTCCAATAGGACGATTAAAAAATTCACAAACAGTAGCAAACAGAATCACAAATGGTAAAGGTATAATCGTCGCATTAGAAGACTCTATTGGAACTATACGAGACTTGGCTTGCTATCACGGTTATTTAGATAAAAAACGAGAGAAGATTCTAGCCCAATATGAATATGCCATCAGAACGGCGACGTTTATCCATTCTCATGCGCAAGCAAAAATTTTATATAATTTTAACCAACAAAAGGAGCTTTCAAAAGCAGTTCAAGATGTAATTGGAAACAAAAACCCTTGGTATACTGATTTCCCAAAAGAATGGGAACGAATCTATAAAAAACCGATGCCTCTTCCAGTTGCCAAGGAAATCACTTTAGCACAATCATATAAAGAGTATACTAAAGTTGCACCAATTCACTTAAAGAAAGACAGCCATAACGATATATTTTCATCTTTAATAAGAGAATTAAAACTAGAAGATATCCCAGGTGAAAATGCTATTCATAAGATGGCCAATCTTCCTGGATTATATGGGATACATTTTAAACATGTCGCAGAAACTCATATAAAATTAATCAATACAAACTATCGGCGATTTGAATCACTATTTTCGCTTTTAGATAAAGAAGATGAGACTAGTGCCTATATTGCCAATGCTTTTTGTCTCTTCACTCATGGATTATTATGGGGGCTCGATGTTTCTTCCTACGGCTTTAACGCTTGTGTTACGGCATTAGGAAAGTCACTAGGGGAAGAGCTAAATCCAATTAAACCACTGGTAAGCAACGACACAGTTCAGCTACTACAAAATATCGTTAAATTATTTGGTAAATCGCTAGAAGTATTAGAAGCTTTAGCCAAAAGAACTGTATTTTCTATTGCAGCCTATGATTTAGTAGTTGATGTATTAATCACTAAACATAGTGCTTTAGCTAATCCAAATAACCTAACAAAGGTCGGAAAAGGAGGGCATCTTGTTCATTGGAAACGAGTCTATGAGGTCAATCCTTTAGCAAAACGATATACTCATACAGACCAATTTATTGCCTCATCTAAACGAATAAAAGGAGATGTCGTCAATAATATAACATGGAAGAATTCGCTACCAAATGAATATGCTCACTTTAATGTAGGAAATGGGTTGATTTTATTGCAAACATTTGAAGTTTTTCTGGGTTTCTTTAATACACAACAATATCGAACCAAAGCAGGACAGATAGCAAATGATCCATTCTTAGCTGCCGCTCTCGCCCTTGCTGGCTCTAAATCAACTCCAATTTTAGACAATTTTAAGGCTAAAATAGATAAAAGTAGAAAAGACATTACACCTAAATTAGTGAATCCGGGTATTGCGACACATCCCCATAAACAAAATTTAAAGCTAACAAATTTTAAAATTACTAGCTTATCAGATGCACCAATGTTAAGACAAATCACAAGTAGCTTGGTGAGTGCCAATACAGCCTTAGTATTTTTAAACACTTTGGTCGAATATGGTAACTGGTATGAAGCACGCTATAAAAATGATGTTTTAGGTCAAAATGCAGCAATGTTACGTGGATTTGGAGGGGTAATCTTCTCAAGCTCTTATGGTGTACTTGGACTATTGGCTGAAAACGCCTTAATGGCCTCTGGAATAGCTACAGCCGCAACAGTTGGTCTTTGGATCGGTGGTGCAGCAGTGGTGATCGGTGTGATCCTTGGCGCCTTTTCAAAAGATGATATGGACAGCTGGATGGAGAATAGTTTTTGGGGGGAAAGCCCTAATTATTGGGGCAATCCAATTAGGGGATATGAGTGGACAGCTGAGCGTGAAAAATCTTTTGATGTTTTATTTCGTGATAGTAAATTTCTATACGTGGAAAACAACCAAGAATCCATCTTATCCCAAGAATCACAGGGTGTATTTAATTATTATGAAATTGAACTACAACGTTATTTTGCTTTTAAAGAAAATATCAAACTTTCCAAATATGAATCACCGAATGCTGTGTTGGTTGAACACTCTTCCATTAACAATAATACAATGGCACAATCCATACGAGTGGATTCGCAAATCACGGTAATGACGGAATATGCACATTATTCATCGACCCAACAACCGGAACGCATCGTTTTTATTGAAAACGGCAAAGCGGTGATCTATTTTCCAACACCTTGGAAAGGTATCTCTTGGGAGATTACCGGCACCCGAAAAGAAAAAGCCAAAATGGAGACAATTGATCCGAGTTCGGTAAAAAGTATTCGCCTAAAAGTGTACCTTGCCGATTACCAAGGCTCTGGCGGCAAAATCAGTTCCGACTTAACCACCATTCCAATGAAGTGAGTGCAATATGAATCAAAATAAAGCATACAAATCTTTAAAATATTCCATCCGCCAATGCGGAAAAGATGAAATCGAAATCCGCAATTCTTTTTTTGACGGTTATACTCGAGGATTTATTCGGCTTTTATTTATTGGTGTTTTTTGCATGAGTTGGTATCAAAATGCCAAATACAAAGAGCCTCCATTTTCTTATGAGGTAAAAGCAATAGAAGAAGATTTTATGTGGACCTTTAATAAGGATAGTAGAATTAAACCATTATATGATGAATATCGAGAATGGGTTCTTAGTCCAGAAACAAAGAAAAACTATCCAAATGAAAAACTCCAATCTTATGAAGAGTATAAGAAATTATATACTGAGGAGTCTTGGGCAAAATGGCATATCATTCGCACCTTTTTACACCCAATTTGGATGGCATTTCTGCTATTTTTATTCTGTCTGCCACGCCCGCGTGGAATCAGAGTCAACCGTAAAAAACGGATTATTTATGCGCCGATTTTAAACGGCACCTACCGCGTCGCCTTTGTGCCGAAAGAAGGTGATCCGCTGGGCGGCGTAGTCTATTCCTGTTATGGACCACATCCTTTGGGCGGAGAAAGTTTATACTCTTTTGTGATGGCCATTCGGGAAGAGAAGAATATGCTTCCCTCCCGTCATTATTTAGGCGTGTATCCGTCGGTGACTTCCAAGCAAAGCATTGATATTTTAAACGCCATTCGGGCTTATCTCACAGAAGATAACCCTGAATTTTTAAAACACATCAAACCCCGTTTTAGCGTATGGCATTACATTGCCACCATCCCGTTTTGCAACGCTTTTGCCCTTCCTGTGCCGTTTAACCGCGCTAAAGCGGATAAAGCCATTGAAAGCGCAATGGCCGACTGGAACAAGAAAACCAACAACCAAAAACAAAAATGGTTTAAATCCATCGCTGAAGAACAAAAGCTAATTAACGAAGAACACTCGGCGGAAGGGTTGGACAATCAGGCAAAATAAGTCGTTAAAGACAAAAGTGCGGTGGAAATTTTAGGTGTTTTAAAAAAACGCTCCTAAAAATGACCGCACTTTTTTTTATGAACATTAGAATAGAAGGCTTCCTGTAAGATATACTAAATGCAAAAAATCAGATTCAGAAATAATAAGGAAATGATGAATCGAAATAAAATTTATCATGATCTTGGCTTTTCTATTCGCAAAGTCAATGAAGATGAAATTGAAATCAAAAACTCAACTTTTGATGGCTATTTACGTGGTTTCTTCAGAACTCTAATTATTGGCATTTTCTCTGTGATTGCATTTTTAGATCTCCAACATAAACAAGTTCCTTTATCTAGTATATATGAAGGAATTAAATATGATTATCTGTGGGCATTAAATCCTGACGAACAGATCAAACCAATATATAACCTGTATGTTCTTCATGATGACGACCCAACTTATTTCCAGCGTTATCCTGAAAAATACCCACCTCAACCCTACGAAGAATTTAGAAAACCCTACGTAACAGAAGATTTTTGGAAAAGACATGTGTTTTACTTTGAGCTAATTCCAATCTTTTTGGTATTTGTACTCTTTTTCTACCCTCGCCACCGCTCAATTCGTCTTAACCGTAAAGAGCGGGTGATTTATATGCAGGCATTTCATAAAATTTTTGTCATTCCAGTGCCGGATAAAGGCGATCCGTTGATGGGCATGAAATATAACCGCTTCAGCTTTTACATGTTCGGTAGCCGCAAACAGTTTTCGTTGTTGATGACGGGGCTTGTGGTGGAAGGAAAATACACCGAGGCTGAACTTTTAGGTTGTTATCCTTTGCCAAATCCTCTGCATAATATGCACCTGATTAAAGCCATGCGAGAGTTTTTTACTCAAGAAAACCCTGAGTTTTTAAAACATATCGGTAGATTTTATCGCACGCCATGGCTTCGTCCCGGTATTGCTTTTTGTAACAGCTTCAGCTTTATTCGTTTTCCGATTTCCAGCAGGAGGAAAATCGACCGAGCTATCGCAGAACACAAAGCGTTTTGGAATTCGCTTTCTTACAAACAACAGATGCAACGTTATGCCAAAGCCGTCAAAGAACAACAAGAACTTAATGAACAACTTGCCTCAGAAGGCTTAATTAACGAAGTCAATGATGACTGGGAAGAGACTGAAAAATCCCCAGCGTTGCAAGATAAATAAACAAGTTAGATTGAAAAATGCGGTAAAATTTTCAACGTTCTTAAAACGCTTAGAAAAGCGATATTACTTGAAGTAGAGATTATTTTATCCCTTAAATATCTTTAAGCTTAAATATTCTAACCATTTAAAAAATTACTTATTTTATCTAAAATTTAATGTTAAATCGTTCATAATTTGATATAGTTACGCTTGTCTGTAAAGACAATAAATATATTCATCTTTAAAGTCATTAGGAGAATTTTATGCCTACACCAGCATTTATTTCCATTGAAGGTAGTAATCAAGGAAAAATTACAGCAGGTGCATTTACCGAAGATTCAGTCGGTAATGTTTATGTTGAAGGTCATGAAGATGAGATCATGGCACAAGCGATTAGCCATATCGTGACTGTTCCAACTGATCCACAATCAGGTCAACCATCCGGTCAACGCGTTCACAAAGCATTCAAATTTACTTGCTCTTTAAACAAAGCAGTACCTTTAATGTATAACGCATTAGCTTCTGGTGAAATGTTACCAAAAGTTCAAGTAACTTGGTTCCGTACCTCTATTGATGGTCGCCAAGAAGAGTTCTTCTCTACTGTATTAGAAGACGCAGTAATCGTTGATATGAACTTAGTAATGCCAAATGCGCAAGATCCAAGCAACGCACCATACACTCAATTATTAGAAGTAAGTATGAGCTACCGTAAAATTAACTGGGATCACACTATTGCTGGCACATCAGGTTCTGATGACTGGCGTAGACCACAAGTTTAATTGTATCTACTTAATGAAAAAGCTAAATAGATTTCTATTTAGCTTTTTATTTTCTATAAGAAAGGGAAATATTATATTTCCCTTGTACTTAAATTAATTATTTTCTGGAAATTTCACTTCTTCTTCATAAATTTCCATTGGTTCTAAAGAGCTTTTACCTTCTTTTTCTGGATCAAGTAATTTTGATGGTAATCTAAAGTTGCTTAACACGCCACCAAAGAACGGATTTGTGCCATTTTCTACCGTTAATCTATAATTGATCGCTCCACCATTTAATTTAAATGAGAGATCTACAGATTGTCCATTTACCTTCTTCGCCGCTTGATCTAACACTCGGAATAATGACCATTCACCTGTTCGACGAAGAGTTGATGTATCTCCAGTTGATGTAACAAGCGTTAAACTTGTTTCAACATCTTGTCGTGTCGTATTCGGCCAAATTAAGCGACTTGCAGACGGTACCTCATGGCTATATTTCAGTAACTGACCATCAATATTAAATGTAGATGCCGTAAATTTCCCAGAGAGCCCTAGCGGTTTTAAGCTGAAAGAAATATTAACATTACCTGAAGCATCAAAATAATTTCGTTGAATATTTTGTAAATCCTGAAGCGCAGCTAAGAATGATGAGGAAATCACACTTTCGCCGTTAACTACAGAAAGTTCCGCATTGTCTTCTAGGAAGAATTTTAAATAATCATTGTAAAAACGCTGTACACGCCCGTTTGGTCCAAAGAACTCACGGAAATCATCCAATGAGATATTTTCGCTCGCCTTACGATTTAATGGGTAACGATTTGCGATTCTACTCTTATAGAAACCATATACATTACGATTCCATAGTGTATTAATTTCACTTAATGCTGTTTTTAGTTCGAGTGTCCAAGCCTCATCTGCTACTTTGTTTAATTGAGTTGAAAGTGGTTCAGCCATTTCATTCGCTAAACGTTTTAAATCAACAGTTGGATTTGTTCGTTCTAAATTAAGCTCTGCCATAATTGCTTTCAATGCAGTTTGAGATGGTTCCGGTGATTTCTGAATTGTCTGCATATAGAATTTTAACTCAGACAATTTTTTCATTACCGTATCCATATGTGGCTGTCCTGCATCTGACGCTGCTTTTACCTCATTAACTAAAGGGGCAAAGTGTTGTGCAATTTGCAATGATGCCATTTGATTTGCTGTAGCTACATTTGTATTTTCATTACGATTTTCAGCATTAATTCCCGATAGACTTGGATAAATATCACTGTTCTTATCAATTAAATTAATCATTTTTTGTAATGGTTTTTCATTACTGGTTAAAGCATCTAATACATCTACCGCATGACGCAAATCAACAAAATGAATAATTTCTAAATTATTTAATGCATCTTGCCATGTCTGAATGTAATCCGCGATGTAACGTTCTCGGATTTCTTCAGATAAATTAGCTAGCTCTTCTTTTGAATAATTTGTCGTTTGCTGCTTACCAAGTACCCAAGCATCTATTGCAGCAAGCTGCAATAAATCTTGAGCTTTAGGATCATAAAAATCTTTATATGCCCAATCGGTAAATAGTGGACTAATTAATGTACCATACCAACTAATATTTTTATCTCTAAAAAATGTTTTAGGATCTTCAGTTGTAAAATCGGTTTTAAATATAGTGGTAAAAGTTTGTCCAATTTCAGCCTTCAAATCAGTGGCTGGCTGCAGTTCTGTATTTGCCAGAATTTTAAAGTTTTGGTAAACACGGTCTGCCAATGGTAATTTACTGTATTCCTGCTGTTTATCTGCAATTTTTTTATCAAACATACTGAGATCTGGATCTACATGTTCCATTGCATAGCTAAAATGAGCCATAAGCTGACGCTGAATATCTGGATTCTTAGGATAATTTTTTTGCAAATATTTCGTCATCCACTGCTCTGGAATTTTAACCTTTCTATTTGCCATGTCATCGATCATTCGATAAACACGTAATAACTCAAGTCCTTCATTGCTATCTTCAGGTAAAGCATCCATTTGCTCAATCAGTCCCATCGCAATTTCAGGTAAAAAACGCTCCCCAAGGAATTTTTTATACGCTTCACTTACTTTTCCACCTACTTTTTTACCTTGGTATAACCCAAAATCTTTAATTATAGGTAAGGCCTTTTCATAGTTTCCATAACCATATGTAGCCTGACGTAATATATTCAATGGTTTTAATAAATTACGTCCTGTCGGATCCATGGATTGACTGATGTTCATTTGACGGAATTCTTCAGTCAATTTTAGAATTTTTACTGATGTTGTTTTATTTTGAT
>ERZ773046.2000-NODE-2000-length-10666-cov-4.732919_pt1 | contig 10666 bp, 9 predicted proteins | sample MGYA00580634_ERZ773046 | MGnify/ENA primary metagenome ERZ773046 (study PRJEB29015, sample SAMEA2738127) | human oral metagenome | biome: human oral; feature: human-associated habitat; material: saliva | place: China | collected 2159 ... | reverse complement strand
GGCACGGGGTCGGGCCCGCCTGGCCCTGGGAAAGCGTCCCACGGTGGGGGCGCGCCGGTCTCCCGGAGCGGGACCGGGTCGGAGGATGGACGAGAATCACGAGCTGTCGGTAGGCGGGTCTGCGCAGGTAAGGCGGCAGGTAGATGTAGAGCGGTACGGAGTGTTCGTACCGCTTGTCTACCGTGTCGTAGTCGAGGATGGAACGCACATTGTGGTCGCCCGTAATGACAAGGATAGTGTTCTTCGCTGCAGCCGAAGCCTTGAAACGGTCGAGGAACTCGCCCAACACCTTATTATAATAGCGGAAACCGGTGAGATATTTGTCCAGTACCTTGCGGTTGTGCTCGGCGAAACACTTGTCATGATAGACGGATTCCGGCAGCGGAGGAAGCTTCAGATTCCTCGGGAACTCGAAAGGAGGGTGGTTCGTCGTCGTCATCACGGCGATCATCCTGCGTTTCGCCGACGGTTTCTCCAGCTGTCCCAGCAGTGCCTGGAAGAGGTATTCATCGTAGACGCCGATGCTGTTGTATGCGGCGCGGGGGTAGTCCTTGAGGATATGGAACTTGTCGTACACGGCATCGAAATGCTGGTGGAGCAGTGCCTCGGCGCAGTTCTCCCACGCTGCATCCATGCCCGACATGAACATCGTGGTGTAACGGCTGGCCTTGAAAGGCAGCGCGATGGACGTGGGAAGCAGCCGGAAGCGGTAGGCCGAAGCGAAGAAACGGGGGTAAGGCGTGGAGACGTAGAGGTTCTCGAGCGAGGCTACCGTACCGTTCTGCACTGACTGGAAGTTGCGGAAGAGCAGGTCGTCATGGAAGTGACGACGCAGATGGAAGTACATCTCGGCATCCTTCCGCTGCAGATGAAACAGATAGTTGCTCCAGCTCTCGCTGTAGATGATCACCACGTTGGGCTGCGGCAGCCGCATCGTGTCGGCCGCCTCGGCGAAGAGTGCGTGCTGCAAGGCGGCGAGTGTGTCTTTTCCCTCCATCTTCACCTTGCCACCGGTGTAGACATCCAGGGCCTCCTGCAGGCTCTTGAAGCGGAACTGCTGCAGCAGGTCCGCCGTGTTTTCCATCCGGAAGGCATCCTTCTTCTCCTTGTAAGCCTTCTTGAGCATATAGACGGCATTCGGCACAAGGTCGTTCAACGTCTTCTGGTCGGACACGAAGGTATCTTCTATCTGCAGCGGGAAACGCCATACGGAACCGCGCAGTCCGATGGCAAGGAAGGTGATGTAAAGCAGGAGAACAGCCGACAGACAGATGCGGCGACGGACAGACGGGCCGGCTGATGGTGCTGGGGAAGCGGCCGGGACGGATGGCACACTGCCTCTTTCGATTCTGCGGATGCACCACAGCACCGGCAGCAGGACGATGAGGAAGGCGATCGCCTCGTACACACAATGGTATTCTTCCCAGATGGTCTGGAGCAGACCCAGCGGTCCTTCGTTGAAGAAATCGAAGAAGGTGAGGTTGATATGACTGTTGAAATTGGCATAGAAACCGAGGTCTATGCCGCTGATCACCAGTATGAACGCACTTACTATGGAGAAGTAGATGCTGCGGAAACGGCTCAGCACACGGTCAGCCCACGACTTCCGGAGGACGGCAAAGACAAGTGTCAGCACCGTGGGGAGCAGCAGTACGTAACAGACTACCTGCACGTCGAAGCGCAGGACATTGAAAAGCAGATGCGGGAATACTGACAGGTGGCTGCTGACGACATCCAGGGGAACGAACGCAACGGCAAAGCAGATGCGTGCGAAGAACAGGATGACAAGCGTCAGGGCGGCCTGCCTGAACAGGTATTTTAAGTTATGGAACATCGTTTTTTATCTATTATCGGTCATTGCAGACGGTCTGCCCATCAAGGTTGCAGGACATTGCTCCTGACGGTTGCCGCAGCTGCGGATGGTCTGTCTTCAGATTGCGGAACAGGGTCTTCAGCTGTCCGCCGGGACTGCTTTCGCCGGCAGAAGGGTCGATGCCCATGAGCTTCCGCAGCCTGTTGTCGACGGCCTGAAAGGTGAAATCGGCCGAGCGGCTGCGTACCCCCTGCAGAACAGCTGTCTGCAGCTGCGTGTCGCGGAGCAGCCGGTCTGTCTCTTGGGCGAACGCCGCCGCATCGCCTACCGGGACAAGCAGTCCGGCTTTCCCGTTGTCGAGAATCTCCCGGGGACCCGTCGGACAGTCGGTAGCCACCATGAGCTTGTCGAGCAGGAGCCCTTCGATGAGGACCGTCGGCAGTCCCTCGAACTTCGCACTGTGTACCAGCAGCCTGCTGCGGAGCATCCACGGATAAGGATTGGCGCAGAAACCCAGGAAGACGGTGCGGTCGGCTATCCCCAGTGCCCTGGCCTTCTGTTTCAGTTCCTCTTCCGAACTTCCCTTTCCGATGATGTACAGCCATTCCTCCCGATGGTACGTGCTGCGCAGCAGGGCGTATGCTTCAAGGAGTGTCGTGAGGTCTTTCTGCGACTCTTCCAGCCTTTCCACCGCCAGGAGGTAAGGGCGGCCGATGCGTTCGTCATCCGGTATGACAGATGCTTTCTGGCTGATGATTTCCGGGTTCTTGGCGTTGTAGATGACGGTCATCTTGTCCTTCAGCGATGGGAAAAGCCGGCATCCCTCCTCCCGCATGGCTTTCGAAATGGTAACGACCCGGTCATAATGTTCCAGTTCCCTGCCGATCCGTTTCATGCGGCGTCCGTTCTGCCGCATCGCCTGTACGAAGCTGAAGTGGAAGTAGGCGATCTTCTTCGTGCGGACAGAGCGCAGGAAAGAATAAGCGCAGCAGTCGAAGTCTATGAAGAGGTCGGCCGTCTTCGCCAGCCGGTCGATGCCCCGCTGTGCCCGATACCGCCTGATGGGGTTGTTGACCATCTCGTCATAGACTTTGGCGAGGTGCGATGTCATCTTGAGTACACGTCCTTGCTGGATATGCGTCAGGCGGCGGGACTGCGAGAAGTAGACGATCTTCACGTTCGCCGGCACCTCACGCCTGAACACTTCAAGGCTGTCCATCGCCGTCGCAATGGCCAGGGTGATCTCCACATCCTCGCTCTCCGAGAGATGCTTGAGATACTCTATCAGCACCGTGTCGATACCCCCGTCGAGAAAACGCGACATGAGGAAGACGATGCGGAGAGGGGTATCGGGGGTTGACGGTTGGGGATTGATGGTTACCATGATCAGATGTCGGGGGCTGGTGTCCGGGTGTTTACAGACATAGGGTCGCACTGCCTTTCCTCTCTTAATTTTGCCACAATATAAAACTGATAGCCGCCATCCAGCACGGCATGAATCAGTCCCGGCACACCGTCCAGGCAGCCCCGTTTGAGGAAATAAGACTTGAAAAAGCGGAAAACAGGACGATAGACGAGTGCCATGCAGCCATACTTCTTCTGCCTTCGGCGCGGCACTTCGTAATCGGAATAGGTGTTATTCTTGCGGATGATGTCGGCAACGCTGTCGTTGGCAAGGTGCTCAAAAGCCAGATCCGTGCGTGATGCCGGAATCTTCCATATGTTTCCGTCCACCTTGGGGGAGGCATGGATGACCGGAGGCCAGCTGCACTTGCTGCGCCGGAGGAAGCGGACAATGTAGTCGGGATAGCTGCTGTGCATCATCCTGCCCATGAAGTAGTTCTTCCGCGGGATGGCAATCGCATCGGGACAGTCGGCCTTCCGGATGGCAGCATAGAGATACTTGCGCAATGCCGGCGTGACGATTTCATCTGCATCGACCACCAGCACCCAAGGCGAACCGGCCTTGTCAATGGCGAACTGGCGTGCCGGCTCCACGATGCGCAGGTCGCCTTTCGGAAAGGTGACGACCTTGCAACCGTAGGAGCGTGCTATGTCGAGCGTCCGGTCTGTACTCTCCATGTCGCAGACGACAATCTCATCGAAGTCTTTTACCGCCTCGATGACTGCCTCCAGATGCCGTTCGGCATTGTAGGTGTTGATGATGACCGAAATACGTTGTGCATCGTTCATAGCTGCAAATATAATAAAATATTCATTATCTCCACAGAATAGCCGTATAAAAAACGCATGGAACATCTTTTTCAGGATATTATTGCCATCTTTTTTTATTCCAACTGGCTTATAATTCGGGATTTTTATCTAAATTTGTAAAACCGTCTGCGCTGTATGCCTGCATTTCCCACAGCAGATAAGGACAAGGTGGAGGACAGGCAGCCGCGGCATGACCTAACCAATAAAATTATACGCTTTGGAAAAGAGAAACATTGCATTCCTGTTCGGATTCTTCCTGGACGGAGGAACAGAGACCGTTCTCATCGAATATCTACGTAACCTTTCGAATACGGGAAAATATAACATTACGCTGGTGATATGTTATGATATGGGCGACCTGGAGGTGTTCCATTCCCGCATACCGAAGGATGTCAAAGTCGTGCATCTCATCAAGAACCGACTGTTGATGCGGCGTTGGATGCACAGGCTGAAACAACCTTATAAACTGATGGACGAGCTGTTTCTGAATCCGATCCGGCTTTACATCATCCAGCACGCCTTGCTGAAACTGTCGCATGAGAATGATGCCGTCATCGATTTCGTCAATTATTTCGGCTCTTTCATGAAGCCGTTGAAGTGCCGGAAAATCGTGTTCTATCATTGTTCTCTGCGGGCCAATGAAGCCTTGTTTCCACGTGCTGTCCGCCGGTTACAGAAGCGGTCGGGAGACTATGACCATCTTGTGACCATCTCCCAGGCCATGTTCGACGAGGCACAGGAATACTTCCCCAACGAGAAGGACCGTCTGTGCCTGATCTACAACAGCATCAACACAGAGGCTCTGACAGCTGCTGCCAGCCAGCCCGTGACGGACAGACGCATTGAAAAGCCGTTCATCCTGAGCATCGGGCGACTGGAGGAGACGCAGAAAGACGTAACGACACTGATCAAAGCCTATGCCCTGCTGCGCAGGGAATACGGGCATACGGAGGAGCTGTATGTCATCGGCAAGGGCGATTCGTTAGGACAGCTGCAGCAGACAGCACGTGAAAACGGAGTGGAGGAACACGTTGTTTTCCTGGGGTTCATGTCCAATCCGCTGCCTTGGACGAAGCGTTGCAGCCTGTTTGTGCAGAGTTCCCACTTTGAGGGGCTGCCCACGACGATGCTTGAGGCACTGCTTCTGGACAAGATGATCGTGGCTTCCGACTGCCCGACAGGTCCGAAGGAAATCCTCAACCACGGCAAGGCAGGCATTCTGGTACCTATGTGCGATGCAGGAGCACTGGCCAAGGCAATGCACGAAGCTCTCACCGACAGACCATTGCAGGAACGCATTGCCGAAGGGAGAGCCGAACACAGCAGACTGTTCACCTTTGAAGTGACAGGTAAGAAGTTCATGGAGTTATTGGATTAATGGTCTGGTCTTGATGTACCGGAGACTTCAAGATGCCTTGTAGCTCTTTTTGATATTTGTTGAAAAGTTTTCCTTTTGAAAAGTTATATGGAATATAATGAAATGATGCGAATGAGTTTGCATGATAAAATCAAACGAATCCTGCGCCATCCCCTGCTCACCGACCGCCGTGTGCTGCTGGGACTGTGGACGGTGCTGTCGCTGGCGGGAATGCTGAAACTGCACCGCAGCCACAACAACTTTCTCATCTTCAAGGGCGTGTTCTGGCACACCGTCAACGGCACGTCGCTCTATGCCGCCTACCCGGCAGAGTATGATGACGTGAACCACTACGGTCCTCTTTTCTCCCTGATCATCGCTCCTTTCGCCGTTCTCCCGGAGTGGGCGGGCATGCTGCTGTGGCTCCTGTTCCTGTCGGGCTGGCTGTTTGCGGCGGTCTACTGGTCGGGGCTGCGGAAGAGCCGGCAGGTGTACATCTACTGGTTCTGCGGCTTTACGCTGCTGACGGCACTGTTCATGCAGCAGTTCAACATCGCCATTGCCGCCATCATCCTGTCGTCGTTCTTTCTCATCGAGAAGGAGCATGAAGGATGGGCCGCTTTCTTCATCGTGCTGGGGACGCTGGTGAAAATCTACGGTATCGTCGGACTGGCGTTCTTCCTCTTCTCACGCCACAAGGTGCGGCTGGCCGCCTGGCTGGCGGTCTGGACGGTCGTCCTCTTCCTTGCACCGATGGCCATCAGCTCACCCGGCTACATCGTCGGACAGTATCACGAGTGGTTCAGCTGTCTCGTGGGAAAGAACACGGAGAACATCCATTCCTTTGCACAGAACATCTCCCTGTTGGGTCTGGTACGGCGCACGACAGGCAGTATGGACTATTCCGACCTGTGGCTCATCCTCCCGGGCATGGTGCTCTTCGCCCTGCCTTACCTCCGCCGCCGGCAGTACCGGTACCTTGCCTTCCGAGAGACCCTCCTTGCCTCGGTGCTGCTCTTCGTGATACTCTTCAGTACGGGCAGCGAGGCAAGCGGCTATATCATCGCCCTCACAGGTGCCTGTATATGGTACACGGCCGCACCCTGGAAGCGCGGGAAGTGGGCGGCGGCACTGATGGCATTCGTTTTCATACTGTCGGGAATGGGCAACTGCGACCTCTTCCCGAAGCACATACGTCACGACTACATCCAGGCTTACGCCCTCCGTGCCCTGCCGGTCAGCATCCTCTGGTTCTGGCTCTGCTGTGAATTGGGCTTCAAGGACTATGCCCCAAACGAAAAGATGACCGACCATGAACAAGAAGACAATAGGCTATGATGCCAAGCGAATCGTAAGAAACGGAACAGGTCTGGGCAGCTACGGACGTACGCTGGTCAACGACCTGGCACCGCTCATGCCTGATACCACCTTGCGGCTCTACGCTCCTGATGCCGGGCGCGACGACCTCCGCTGCCAGGTGCAGCCGAGGGAGAACGTCCGGTTCTGCTATCCCAGCCACCTTCGCTTCCGTCTGCAGCGCGACTGGTGGCGCATGAAAGGTGTGGTGAAGGAGCTCTGTCGGGATGGGGTGGAACTGTACCACGGCCTGTCGGGAGAGCTGCCGGAAGGGCTGTCGGCGGCCGGCATTCCCGGTGTCGTCACCGTCCACGACCTTATCTTCCTGCGTCATCCGGAGTTCTACCCGGCCCTTGATGCCTTCTTCTATAAGCTGAAGTTCCGCAAGATGCTGCGGGAGGCGACGCGCATCATCGCCATCAGTGCGTGTACGAAGCGTGACATATTGTATTACGGCGACTTCCCCGAGGACAGGATCGACCTGGTCTATCAGAGCTGCAGCGCCCGCTTCAGCCGGCCCGTCAGCCCCGACCTGCTGGAAGAGGCACGGCGGAAGTACCGGCTTCCGCAGCGTTATGTGCTGAATGTCGGTACCGTGGAGGTACGGAAGAACATCCTCCTGGGCATCCGGGCGATGGCAAAGCTGCCAGCCGACCTGCATCTCGTCATCGTAGGCCGGCAGACGAAATACCAGAAACAGCTTGATGCGGAAATCAGAAGACTGGCTCTTGGCAATCGAATACACTTCCTGCAGGGCGTTCCCAACACCCTGCTCCCGGCTGTCTACCGGCAGGCCGAGGCATTCATCTATCCCTCCCGGTACGAGGGCTTCGGCGTACCTGTCATCGAGGCCATACAGAGCGGGCTGCCGGTAGTGGCCGCCACGGGCAGCTGTCTGGAGGAGGCGGGAGGCCCCGACTGCCTGTATGTAGACCCCGACGATGTCGAAGGGGCGGCTGCCTCCGTGCTGACGGCAATGGAAAACCGTACGGAGATGGTCGGCAGAAGCCGGCATTACGTCAGACGGTTCGAGAATCAGAATGTCGCCGCACAGGTCCTGGACGTCTATGAGAAGACCCTTTTAATGGTGAAAAAGTAAAAGTGTAAAAAAAGCAAAAGGCATCTCCTTTGAAAGGGAAAAAGTAAATGTCTGCTTTTGCCTGATTGGAATCTGTCAACCGCCTTTCTCCTTGCAATCGGCCTTTACGCGGTATGAATCTTATAATGGAGAGGGGGATAATCAACTTCCGACTCCGCAACATGCTGTGCAGGAGGGTGGGGAAGAGCCAGACGGGCAGCCTGTCGGCTTTTATCGGCAGCTGAAAAGGCAGAGAACGGAAAAGACCATTTCATCGCTCGTCATGAGCGTTATGAAATGGTCTTTTCCGTATCAGTCTGTTGCCCGATATGCCGGCACGGACATTCCGGAAGGGTCTTCTATGCTTTCCTGATGAAGACAAGCCGGAGCAGAAGGAAGTTGATGGGGACGGCGATCACCATCACGAGGACCGGCGACAGCCACTTGCTGACGCCCGTCCACAGGAAAAGATGGAGCAGGCCGATTTCCAACAGGTAATTGACAATATGGCTGCCGGCAAAGCCCGCTGCATTGCATTTCGAGGGCCGTCCTCGGAAAGTGAAGTAGGTGGTCAGCCCATAGTTGCAGACGAGCCCCACGCCGTAACCCGCCGTATAGGCAAGGGTCGTATTGGTGAAGAGCAGGCAGAGACAGTAGATGCCGTAATGGATGAGCGAACAGAGCGTACCCGTTATGCCGAAACGGAACACACGCCAGAAGTCCTTCTGCCACCGTTGCCACAATTCCTTGATGTGTTGTACTGCCATGGATAGAGCGGGCGTTAGTCGAGTATCTGGCTGATGTTGTAGAGCGGCCGGTGCTTCACCTCCTCATAGATCTTGGCGATGTAAAGCCCCACTGTGCCGATGGAGATCATCAGCATGGCGCCGACAAGCCAGATGCTGAGGATGAGCGAGGCCCAGCCTGCCACCTCCGTGTGACTGATGAAAGCGTGGATGACGTAGAGGCCGATGCCGAGACTGATGAGCAGGAAGAAGAAGCCCAGATAGATGACGTAGTAGATGGGCTTGACGGAGAACGACGTGATGCCGTCCAGTGCCAGCCCGAGCATCTTGTGCAGGGTGTATTTCGACCGGCCTGCCTCACGCTCGCTGATGTGGTCGTCGACAGTGGCGGACTTGAGGCCGAGCAGCGGGATCAGACCGCGCAGATAGAGGTTGCGTTCCTTGTAGCCGGCCAGCATCTCCAGTGCCCGGCGGCTCATCAGGCGGAAGTCGGCATGGTTGAAGATGCTGTTCACGCCCATCTTCTCCTGCAGGCGGTAGAAGGCCTGCGCCGACATGCGCTTCAGCAGCGGGTCGGCTTTGCGCGACACCTTCACGCCATAGACGATGTCGTTGCCGGACAGGAAGTCGTCGACCATCTGCGGAATGCACGTCCTGTAATCGTCCTGCAGGTCGGCATCGAGGGTGATGACGGCATCCGCCCAGTCCTTCGCGGTCATCATTCCGGCCATGATGGCGTTCTGGTGCCCCACGTTGTTTGCGAGGTTGATGCCCCGTATGCGGGGATTCCGGCTGTGAAGGCGGGTGATGATTTCCCATGTGCGGTCGCGGCTGCCGTCGTTGACGAACACGATCACCGAGTCGTCCGAGATCTTCTTCTCCCGGACAAGCTCGTCGAAGAGTTCCGTCAGGCGGGCTGCCGACCGTTCCAGAATCTCTTCCTCGTTGTAGCAGGGAGAGACGGTTGCAAGTCTTGTCATATCTTCTGTTCTGTCTTTAAGGATGTCCGTGGCGGATGCTGTCTCCGCCCTCTGCCGCTGATAGGAAAGAGAGGACTTGGTGCTTCTGCCGTTTGACAAACTCGGTGAAGGTGACGAACTCCTGTCCGTCCGCCTTCATGGCCTTGATGAACCGGTCGAGCCGCTGTTCCAGCTCGTGCCCGCAGTGGTTCTTGATGATGAAAGGCATCTTGAACTCCGGATGGGCCTTGAGGCCGTAGAACTCCCAGGGATGGAAATAAGTCACGAAGTAGCCGTCGTGGCGCAGCACCTGGCGCACGAGGCGGTGATAGAACCACTCGGGGAAATTGTGCAGTGCCAGCCAGAAGAGCGGGATGCGCAGATGGGGACTGACGCTGGCAGGTATCTCCATGACCGGTCCCCGCATGAACCACGTGCGCGGTGTGGTAAGGTGCATGTAGCGGCCGGGGATGAAAGCGGGGTTGAGCGACGAGTTGTAAAGGAAGCCCGCCTGCTCGATGTCCGCATCGGAGACGGGGAACATACGGGGCTGGCGGTAGCCTGTGACCTTCACACCGGCGATGCGTTCGACGATTTCCTTGGACCGGAAGACATCATCCGGCTGTGGCCGCCAGTGGTCGACGCCGTGGCATCCCACTTCGTGTCCCTCCTTCCTGATGCGTTCTATCACTTCCGGTGCCTGCTCCGCAAAGTTGCCGGTGCAGAAGAAGGTGGCCCGTACGCCATTCGCCTTCAGGATGTCGAGGATGCGGTTCGTACCCGCCACGGACACCTTCATGCCCTCTTCGAGCGGGAAGTCTACACCATGCTCGCGGGGAACATCGAACTCTTCCGTATCAAAACTGAGTAAAATCATATTCTGTTCTCCTTATTATAAGTTGCAAAGTTACATCTTTTATCTCAGATAGAAGAAAAGTTGAGGCAGGGAGTTGACAGTTAGGGAGAGTTAATTAGGTTCTTCCGTTCAATACGTGGATGCTTTTCGCATAGCTTTAACGGAAGAACCGAAGTGATTCATTCAACAGAGACATGGCCAGGACCGTCAACCGTCTGTTCTGTTATCATCCTCCGATACAAAAACCTTTTCATTTTAATACGTTGAAAATACAGATAAGGTTTTGA
>ERZ773046.1998-NODE-1998-length-10676-cov-127.126165_pt1 | contig 10676 bp, 11 predicted proteins | sample MGYA00580634_ERZ773046 | MGnify/ENA primary metagenome ERZ773046 (study PRJEB29015, sample SAMEA2738127) | human oral metagenome | biome: human oral; feature: human-associated habitat; material: saliva | place: China | collected 2159 ... | reverse complement strand
AAAATGAAAGAATTTATCGTTCGCATCAATTACGTTTTTAGTGGCGAGAAGATGCTCATAAACGAATTGAAATTCCTCTGCGAAAGGGGATTGATTGCCAAGAAACAATACCCAGAAGTGCCTCCCGTGTGGAGTATTCACTTACACCATTGGGCAAGAAAGTGCTGCCGATTATCGATGAAATTTCCAGATTCGGAATGGAAAATCTGTGAATCATATTCTAATGGCACTCTCTGCTATATGCATGCCATGCGGAAACAGGTCATTTACCTTCGCCAAGTACTTCTTTTAATGCATTCATCCCGTTGATGGCGGATGGGAAACCCGAATAAACAGTCATCAAAAGCATAATTTCCTTGATGCTTTCTTCGGAAAGTCCGACATTCAAGCCTGCTCTGATATGAAACTTCAACTGAGGTAGGGCATTGCCCAAGGCTGTTAACGCTGCAATGGTGGCTATTTGACGATATTTTCTATCCAAATTTTCTCTTGAGAAAATATCTCCATATCCGTATTCGAGTATGAACTGTGTCAATTCAGGAGCAAAACCATCGTAAGTGCTTTGCAGTTGCTCCACCATTCCTGGAGCTATCGCCGACAATTGCTGTTTTCCTAACTGCAATCGGTCTTGGGCGTTTTTTCTTTCTTCAAAACCCTCATTGTCAGAAACACCATGCTGGTTTCGTTCCTGCAAGACTTCTTTTAATGCATTCATCCCGTTGATGGCTGAAGGGAATCCGGCATAAACAGACATTTGTAAAACAACCTCTTTCAGCTCATCGACAGAGTTTCCTGTATTGAGCGCTCCGTTGAGATGAACCTTCAGTTGCGGTCGGGCATTGCCCAAGGCTGTAAGTGCAGCGACTACCGCAATTTCTTTCGATTTCAAATCCAATCCGTCACGAGAATAAATATCTCCAAACGAATACTCTATAATGAATCTTCCCAAATCGGGAGAAATCTCTTTGAGACTTTCAATTACTTTCTTGCCAGCCTCATCATCAATTTCTTTAAGCTTTTCCCAGCCTCTATTAAAACGTTCTGACTCCATATTTCTTTCTTTTATTTGTGCTGTTGCACATACTGAAATAAATAAAAACAAAATACCAATTATCGGTTTTAACTTTTTTGGAGCAAAGATAATTCGGCAAGAATGCATTCGGATAGGATTTTTCTCCTTTATTTGGGTGCTTTTAAGACTTTTTTAGATATTTCTTTTGGAAAGCAGTCGGTGAGAAAGATGTTTTCTGTCGGAATAATTTTGCAAAATAAGAGTTGTCTTCAAATCCTAATTTAAAAGCGATTTCATTGATGTTCAGAGAGGTGTATAACAATAATCTTTTGGCTTCGGTTATTTTCATATCCAACTGCAACTGCTTAGCTGAAAGCCCCGTTTGCACTTTGCATAATTCACTGAGTGTCTCAGGAGTTGTTTTCAATCGTTCGGCATAGGCTGTTATGGGTAGATCCGTATGGATATTTTCCATAAGTAGTTTTTTGTACTTAAAAATCAAGGTGTCCTGACTCCTATAAATAGTTCTCCCTTTCTTAAGCAAAGAAATAAAATAGGAAATGGCTATCTCCTGCTTTTGCTTATCCTCTTCCACAAGCATTTTCTTCAAAACAGTCTCCACAAAAGAGATTTCCTCTTTGTCAATATCCTGATAGGGAGTAGAAAAATCAATATTATACTGTTGAGCAAAAGAAGTTTCCATCAAGATGAAATAACCTTGTGTCTCAGCAGAATATTCCCAGTTATGAATTTGTCGAGGATTTATGGTAAAAATTCGCTGAGGGCAAATTTCGTATTCTTCAAAATCAATAACATTAAGTCCTTTTCCTTGAGTAAACCAAACGATTGAATAAAAATTGTGTCTGTGCGGCCATTCAATATCTGGGTCTGGTGTCTCTTCAAAAATGCCGATATAATGCTGTACTGGTTCGATACTATCTAATATGTCACTAATTTTATAGATTTTCACTTGAGTTACTATTGCGATATATAATTCTATGTTGTTTTCATTTCCGCAAAGTTACTCATTCATAGTGAGAAAGTCGAATAAACCAGCAGGAAAACGCTTCTTGCGAAGCATAAAACGTCGCAAGAGGCGTCTTTGATAATCAAGGTAAATAAAACAGAGCATATTCCACCTGTCTGCGTTTAACTAATCCACTCAAAACTTTTCTCTTGTATCGGCAAAAGGAAACGTACTCCCGATAAATATTTCTGTCTCCTGCTTCTATCTTTCGCAGCAGCCTACTCTTGGTGTGCTTGCCATAACCGAGCAGTCGCCCCACGCCCACGTTATAGGCAAGTAGACTGAGTAACAGCGCATCCTTACCATAGCCCTTGAAGTGCTCAAAGCATTTCCATAGGTCGGCACGGAGCAGAGAGTCTGCTTGCCGTTCTGTCATATCCGCTGTGAAATGCTCTCCTGGTTGCAGCTGATGCCCATAGCCAACATACGGATAATTCTTCCAGCCGTGCATGCCCTCAAAGTATTTTACTACAACTACTGCACGCTCAAAAGGTGGCAAGTCTGCCAGCCGCACCCTGCGCTGGGCAAGGGTCGGCTGACAGAACAGGCAGAATACACAAAGTAAAATGAAAGAATTTATCGTTCGCATCCATTATATTCTTAGTGGCGAGAAGATGCAGGCTTATCCTTGCCCTCTTCCCGCTCGTTGTTAAAACTAAAGGTCAGTTGCTGAACCCTGCCGAAGTTATCCTCCACATATACATCAATCGTCTGGCGGTCAGATGACAGCGAGGTGTAGTACAAGCGGAACACATCTTTTGTCAGCGGATAGCGGTCGTTAGGCTTGAAGACAGTACCATTATCATTTCTTAGTAAGCCTTTGCCGTCAGACTGGAAATAACGTATCGTATAGCGAGTGTCGGCAAACTCACCGCCTCGCTTTAATGTGCAGCGTATCTCAGCCGTCTGTCCCCTTATGATGTCCTTCTGAACCGGCATTGTCTCCACCGTAAACGGATAAGACTGCTGAACATCCAAATCCCTATCACAAGCAGATAGGCAAAACACGGCAAGGGTCAGCATTCCCATTACCCAAATCGTATTCAATATCTTTTTCATCTTTTCTTCTACTTAAAAGTTAAATCTTAGTCCTGCAGAAACAGCCGGACGGAAACGATGCACATCCGTTCCAAAGAGGAAACGTCCCTGTGCCTTTACAAGAAAGAGAACCCTGTCCGTCAGGAACACTTCCACCGAGCCATGCACGGCACTGCCATAGACAAAGCGGGAGCGGTCGAGCAGTGTTGCCCCATCGGGCAGCAACTTTTTGTCCTCGTTCAGTTGCTCATAACCACCCAAAGCAGATATGCCGCCATAAAGAAACACGTTCTTACCTCTATCAGAAAGAACAGGGTGCATATAGCCCACCTGCAAAAGTGCATCCTTGAGTTTTACGTTATAACTTCTGTACGGCATATTCTGCTGTTCATACTCTGCCATAACAAAGGTATAGTTCTCACGACCCAGATAGCGGGTGAGTGATGTTCCTATACCGAAATTGTCAGCAGCAAGGAACTTTTCGCCCTTGATAAGCGGAACACTCCCTACGACCCCTATTCCCCTTTGCTTGGGTATCAGTCGCTGTGCCTGCGATGGCAAGCTAAAAGCCATTGCCACTGCTGCACAAACCGATAAAATGATTTTCTTCTTCATAATGTCTACCATTTCAGTTTGAGGTTATCAATCTTCTTTGCTATCTGCAGATCTTCTGCCGTTACATAAAAGGTCAGCGTACGCCCGCCATTTCTCTCATAGAGCGTCACTTCAAGCTGCTTATCTTCTGCAAGAGAAAACTGCTCGAGCGCAAACACGGAGTGTTCACTACCCATACCACGCACCTGCATCACCTGATGATAGGCACGAAGTGGCTGTAACACCTGCTCTTGTATGGCCGTGCGCTTTGCCATCTTCTTATCCACCACCTTAAACGTGATGAAGTCCACCGAGTATGGCATATTCGTGCCGTTTTCCATACGAGTGTGGAAATACAGCAAGCCATTATGGGCGTACAAGCCACGAAGCAGGAACTTCATGCCAAACTGCTGTGCACCGATGTGCTTGATGGTACGCTTGTCGTTCTGATAGATAGTCTGCATCATCAGTTTTACCAATACAGGCGACTCGTTGCCAAGTTCCTTGAAGTAAATGTCAGAGCGATTGCTTGGTAGTCGTCCGTCCGTTGGTGACAGAAAGTCCTTCATCTCAATGCTGAGTTTCTCCGGTTCATCAGCATACTTGACGTTGAAAGCATAGAAAGAGCCGTCGTCGCAGATGACACTCATATTGGTTTCCGTCTCAAAGTCCTTCACTGAAGCCTTTACACGCAGTACGTTCTCTGCATCCTCCGCCTTTCCTGCGATGATGTTCTGCGAACCCAAGTCCACATAGCGAATGGGAGCAGGGAAAATGAGATGCACGGTCTTGTCAAAGGTAACGTCAAGACCATAAGGCAGTACGACACGCCCCGTTGGTATGGCACGGCTCATCCCTTGAAAGAGTTCGCCAGAAGAGAGAGGACGATTAGGCATAAGCGGTGTGCCGTTGTTGATGTCTTGTGCAGTGGCTGTCGCTCCCATCGTAGCGAGCAAAGCCATTGATAAAATAAGTTTCTTCATTGTTCCTTTTTGATTTGATGTTATTTTTTACTTATCATTTTTGATTGTTTTATTTGGACTGAACCAAGAAGAGGCGATAGCCCCCTTTGAGCGTTACCTTTACGGTGCGCAGTTTCTTCTGAAGCAGCTGACTTGCGCCCTGCATCACCCCACGGGCAGCCTCGGAGATAATCTGGTCTTTGGCAGAAGAAGCGAAGGTAAAGGATGTTCCCATCGAGCCACCGATATTCGCCCCGACCTCTTTGAGAGCGTTAATGTCCTCCGAGCCGGGGATATACACACCCTCCTGTCCGTCCGTGTCGTATGCCGAGAGCTTGACAGCTATGATATGCCCGTCCACCTCAATGCTTTTGATAAGCAGGTGCATACGGTTACCTTCTATCTTAGCGACGGCTATGAGTCGGCTCTGTCGTGAAATGTGCAGTCCCTGTACCTTGGCAGTTTCCAGCAGACGGAGGACCACATTGTCGCCCTCCTTGATTGTCGTTGTCCTGTCCACCACCACTTTGAGCGTGTTGCGCATCGTAGGAGCAGCCGTGCTTGTAAGCGAATGAAAGCCCATATTACGAGCCTTTTTGCCGTATTCTTCCATAAAGTACACATCGCTCATAGGCTGATCAAGTGAAGAAACTATCTGCCTTCGCTCCGGCAGAACTTCCATTGCAGGCTTTTCATTCTGCATGGTCTTGCCCTTAGCGGCTTCAGAGCCACCTGCTGCCCCTTCCGTCTTCTCCTTTCCTGCCGTCAGACCATTATTGAAGGTAGGTGGAGTTGATGCTTTAGGGAGATACTTCGCTGCCATCTGATAGCTCTTTTCCATCAAGGCAAGCTGCCGTTTCTCTTCATTGTCCTCCCTGCTGTCTTTGGCAGAGAGTTCCTTTTTAAGGTTATCTATCTCCGAGCGCAAGGCTTCACGCTCCTGCTCGTGTGGGTCGGGAGCGTAAAAGGAGTTCAAGAGGCGATTATTCTCCTCATAACGATGCATAGAGTTTTCTATCTTTGCCGTAGAAGCAGCTGTCTCTGCACGCTGCTCCTCTGATGGAGCAGTGTTCTGTGCAAAATAGTCCGATAGTCTGCCCATCTCCTCACGGGTCTGTTCTTCCTCGTGTGCCTTGTCGCCTAATTCATAGGCTTTGAGCTTGTTTTCGGTGAGCTTTTCCGTCGTTGCCTGCGGGATGCTGTCATTGAGTCCCTGCTCCGCTGCGGTCTTATCCTTGCCCGAAGGTGCGAAGATAAACCACATCGAGAGGGCAAATAGCAGTCCCAGTCCTCCGAAGACCAAGCCTTTTTTCATTTGTTCTTTCTGTTTATTATCCATTTTCTTTGATTGTTTGATGATGTTGTAGGTAAAAATTGCCGTGTAACTCTTGTAAAGTACTGTCCGTCCGTATCGGACTGTCCGTCAGCTTTCCCGTGGGGATGGGTAGTTTTTCCTTCTTTGGAGGAAGGAAAAACTGCGCTATCATCCAGAGTGAGCAGAGCAGATAGATGAAACTCAGCCCATAGACGATTTCCTTTCTCTGCCTTATCGTGAGCCTTTCACAACGATGGCGGAGCCATAGGTGAAAGCGCAGATAGTGACGTGAGAGTAAAAAGTTTCTTTTCCTTGCCATAGCCTTATCGTTTATAGGTCTGTATATCCCTGTTCTCCTTGACGAGGAAGTTCTCCATCAAGAAGCCTTGTGGATTGTTATCCGAACGAACAGAGTTCTGCAGCGTGCAGGTCGTAACAAGACTACGCTCTGTGACGTTGCTCGGACGGACGATAAACTCCCTTGCATAAGTTGTTACCGCATAAGGGTAAGTATTAAAGTTGCAGTGGATAGAATCCACCTCTATGCGCTGATTGACATTACCCGATATGGCACGGTTATAATAGCCTTTCTCTGCCAAGTCTTTGTAATAGTTGAAAGCCGACTTGTCACACAGCACAAAGGCACGTTCCATGTTCTTTTCGATGGCATCCTTGTCGGGCGCAATGGTGAAGAACAGCTCATGGAAACGACGCACATGTTCTCTTGCCTCTACGGGACGATTACGGCTTGCATCCTGACTGAGGGCAAGCATGAGCGACTTTCCCTGGTCAAGCACATAGATTTTCTCCCTCTGCTCCTTAGCGAAGCTGTATGAGGCATAGACAGCATAACCGCTTACCGCCACGCAGACGATAGCAAAGACAAAGGCGTAGAGTCTTATCTGTCTGAATGAAGTCTCGATATTACCAAGTGATTTGAATTCCATTTTTCTTTTATATCTGTTGATTAATTAAGCATAGTTGTTCGATTTCTATTTTCCTTTGAGCAGTGCACCCTTGATACGTCCACCGACATTTCCCACAGCAGCACCTGCGCCAGCCATAGTAGCCTTGCCACCAGTATATGCTCCTTGCACACCATGCTGTGCTGTCTGGTTGACATTACGACCGTATGAGCCGATACCACCTCCAGCTTCGATAATCCAACCTGCCACGGTAGGTACACAGAAGTAGCCTACAATACCGATAAGGAAGAAGACAATGTAGTACCACGTCCCCGAATCAGGCAGGTAGTTAGGGTCACTGAGTGCTTCGATATCCTTCTGTACCATCAGCACCTGTATTTTCGTAAGCAGTGCCGTAAGAATAGAACTGACAGGCAGCCACAGGTAAACAGAGATATAGCGTGAGAACCATGCCGTAAGTGAGCCTGCAAGACCATCCCATACGGCAATGCCGAAGACTATCGGACCGAGAATGGCAAGAACGATGAGTATGAAGGTGCGTAGCGTGTCGATGATAAGCCCTGCAGCATGGAACAGAAGTTCTAAAAGGTCGTGTACCATCTTCATAATCCATTGCTTGGTCTGATAGGCAGCACGCTCGGCATACATACCCGCTATCGTCACAGCATCTTCAGGTCCGATGATGCCCATTTCCTCTATCTTCTCATCGAACTTCTCGTTGGAAACAAGGTAGGCTGTTTCAGGATTGCGCAGGTAGGCTTCCTCTTGCAACTTGTCCCGCTTGGCAGTAAGCTCGGCAAGGTTCCCCTCCTGTTGGTGTACCATCATCTCCGTACCCTGCACTACGGGCGAGAGAACGGCATTCATCGTACCCAGTACGACTGTCGGAAAGAACATGATACAAAAGCCCAAAACGAAGGGGCGGAGAAGCGGAAAAACATCTATCGCCTCGGCACGGGCAATGGAAGCCCATACCCGAAGAGCAATATAAAAGAGCGCACCCAAGCCCGCAATACCCTTGGCAATGCCCGTCATCTGGGCACAGAGTGGCATCATCTCATCATAGGTTGAGCGTAGCAGCTCATGTAAACTGGCAAAATCCATAAGCAAAAGTGTTTTATGAAAGTTCTTTCAAGTTCTTTTTTGTCTGTGGATTTACCAATACCTGCTTGCCGTATTACCATAGAGTGCCTTAACAGAGGCAAGGTTATTCTTCTCCCTTGCACGCACGTAGCTCACAGAGATGTTTTTCCTTGTGTAGTAGGATACAAGCGAGCGATTTTCCCGAAGCGTAGTATAGATACGGTCGATTGCCTGCATTCGTTCGTGGTCGTTCATCGAGAAGACATTACTCTTAACAATGGACTTTAGTTCCTTAAGACTCTCACCGCTCTGCTCCAGAAGCTTGGCATAGCCCGAAGCCATCGCCGCGAGTTCTGAAGGGCGGAAATTCTTGTCCGAAAGCATTTTCTTATACGAGGTGACGTAAATCTCAGAGATGTCGCCCACCATCAGAATGCACTCCTTGACCTTGTAGGCATCGCCGATAAGATTGCTTACCTTCTTCAGAGCATCGTAATACTTCTTGGTGTCGTTGTAAAGTTTCTCCACCTCCTTGAATCCATCAAGGGTATTCTTCACCGTTTTTGAGGCGGTGGCAATTTCCTTGACCGTGTTGGCAATGTTGCCCGCAAAGTTGGTCGGGTCGCTCACTACCCACTGTGCGTGGGCCTTGGGAACAAAAAGGCTCAATCCTAAGAGAGCCATGAAAATGTACTTTTTCATTGTTACTATAGTTTTGATGGTTTGTACTTATTTCTTTTTATTGTTTCTTTTCTCATTGGCAAGCTGCCGGATAGCGGTCTCGATGTCGCCACCGAGCTGTGCCGCCCTGTTCATCACCTCCACCTTCTCGGTTTCCTCCGTGGTGTAGGTGAGGTATTCCTCCATGCTCACCTCCGTAGCATAGACGGCACTCTGCATACCACCCAGACCTATCCACACTTCTTTATAGAATCGGTTCGGGTCGTTGTTCTGGTTGATGGAGAGAATCTGGCTCTTTTCCTTTTCCGAAAGACCGAGCATCGCCTGTATGCCGTCGAACTTGGTCATATACTTGCGCTGATCGAGCAGTATCTTGCAGTCAGAGTTATTAATAATACTTTCCTTGACTATAGGCGACTGAATGATATCGTCCACCTCCTGCGTTACGACAATGGCTTCCCCGAAATATTTTCTCACCGTTTTATACAAATACTTAATGTAATCTGCCATGTTTGCCGAAGCAATCGCCTTCCATGCTTCCTCAATGAGTATCATCTTGCGGATACCCTTTAATCGGCGCATCTTATTGATGAAGGCTTCCATGATGATAATCGTTACCACTGGGAAAAGGTCTTTGTTGTCCTTCACTTGGTCAATTTCAAAGACGATGAAGCGTTTAGAGAGCAGGTCGATGTTCTTGTCCGAGTTCAGCAGGAAATCATATCGACCACCACGATAGTATTGCTTCAATGTCGTTAAGAGGTTGTTAATATTGAAGTCTGAGAGCGTTACCTTAATGTCTCGCTTTTCCATATCCTTTCGGTACACGTCCCGCAGATACTCATAGAAAGTATTAAAACAGGGCGTAACGCTGTGGTCAGCACATATCAGCTCGATATAGGAGTTTACGGCAGAACCAAGTTCACCTGCCTCGGTCTTCGTGATATGCTCATCAGCACTCTTCCAGAGCGTGAGCAGCAGCGTACAGATACTCTCCCTTTTCTCTACATCGAAGAAGTAATCATCAGTATAAAAAGGATTGAAGGAAATCGGACTTTCATTAGTATAGGTGAAATATACGCCGTCCTCACCCTTGGTCTTGCGGTGGATAAGTTCACACAAGCCTTGATATGAGTTACCCGTATCAACCAAGAGGACATGCGCCCCCTGCTCGTAATACTGGCGTACCATGTGGTTGGTGAAAAAAGACTTACCACTACCCGAAGGACCCAAGATGAACTTGTTACGGTTAGTGATGACTCCCTTTTTCATCGGTAAATCCGATATATCCAGATGAATAGGTTTTCCTGAAAGGCGGTCAGCCATCTTGATGCCGAAGGGAGAGAGCGAATCCTTATAGTTTGTTTCTGCCGTAAAGAAGCAGAGGGCAGGCTCGATGAAAGTATAAAACGACTCTTCTGCAGGAAAGTCTGCCGCATTGCCGGGAATACCCGCCCAGTAGAGCGTTGCCGCATCAATGGTGTTGTGGCGAGGGTGGCATTCCATAAGAGCAAGTGCAGAGCCCACGTCATTCTTAATCTGGCGAAGTTCTTCCTTATTGCTACTCCATGCCAATACGTTGAAGTGGGCACGGATGGAGGTCAGTCCCTGTGAATGGGCAATATTGAGATACTCCTGTATCCACTCCTCGTTGATTTGGTTGCTACGGCTGTAGCGTGCCAATGAGTGCATATTCCTTGCCTGCTTCTCAAAACGTTCCAAGTTGGCATCGCTATCCTCGATAAAGAGGTACTGGTTATAGATATGGTTGCAAGGCAACATCAGACCCACGGGCGAGGCAAAGGAAAGGCGACAGTCACTTCGGTCGGTGGATAACCGTTCATATCGGCTGTCTGTGCTTACCGTTGTAGGCAGGTCGTCCGTGTCGGAGAGTGTATGCAGACAAAGCATATTGTCTCCCACACGCACAAGATCAGCACCCAAGCGGATGTCCTCCAACGAGGCATGTCCTTCTTCCGATAGAGAGAAATACCTGTCGAGCAGTCCGCCTTTTTCCTTTGTACCTATCAATTCTTCT
>ERZ773046.1996-NODE-1996-length-10685-cov-7.557197_pt1 | contig 10685 bp, 9 predicted proteins | sample MGYA00580634_ERZ773046 | MGnify/ENA primary metagenome ERZ773046 (study PRJEB29015, sample SAMEA2738127) | human oral metagenome | biome: human oral; feature: human-associated habitat; material: saliva | place: China | collected 2159 ... | reverse complement strand
TGAAAGGAGTACATATGCTTTCAAAAAATGTAGATTTAAACAACACGGTAATCCTTGTAACGGGTGCCGCTGGATTTGTGGGGGCTAATCTAGTTATGTCCTTACTATCTGAAGCAGAAGGGACTCAAATTATTGGCATAGATTCTGTTAATGATTACTATGATGTAGCATTGAAAGAGTATCGATTGCAACAGATTGATGAACTTAGCAAAGATAATAAGAATATATGGATTTTTAAAAAAGGGAATATTGCAGATAAGTCCTTTGTTGATGAAATTTTTGCTATCTATAAACCACGAGTTGTAGTGAATCTAGCAGCTCAAGCAGGGGTTCGTTACTCTATCACTAACCCCGACGCCTATATCGAGTCTAATATTATTGGATTTTATAATATTCTAGAAGCTTGTCGTCATTCTTATGACGATGGTGAAAGAGGTGTAGAGCATTTAGTGTATGCATCATCTTCTTCTGTATATGGTGCAAATAAACAAATCCCATACTCTATAGATGATAAAGTAGATAATCCTGTATCTCTTTATGCAGCTACAAAAAAGTCAAATGAGTTATTGGCTTATTCGTATGCTAAATTATATAACATCCCTAGCACAGGGCTTCGTTTCTTCACTGTATACGGCCCTGCAGGTCGTCCAGATATGGCATACTTTGGTTTTACAAATACATTACGTAATGGTGGGACAATTAAAATTTTTAACTACGGCAATTGTAAGCGTGATTTCACCTATATCGATGATATCGTAGAAGGTGTAACTAAGGTTATGTCTACTGCACCAGAGCGTCGCAATGGAGCGGATGGCTTACCAGTGCCGCCGTACGCTATTTATAACATCGGCAATAGCAACCCAGAAAATCTGCTTGATTTTGTGCGCATTCTTTCAGAGGAATTGGTTTCTGCTGGCGTATTGTCAGAAGATTATAATTTTGAGGAGCATAAAGAATTAGTACCCATGCAACCAGGGGATGTGCCTGTTACATATGCTGATACAAGTGCGTTAGAAACGGATTTTGGCTTTAAACCTAATACAACTTTACGTGAAGGTTTAAGACGTTTTGCCATATGGTATAAAGATTTCTATATGACGGAGGGCAAATAAATGAAGATTGCAATTGCTGGTACAGGCTACGTAGGCCTTTCCAATGGTGTGTTGTTAGCTCAACACAATGAAGTGGTGGCCCTCGATATCATCCCAGAAAAAGTAGATATGTTAAATCGCAAAGAGACACCTATTGTAGATGCTGAATTGCAAGAGTATTTAGCTACTAAGGAGTTAAACTTCAAAGCTACACTTGACCCAGTAGAAGCTTTTAACAGTGCAGATTATGTTATCATTTCGACACCTACAAATTATGATCCTCAAAAAAACTTTTTCGATACATCTTCTGTTGAACAAGTCATTAAAACTGTGCTAGAGATTAATCCTGATGCAGTAATGATTATTAAATCAACTGTACCGGTAGGCTATACGGTACAAATGCGTAAAGAATTTAATACGGAGAATTTAATTTTTTCGCCAGAATTCTTGCGTGAAGGTAAAGCCTTATACGATAATTTACATCCATCCCGTATTGTTGTGGGCGAGGATTCTGACAGAGCACGTCGTTTTGGCCAATTACTAGCGGAAGGTGCTATTAAAGAAAATATTCCACAATTATATACTGATTCTACGGAAGCGGAAGCAATTAAATTGTTTGCTAATACGTATTTAGCATTACGTGTAGCGTATTTTAATGAGTTAGACTCCTATGCTGAAGTACGTGGCCTTAGCACAAATCAAATTATTAAGGGGGTTTGTTTAGATCCTCGTATTGGAGATTTTTATAATAATCCTTCCTTTGGCTATGGTGGTTATTGCTTGCCAAAAGATACAAAACAATTATTAGCTAACTATAATGATGTACCACAAAACTTGATTTCTGCCATTGTTGATGCGAATAGGACTCGTAAAGATCATGTGGCAGATACTATTATTGCAAAAAATCCAAAAATCGTTGGTATTTATCGCTTGACTATGAAAATGAACTCTGATAACTTTAGAGCGTCAGCGATTCAAGGTGTTATGAAACGTATTAAGGCGAAGGGCATTGCTGTAGTAGTATATGAACCTACACTAGATGCAGAAGATTTCTTCAACTCGCCAGTTATTCGTAATTTTGAAGACTTTAAGCGTGTCAGTGATGTCATTGTAGCTAATCGCTGGGATAATAGCTTAGAAGGTGTAAAAGATAAAGTTTATACAAGAGATATTTTTGATAGAGATTAATACAGCTATATGTATTGTGGCGTTTAGGAGAGTAGTATGAAACGTTGGATACTATATATTGTGTTAGGTCTGATTGTGTTTTTTATATGGGATAATTCCTTGCAAAATGGAGGAACCTCTGATGGGTTTAGTCTTATTTTTGCGGAGTGGCTTGCTCCTATAGCTGATAAATTAGGCTTTTACGGAAATATATGGGCCTTAAATAGGATTGTTCGAAAATTAGCCCACCTAACAGAGTTCACAATCCTTGGTGGTGTTTTATATGTAGTTCTACGACGTTATATTGAATATGGCACAGTAGTAAAAACTATAGGAGTGGGTATAGTAATAGCTTGTCTAGACGAATTTATACAATTATTTTCTCTAGGTCGCAGCTCTCAACTTTCTGATGTATTGATTGATACAATTGGTATAATCATTGGTATATTGGTAGTAAAATTAGCTTATTATATTAGTCATGATAAAAGATAAAAGTACATTTAAAAATTAAAAATTATTAATATAATGATGCGTAAAATATGACTCATAATCATAGGGATTATGAGTCATATTTTATGAAGGATAAATGAATATATAAAAATTGTATTAAATGAACATATAATAATTTATTTATTTTTATAGAAAAACCACTATACAAGCGACTGGTCCCTTGTTATAATCGTGAATGTAAAATGAATTCCAAAATTAAGTGAGAATAACATGAACTTTATATAAGAGGTCGATTTTTGAAAAGAGAATCGAAAGTAGAAGGGAAAGATTATGAGTCGCGTGGTTGATTTACATGGTTGCATTTTGCCAGCTGTGTTAGGTCCACAAGGGCCTCAAACAATGGCAGAATCAGTAAAAATGATTAAGTCCTTGTCTAAACAAGGTATTACAGATATTTTTAGTACGCCAGATGTTACAGTATCTATGGATCTGAATACATGGAATGCTATGAAATCTTTAGTTAATGAAGTAAAAGTTGCGATTAAGGAACAGCTAGTAGATGTAACTATTCACAGTGGAGCTCGCGTAATGCTTTGTGATGAAATGGTTGAATATATAGTCTTTCATCGCAATCAATATACGTTGGGAGATAGCCATTTTATATTAGTTGCTCTTCCACAAAATAGCAAAGTGCATCATATTAATGCATGGTTGTTAAGTCTACTAGATATGGGTATTGTACCTATTGTTAGTGAAGTAGAAACTTATGGACAATTATTTACTAAACCTGAACAATTATTAGAATGGGTTGATAAAGGTATTTTAATTCAATGTAATATGGCATCTTTTAATCATGGTAACGCTAACTATGATAGGGCTATTGAATTATATCGCAATGGTTTAATTCATTTCTTTGGCACTGGTTACAGCAATGGCTGTGATGTCGAGGCGTACCAAGGTTATGTGGAAGCAATTTCTAAATTAGACAATACGTATAAAAAAGATTTGTTACCAAATATCCATCTTAATGAACGCGACCTCTTAGCTAATCGCACATTTTATCCTTCTGTCCCATCTAGTTGGGTGGGGAAAAAGGGTAATTTCTTAACTCGTCTATTTGGCTTTGCATTATAATTTATATAGGTTCTTTTATCCATGTCATAATAGGTTCTTTTATCCATGTCATATTGGCATAGAGAGGAGAGCCTATTTTTACTTTATGTTGTATTTGGGGTTGAAAACAACCACCATATATAGTATACTGAGAGGGCAGTAAAAATAGAGGGGTTTTCTAATAATTCTTTACATTTTTACATATAAATTTATAAAAAGTGTGATTAGACATACTTTTTATACTTCTTAACATATATTTTGGCAGTAACAAGATGGGGAGGTTGCCAATATGTTGCAGGTCATTAAGCGTGATGGCACGAAGGTACCATTCGACAAAAACAAGATTGCTTTGGCTATTGAAAAGGCTGAACATAGTAGTACAGGGTTGTACGAAGAGGGCTTGGCACAGCGTATTGCAAATGAAATTGAGGAATATGCTACTAAGCTTCAAAAAGACATGACAATTTATGCTATTGAAGATCAAGTGTATTATAAGTTGATTGAGTATCATAATCCTGCAACGGCACGTGCCTATGAAGGTTACAAAGCTGTTCAAGCTTTTAAACGCCGTCAAAATACAACTGATGATGATGTAATTGGTTTATTAGATCGTAGTAATATCAGTGTTCTTGATGAAAATTCTAATAAGGATGCTGCTATTGTATCTACCCAACGGGATTTAATTGCTGGTGAAGTATCTAAGGATATTGCTCGTCGTAAATTGATTCCTACCGATATTTTGGAAGCCCATGATAGTGGAGCTATCCACTTCCATGATATGGATTATATTATTCAACCTATGTTTAACTGTTGCTTGATTAATTTGGAAGATATGCTTACAAATGGCACAGTAATCAATGGTAAGAAAATCGATACACCTAAGTCTTTCCAAGTTGCTTGTACTGTAACAACACAAATCATTGCACAAGTAGCATCTGGTCAATATGGTGGTCAAAGTATTAATGGTATTGACCGTATTTTGGCACCATTTGTACGTAAATCTTATGAAAAAATCCTCAATAATGTTATTGAAGAGCAAGTTGAGATTTATGGCATGGAGCCTAATATGGAAAAGGCTCGTGAAATAGCGTGGAAACGTACGCGTAAAGAGGTTAAAGATGGTATCCAAACTATTCAATACCAAATCAATACATTGATGACCACAAATGGTCAATCTCCATTTGTTACATTATTTATGTATTTCCAACCAGACTATGAATACGCGAAGGAAGCGGCTCTTATTACAGAAGAAATTTTGCGCCAACGTATTAAAGGTGTAAAAAACGAAGCCGATGTATATATTACACCAGCCTTTCCTAAGTTGATTTATGTTCTTGATGAGCATAATGTAACACCAGATAGTCCATACTATTACTTAACTGAATTGGCAGCACAATGTACAGCTAAGCGTATGTACCCTGATTATATTTCTGCGAAAAAAATGAAGGAAAACTACTCAGGTAATGTCTTTAGTCCTATGGGGTGTCGATCCTTTTTATCTCCTTGGAAGGATGAAAATGGTGAATACAAGTTTGATGGACGTTTTAACATTGGTGTAGTAAGTTTAAACTTACCTCAAATTGGCATTCTAGCCCGCGGTAGTGAAGAACGATATTTTGAAATTTTAGATAAACGACTTGAGTTGGCAGAAAAAGCGCTAATGCTTCGTTATGAATTACTTAAGGACGTAGTGAGCGATGTGTCGCCAATCCATTGGCAACACGGTGCGATTGCAAGACTTAAAAAAGGCGAGAAAATTGCTAAATTCTTGACTGGCGGCTATGCGACTATTTCCTTGGGATATATTGGTATTTATGAAGCAACTCGCTTAATTACCGGTGAATCGAATACAGGCGAGAAAGGTCGCGTTTTTGCGATGAAGATTATGGATCGTTTAAATGCAGCTGTTGATGAATGGCGAGTTAAACATAACATGGGGTTCGCATTATATGGTACACCTGCTGAAAGTTTAACCCATCGATTCTCTTCTTTGGATCGCGCTCGTTTTGGTATTATTGAGGACATTACGGATAAGGGTTATTATACTAATAGTTATCATGTAAGCGTACGAGAAGAGATTAATGTATTTGACAAGTTCTCCTTTGAATCTGAGTTCCAAAAGAAATCTACAGGTGGCTGTATTTCCTATGCAGAAATTCCTAATATGACTAATAATATTCCAGCTGTTTTGACTATGATTCAATATATTTATGATCATATTTCTTATGCTGAATTTAATACCAAGTCTGACTATTGTCACGAATGTGGCTTTGATGGAGAAATTAAGGTAAATGAACATAACGAGTGGGAATGCCCTCGTTGCCACAATACAAATCGCGATAAATTAACTGTTATCCGTCGTACTTGTGGATACCTTGGTGAAAACTTCTGGAATGAAGGGCGCACAAAGGAAATTAAAGATCGTGTAATGCATATTTAAGATTATTAGAGGTATAGTTTTAATAATTATTCTATATATTAAGATAAACTGTTATATAGATTAATATAATTATCATAGATATCTAATGATGTGGATATTTTAATAGATACGGTTTTAATTCTAAATACGATAGTTCTGTAAATGCTAAAAGCTGTGCCTAAGGCACAGCTTTTACTGTATATATGAGAAATTGAAATATATCTATATAGTGTTAATCAAAGTTGATAGGCACTACTATGGAGGTTATGATGAGATATGGGCAAATAAGACAATATGATATTGCCAATGGAGAAGGGATTCGTACATCTATATTTGTAACAGGGTGTACACATTGTTGTTATAATTGTTTTAACGAAGAATACCAAGATTTTAATGCCGGTAAGGTGTGGACGCAAGCTGAGACAGATTTAGTAGTTTCCTATGTGAAGAATCCTACATGTTCAGGGTTAACATTATTAGGTGGGGAGCCATTTCAAAATGTACAAGGCTTATTACCGGTGGTGAGAGCTGTTCGAGCAGCGGCGCCAGAAAAGAAGATTTGGGCCTATTCCGGCTATGAAATAGATGATATCTTAGAAGATGAGTTGCGAAGTGCTTTATTACAAGAAATCGACATTCTCGTAGATGGCCGCTTTGTAGATGAACTTAAGGATCCTGCTTTGCGCTTCAGAGGTTCTTCAAATCAGCGTATCATTGATGTTAAAAAGACATTAGCGGCTGGGGAAATTGTATTAGCGATGGAGTAAATATGATATATGATAAACGATTTATAGGACTCATTATTATAGTTGGCTTTATAGCGGGGCTAGTAGGGGCTTCCTATACGCATTTATTACATGGAATCCAACATTTCGTATATAATTACTCTTCTGCTGATCATCTGAGCTTTGGTGCAGCTGTGGCCCGAGTATCACCGATAGAACGATTAATACCCTTAATCGTCTGTGGCGTGATAGGTGGCGTAGGTTGGGTTTTGATTCACAGATATGGTAAAGGCGTTGTAGATATAAAAACGGCAGTTTCTGGTAAAATGGATATGAATCCAATTACTACTGTTTTACATGCAACACTGCAAATAATTACGGTAGGTATTGGTTCTCCATTAGGTCGAGAAGTTGCACCACGTGAGGCTAGCGCTGGTATTACTACCTTTTTAGTTAAACATTTTGATATAAAACAAGAAGACCGTCAATTATTAATTGCATGTGCTGCAGGCGCTGGTTTAGCTGCAGTTTATAATTCACCATTATCTGCGGCAATTTTTACATTAGAAACTTTGCTTCTTACTTGGAATGTACGTGCTATGAGTGCAGCCCTCTTATGTTGTGGTTTAGCTACATTTGTGACGCGACAAGCTGGTGTAGGAGATGTCATTCAATATACAATGGCACAACCCAGTTTGGGGAGTCATTATGTTGAGTTTTCTATTGCACTAGGTGCCATTATTGCCATTGGTGTAGTGTTATTTAATATAACGCAAAGTAAATTACCAGCTATTCACCGTAGTAGTCCTGTAATGATTCCCATTTCTATCGTAGCATTTACACTAATTGGTGTTTTAGCTATGTATTTTCCTGAAATTCTTGGAAATGGTAAAGCAGGCAATGAGTTGACTTTTACGAACGATATCACATGGACATATGCATTGGGTCTATTTGGATCCAAATGGGTCGCTGTTTTACTTGCCTTGGCCGCTGGTGCATATGGTGGTCGTATTACTCCATCTATGATGTTAGGTAGCACTTTAGCCATCGTATTTGGCACTGTATGGTCTATTGCAGTAGCGCCGATATCTTTAGGTATGGCTGCTTTTGTAGGGGCCGTAGTATTCTTAGGCCTTGCACAAAAAATGCCTATGACATCTTGTGTATTTATGCTTGAATTATCTCGTTTCTCTGTAGAGCTGTTGTTTCCTATAGCTTTAACAATGGGGACTGCTCTTATGGTAGAGCAAATCATTCAATCAAAATTAAATAGCACTAAGTAACGCTAAATAGTAGTTAATAAAAGTGAATATAATATATAGAAAAGAAGCGGATAGTTGAGTTAATCAACTATCCGCTTTTAATGTATATGTAATTATACGATTTTGGCGTTCTTATCGTATTCCTCGCCACCCGCATCAGGAAGCATGCCATATTCTACAGTCCACAAGTGTTTATATTTTAGTGCTTGATTGTGAATACGTTCGATTTGCGTTTCATCTGTACGAGCTATGCGAGCTGGGATTCCAACAACTAAAGAATTAGGTGGGATTACAGTGTTCTCCTTTATGACTGCACCAGCAGCAATAATAGAGCCAGAGCCAATATGACAACCGCTCAATACAATAGCACCCATTCCGACTAATACATTATCTTCGATAGTACTAGCGTGTACTATCGCACCATGGCCAATTGTTACATAATCTCCAAGAATGCAAGCCTTGTCATCATCAACGTGTAATACAGAGTTATCCTGTACATTGGAATAGCGACCTACTACAATTTTATTTACATCACCGCGAAGTGCGCAGTTTTGCCAAATGGAAGCATATTCTTTTAGTTCAACATCACCTGCAAGTTCTGCACCAGGCATAACACAACTTTTGGGATCTAATTTGGGGTATTTTCCGTGAAATGGTAACATAAGGAACTCCTAATTTATTAATTATACGATTTCAATAAGACGTTGTGCTTTACGAATAGACATGATAGCTTCGTTCATTACTGTTTGTACTATAGTGTGAGCAGGTTCAATAGTAGTAAGTCGGTTTAAACCTTGTCCAACTTGTACAGCACCATTTACAACATCACCATCGATAGCAGCACGTTTGTTAGTGCCTTGGGACATTTTGGTGCGTTCTTCAGGAGTAGTAACACCATCTGTTTCGGCAGCTAAGTAACGTGTAGTGAATTCGTTTTTCAAGCTACGTACTCCACCGTGACCGGAGAGGAGACCCGTTACAACAGAGTCTGTATCTGTGGCTTTGATAATTGCTTCTTTCATATTTATGTGGGCTTGGCATTCTTCAGCTAACAAAAAACGGGAACCCATTTGTACACCTTCAGCACCCATCAACAATGCTGCTGCAATACCACGACCATCTACGATAGCGCCTGCTACAACAACAGGAATAGAAATCTCAGGTAAAATATTTTCCATTAAGGACATGGTTGTTTGGCTACCGATATGTCCACCGGCTTCCATACCCTCAATAATAATTGCATCAGCACCAGCTTCTTCAATACGTTTAGCAAGTTTTAGAGATGGAACTACTGGGATAACTTTAATGCCTGCATCTTGCAATGGTTTAATATATGGTACAGGATTGCCTGCTCCAAGTGTTACAAATGCAGGCTTTTCTTCAATGATAATATCCACTAGTTCGTCTTTATTAGGAGCCATTAACATGAGGTTGACTCCGAAAGGCTTATCCGTTAAGTTTTTACAGGCACGAATTTCGTTGCGCGTCCATTCTGCATCACGACCACCAAGAGCAATTACACCTGTAGCACCTGCATTAGCTACGGCAGCAACTAGTTTGTGTTCAGATACCCAAGCCATAGCGCCTTGGATAATAGGATATTCGATTTGTAAAAGTTGTGTTAACGCTGTTCTCATAAAGCCTCCTATGATAACAATTAAATTTACTGAAACTTTATTAAACCTTTATACGAGAATTTTATATAAGAATAATTTTATTTTCTTATATAAGAAATAGAGCATTAATAAAGTCAAGAATATATCAGTATATACTTATATACTAAAGAGATTAAGCTTATTATTGTTTGGAGATTATATGTAATCATATAATCTCTTCTCTATATAATAGTATAATATAGTAATTATGTACACCTTAGATAAGGTTATTATAGTTATTTCTTTAAACAATATGTTTTCAGAATTAATTTCTAATTATCAGATTAGAATAAACTGTTTAGCAGTAGTCTAAAGATAAAAAACTAAATGATAATATATTTCAAATGAGTTGAGTAGTAGAAAACCGCATAGTATCTATGATTATTAAATATTATAAAAAATGAGAAAATAAGAAAATGAGTATTGAAAAGTTTCGATATCTTTGATATACTACATTACAGATAGAGTATCTGAATTATAAAAGATAAACATTAAACAATAATTTTCAAGTGAAGGAGGAAATACACATGGAAAAATACGTATGCGTAGTATGTGGTTGGGTTTATGACGAAGCTGTTGAAGGCGTAAAATTCGAAGATCAACCAGCTGATTATGTTTGCCCAATTTGCGGTGTTGGTAAAGACCAATTCGAAAAAATGTAATTGACTTACCAAAAAGACTATCTTGAGTCCGCTTAAGATAGTCTTTTTTATTTGACAAAGCACTATGTCATGTTTATAATATTATGAGTCGAGGTAAGATTATGAAACTGCAAGTAGAGCAAGCAAAAGAACATATAGGAA
>ERZ773046.1993-NODE-1993-length-10697-cov-5.272693_pt1 | contig 10697 bp, 9 predicted proteins | sample MGYA00580634_ERZ773046 | MGnify/ENA primary metagenome ERZ773046 (study PRJEB29015, sample SAMEA2738127) | human oral metagenome | biome: human oral; feature: human-associated habitat; material: saliva | place: China | collected 2159 ... | reverse complement strand
ATACTGGTGTCTTCAGTTTTGAGACTGGCTATGAAAGTGCGAAAGGAAAGTAACATGGATAGAATTGAAACAGAACGTTTAATTCTTCGTCAGTTTGAATTCTCTGATAAAGATGATTTGTTTGAAATCATGTCGGATGAGCAGACCAGTTTAGATGATGGTGGTTATCATGCAAGTAAGTCGCAAGATAAGCAGTATCTAGCTTTAATGGAAATTCTATGTCGGCAACAAAGATTTAGTATCATCTTGAAGGATAATCAAAAGATGATAGGAATGATTAACCTTCAAGATGACGATAGAGCAGTTTCTTCTTATGAGTTGGGTTTTGTGATGAATCCAAACTATCGAAGAAAAGGATATACATATGAAGCAGTACAGGCTGTGATAGATTATTACTTTGAGCATAATTTAGTACAGATGTTTAGTGTATCCTGTTTTCCTTACAACAAAGCCTCTCTAAAATTAATTGAAAAGTTAGGCTTTGTGTATGAGGGGAAGGAACATAAGGGATTGAATCATGTGGTTTATGGTCCAATTGACCTATTGTGTTATTATAAGGATAAAGATGAGTAGGTAAGATGAAGAAAGTAATTGTAATTGGATGTTGCGGTAGTGGTAAAAGTACATTTACAAGACATCTGCATGCATGTACAGGAATTCCACTTTTTCACTTGGATCAGTTAAATTGGAATGCGGATAAAACAACGGTAGAAAAGACGGTATTCTTGAAACGTGTTAAAGAAGTAATTCAAAAAGACACATGGATCATTGATGGTAACTATGGTTCTTCTATGGAAATACGTATGCAAGCATGTGATACTGTATTCTTCTTGGATTATCCAGTGGATGTGTGTATACAAGGAATCTATGACCGGGTTGGCAGGGTTCGTACTGACATGCCATGGGTAGAAGATGAAGTTGATGAAGATTTGATTGAATTTGTCAAAAATTATGAGAAGGAAGATAGACCGGAAGTTTTAAATCTTCTTTCAAAATATAAGGAAAAGGACATTCATATCTTCCATTCTCGTTTAGATGCAAACCGGTATTTAGAGTCATTAAAATAGCTGTTATTTGTCACAACTTTGTTGTGGCTTTTTTGATGGAATATTCATTGACGTACAGTGTGAAAGTAACTAAGATTGTTGTGTAAATGAAAAAAGAGGTGGAGATATGATTCTAAATAATGAGAAAAAGTTAGGCCCTACACCTAAGTCGACTGGTGTTGAACAAGAGTTTCAACAGATTGCGAAAACAGAGGAATCTAGTCTTCTACAGGAATTAGCTTGTACACGAAATGGTATTAGCGATGAAGAAAGAGAAGAGAGATTAGAGAAGTACGGCTATAATGATTTGTCTGCGATGCAGAAACATAGTTGGGCGTATTTCCTTGTACATAGTTTTGCGGATGCGTTTATTATCGTTTTACTTGTATTAGCGATTGTGACTTTTGTTGTGGAGTCGGATATCTTATCTGGAACAATTATTCTTGCACTAGCATGTATGAGTGCAGTAATTCGTTTCTTCCAAGACTATGGTTCTTACCGTGATATGCAGAAGTTAAAAGAGATGGAGCATGATACGGTTAGAATCCAGGTTCCAACGGAAGATGGTACTGAGGTAAGAGAAGTACCGGTGGAAGAAGTAGTTCCTGGTGATATTCAATTGATTGGGTCTGGAGATATTGTCAGTGGTGACTTATATCTTCTTGAAAGTAAGGACTTATTCGTTTCTGTTTCTGCCTTTACAGGGGAATCCATTCCTGTGGAGAAATATAAAGGTGTTGATGATAGAACTGTCAATGCGGCAGAGTTAAACAATATCTGTTTGGGTGGTTCTACTGTGAATTCCGGTACAGGTGTTGGTGTTGTAGTACGTACCGGGAAAAGTTCTTATCTAGGTAAGATTTCTTCTACAATTCATACAAAGAAGAAAGAGACGGATTTTGATAAGAGTTTAGCGAAGATTACAAGAATCTTAATTACTTACATGGTTGTAGTAGTTATCTTCGTGTTATTGATTAATGGTTTGGTTAAGAAGAATTGGTTAGAAGCGTTCTTATTCTCTATCTCTGTTGCGGTAGGTATTACACCAGGTATGTTACCGATGATTGTTAACGGAACACTTGCCAAGGGTGCTAAATTCCTAGCGAAGAAGAAGACAATTGTTAAGAATATGTCTGCGATTCAGAATTTAGGTGCCATTGATGTTCTATGTACCGATAAGACCGGTACACTAACGATGGATCATGTTGTATTGCAGAAGTATCTTGATGTAAATGGTGAGGATTCACATTTAGTATTGAATTATGCATGGATGAATGCATACTACTCTACGGGAGTTAAGAATCTGATTGACCGTGCAATCTTAGCCTATGGCGAAGAGAATGATGCGCATAAATACGCTGGTGGTTATGTGAAGTCTGATGAGATTCCATATGACTTTGAACGTCGTAGAATGAGTGTTTTGATTTCTAATCCTGGTGGTGAACACATGGGTGGAAATGTTGAAGAAATTCTTCCAATGCCACAAGATGAGGTACTTATTACAAAGGGTGCTTTGGAGTCTGTATTAGAGTGTTGCAGTCGTATTCGTGTGAAGAAGGAATACATGGATATTCACGAAGAAGATCTTGCGAAAATCAACGATCTTGCGGAAGAATTAAATAAAGAAGGTATGCATGTTATCGGTGTTGCCGCAAAGAAAAAGAGCGTAGGTGATACAACAGTCTTCCATGCGGAAGATGAAACAAATATGACATTCTTAGGAATCATTGCCTTCCTTGATCCACCAAAACCAGATGCGAAAGAAGCGATTCGTGGTTTGTATGATGCTGGTGTACATGTAAAGGTTATCTCTGGTGATGCGCCTGTTGTCGTTGAACATGTATGCAAGCTTGTTGGTATGAAGGTTGGCGATCAAAGTGCTGTTACAGGTTCTGATTTAGAGAATATGAGTGATGCGGAATTATCTTCTGTTGTGGAGAAGAATGATATCTTTGCACGCTTATCGCCAATGCAAAAGAAGCGTGTTGTGGATGCGTTACGCAATAATGGTCATGTAGTTGGTTATATGGGTGATGGTGTAAATGATGCACCAAGTCTACATGATGCGGATGTTGGTATTTCGGTTGATAATGGAACTGACGTTGCCAAAGCCAGTGCGGATATTATCCTATTGGAGAAGAGCTTAACGGTTATTCTCAATGGTATTTATGAAGGTAGACGTATTTATGGAAATATCTTGAAGTATATGAAGATGGCATTATCCAGTAACTTTGGTAATGTTTTCTCGGTACTCATTGCGTCAATCTTCTTACCATTCTTACCGATGTTGCCACTACAGATTTTGATTCAGAATTTGATTTACGACTTTACACAGATTGCGATTCCATGGGATAACGTCGATGACGAGTTCCTACAGACACCGCATAAGTGGAATAGTGCTTCGCTTGTGTCATTCATGAATGTCATGGGTGGTTTCTCATCTGTATTTGATGTACTGACGTTCTTGGTATTGTGGTTTATCTTAGGATACAATACACTAGCCATGCAGAATTACTTCCAGACAGGTTGGTTTATTGAAGGTCTGATTTCTCAGATTTTGATTGTACAGTTTATCCGTACATCAAAGCGTCCTATCATTGATTCAAAGTGTGATTCTAGACTAGCTCTTGCATCTGCGTTTGGTATCTTTGTAGGTGTTTCAATTCCATATTTATTTGATAATCTAAAGAATACTGTATTTACAGAAATGCCATTTGAATACTTTGTATATTTGATTATTATCTTGGCACTCTATAGTACTACGATTGAAACCGTGAAGAAGTTCTATATCAAGAGACATGGTTCTTGGTTATAAATAAACGAGAGAATATTGGAATCGATTGGTTTCAATATTCTTTTTGTTGGTGCTTGATGGGGATTGGACATAGTAGGAAGATATCGAAATATGTTAAAATACAACTATCAGGAGAATTTATGCAACAGGAACAACAAAATGCATTTAATCGTCAATGTATTAGTGAAGCACTGATACGCTTGATGGAAACGAAGGCCTATGAAGATATTTCAGTTACGGAAATTTGCCGTATGGCTGGTGTATCACGTATGACATATTATCGAAACTATCGTAGTAAGCGCGAGATATTCAGTGATTATATGAAGATGATTGTGGATGAATTCGTTCGCGTGCAACGTGCAAAGGATTTAAAAGTACGTTCGTATGAAATGATTCTTGCAGGATTTTTATATTTCTGTAATTATGAACGCTTTATTGAATGTTTAGACCAATCAAATTTATCTTCAATTTTACAGGATGGACTCAATTACTATATTGATAGTTACGTATTTGAACAGGGTGAAGATGAGTTGCGTAGATATCACTTATATTATTATTCGGGTGCGTTATTTAACATCTATACTGTGTGGATGCGCAATGGTAAGAAAGAAAATGTTGAGGATATCGCGAAAATTGTTTATGAACATGTAAAACGCGAACATCAAACACTTTAATTATCATGTATAATATTTAATAGAGATTTTCGTATTACACGACAAACAGGAGGAATTACAATGAATTGGAAAACGTTAGAAGGATTTGATGAGAAATTAGCAAAGGTCAGCTTTAAAGCACATAAGACTTTTGATGGTAAGGTAGTGGAAGTTCTATACGGTGCAAAGGACGAAAATGGTAATTTTGTATTACCAAAAGAGGACCAAAATGATGGCCATGGTAGATGGTTTGGTATCGAAACAAATGGAGAATATAGAATGTTCTCTTGGCAAAAGCCTGCATATTTAGGAGGTGGCGTAGAATACGGTACTTCTCATAATGATACTGCACTTGAAGATATGGAAAATGATCTTCGTAAGAAGCAGGAATTATGCCGTCAAGCAGAGAATATTTCTACAGTAGAAGAGTTCGAAGAAATTCGTAAGCAATTTGAAACAATCGAAAACTGGAATACTCCAAAGGATGAAGAGTATGCGATCTGGTTTGGTAAGACACTAGAAAAGTTCAATGCTAGAAGCCAGCGTCAAAGCGCAAACGCCGAAGAAAAGAAGAAGTTAATTGAAAAGGCTGCTAGTTTAGCAGATTCCACAAACTGGAAAGAAACACAGGCAGAATTTAGAAACCTGCAGGATGAATGGGAAACACTTGGTAATGCAGGTGTAGAAGATGATTCCTTATGGGAACAGTTTAAGGGTTATCGTAACCAATTCAATGATAAGCGTCGTAACTATTTTGATAATCTAACACAAGTACATTCTGAAAATGAAGAGAAGAAACTTGATTTAATCAAGCAGGCAAAAGAACTAGCAAAGAAGACTGATAACTTCCGTGAAACATCTGAAAAGATGAATGGTCTCATGGACGCATGGAAGGCAATCGGTAGTGCAGGCCGTGATAAGGATGATGAACTTTGGAATGCGTTTAACGCATCACGTCAGGGCTTCTATGATGAAAGAACAGCGTTCTTTACAGAGCGTGATGAAAAGCAGAAGGAAAGTATTCGTATCAAGAATGCCTTAATTGAAGAAGCAAAGACAATCGCTTCGACAAAGGATTATGGTCGTGAGAAGACAGATCGTATGAAGGCACTTGATAAGGAATGGCGTGCTGCTGGATATTCTGGAAGCGATCAAAATGATGCACTATGGGAAACGTTTACACAGGCAAAAGAAGTATTCTGGAATGGTAAGCGTGAAGATAGTCAAAAGCGTCTGCAGGAAGCCTTCGACTACAAGAAGTCACAACTTCCAGTCGTAAGAGAAGAAATCAATAGACTTCAAGAACAGGAATATGAAACAAGTGACTATGAGAGAATTCGTAGTATTCAACGTCAAGTTGAAGAAAAGAAAGCTTTCTTAGAGAAGTTAAAGAACGATATTGAAGATATCGAAAAGAAATTAAACGCATAATTCAAAACCTCACTTCATCTGGAGTGAGGTTTCAAGTCAATGGGGGGGATGAGAAATGTTGAAGAATATCGCCAGGGAACAGTATACAGAAGCGATACGTATGGCATGGCCAGCTGTGCTGGAGAGTGTTTTTGTGTCTCTTGCGGGTGTTATCGATACACTTATGGTTTCCTCTATGGGTACATATGCAGTAGCGGCTACAGGGTTGATTCTACAACCGAAGTATCTCAGTCTTAGTTTCTTCTTTGCGATTAACGTTGCAGTATCTGCCTTAGTTGCACGAAGGCTTGGACAGAATAATCGACGAAACGCAAATCAGGTATTAGTGACATCAACAGCGGTCGTTATACTGTTATGTATTGCGTTAACTGTTATAACAGTGATTTTTGCCGATCCGTTAATTGTGATATGTGGTTCCAATGTGGATACGCATGAGGGTGCAGTGATTTATTTTAGGGTGATACAGATCGGAATGATATTCAATGTATTATCACTAGTGATCAACGCTGCACAACGTGGTGCAGGTAACACAAAGATTGCGATGGTCACAAATGTTACATCGTCCATCGTGAATATCATCTTCAACTATCTATTGATTGGTGGTAACTTTGGCTTTCCAAAATGGGGGCTATTTGGTGCGGCGTTTGCGACGGTACTAGGTACTGTATTTGCGTGTGGTATGAGTATCCAATCGCTATTTAAGAAAGATAGTTATGTTTCGATTCCCTATATTCTTGAAGAGAAGATTAAACCAGATTTTGAAGCATTTAATGCAATTCAAAAGTTGGGTGCGAATATTCTGTTTGAAAACTGGGCTATGCGTGTAGGTTTTATGACGACTGCTGTACTTGCGGCAAGACTAGGCACTGACCAGTTTGCGGCATATCAGGTTGGTATGAATATCTTGTCGTTGGGCTTTGCGTTTGGGGATGGTATGCAAGTAGCGGCTGTATCGTTAATTGGAAAGAGTCTTGGACAACAGAAACTAGACTTAGCAAAGACCTATGGACATGCATGTCAGTTAATTGGTGTGGTGATATCGGTTATATTTGCGATGGTCTTATTCGTTGGTGGAAGAACACTAAATCAGTTCTTCTTTGCGGATGAATCCGTAATTGAAATGGGTGTTATGATTGCTCGCTTTGTGGCAGTTATCGTACTATTTCAAATATCACAAATTATTTATGGTGGATGCTTAAGAGGTGCAGGTGATGTAAAATATACATTGGTTGTGGCATTGATCAGTGTCACAATTATCCGACCAATTTTAACTTGGGTATTGACCTCTGTATTCTCGCTCGGTTTAGTGGGTATTTGGTTAGGTGTATTATCGGATCAGTTGACAAGGTTTACATTATTACGAATTCGTTTCCATCAAGGGAAATGGGTGGAGTATAAGATATAGAAAGGCATTCAAATGGGTAATAAAACAAGAATTCAAAAAATGACGATTCTCAGTATGTTTATTGCGATTGAGCTCATCATGGCCATGACACCAATTGGTTATCTTAGTTTAGGTGCAATTTCCATTACGACAATGCATATACCTGTCATCTTTGCAGGTATCTTACTTGGGCCAACAGAAGGCGCAATCTTAGGATTTGTATTTGGAATGACTAGTTTTTTAAAGGCAACCTTTGCGCCAACGATAACGAGTTTTTGCTTTTCACCATTCTATTCCGTTGGTGATATTCATGGAAATTTCTGGAGTTTACTTATTGCGTTTGGACCACGTATTCTACTTGGGTATCTTTCTGGTTTGTTGTATAACGGTTTTAAGAAAGCGAAGAAGAATAACTTTGTTGTAGAATCTTTGATTGCGATTGGTATGACATTGCTTCATACGCTAATGGTCATGGGATTAATTTGGTTATTCTTTGGGCAAGTTTACGCTAGCGTAACAGGCTTAGCGGTATCGACCGTGATTATTACTGTCATTACAAGTAATGGTATTTTGGAGATGATAGTGGCAGGTATTATCATTCCGACAATGATGCGTGTACTTCGTCCAGTCTTAGATAAATTAGAGCTTGGAAAATAAAAGAAGGGTGTTTCATCACTAAACTATGATGAAACACCTTATTTTAATATTTTATTCAAATGGTCTAGCAACACCAAGGATATAAGGATGTGGCCAATCTGTAACACCATATGTATCCATTACGTATGGTGGCCATGCTTCAATTACCTTTCCATTGCCAAGATAGATAGAAACATGATAAATCGGAGCATATGGGCCAGAACTATAGAATACAAGATCACCACGTCTTAAATCGGACGTCGGAACATGTGCCATAGGTGTATATGACCAAAGTGTACGTGAGTCATACTCATTTTCTGGATTTGCATGATGAGAAGGTGTTGCAGGATATGGATCAAATCCAGCTGCGTATAAAGCCTGCATGACGAGTCCGCTACAATCCACTCCATCTCCAGGGTAGGAAGAAGTACAAACACGATATGTTGTACCTAGATATTCATATGCACGTGCAATCATCGCTTCAATTCTTTCTGCGCTTGTATTGAATGTACCAGTCTTCATTGGACTAACATAATAACCGTTATCATACGTTAAAGTAGGTGCGGTAGTCTGTGTATAGTCTTGTGCTCCACTGGCTCTAAAGTGATACCATGTGCTACTTTCAAGTAGCCAGCCATTTTCGGCCATCATGCCATTGGCTTTGAAATAATAGGTAGTACCATTAATGGATTGCCAACCAGATTTCATGGAACCATCATTATTATTGCCTAGGTAATACCAGCGGCCATTAAGATATTGCCAACCGCTTTGCATTAGACCAGATGGTGCTAGGTAATACCAATTTCCATTGATAAATTGCCAACCCGTAAGCATTGCGCCGGATGAATTACAGTAGTAATAATTTTGATCAAGATTTAACCAACCTGTTTTCATATTCCCGTCAGTATCTAGGTAATACCAGGTATTGTAAACATTTTGCCAACCAAACTGTTGAATACCAAATGGATTTAAGTATTGGTACTGGTTATTTGTAAATACCCAACCGGTAGCCATCTCTCCGGATGGAAGTAAGTAGTAGTTCCTACTGTTATATGTAATCCACCCAGTTTTCATATTTCCATCATCGTCTAACAGATACCACTTACCATGAATCATTTGCCAACCTGTTTGCTGGATACCAAAGGAATTTAGATATTGGTAATAACCATTTGTGAATACCCAACCGGTAGCCATTTCTCCAGAAGGACGCATATAGTAGTTTCTTCCACTATATTGAATCCAACCAGTTTCCATATTTCCATCATCGTCGAAGTGATACCAATTTCCGTTAATCATTTGCCAGCCAAACTGCTGAATACCAAATGAATTTAGGTATTGATAATGGCCATCGGTGAATATCCAACCGGTAGCCATACTACCGTTTTGATTTAGATAGTATTTTCGACCGTTATAAGAAATCCAGCCTGTCTGCATATTCCCATCACCGTCAAAGTAATACCAATTACCGTTTGTAAATTGCCAATCTGTTTTAGCTACTGAATTAACTCTTGCGGTTATAGCTGTTTGATCTGCATGTGTAACTGTAGTCATACACATAAAAAAAGCGATACAGGTGATTGCAAACATTATGCTCCTTCTCATAAATTCCTCCCATAATTTTATCAGAATCATATGATTCACCTTGTAGATAATACCAAATAAATAAGAAAAATCAATTAGCATAATATTGATTATTACAAAATTTTATATTGTAGAACAACTGTGAGCATATATTTTGCAAAGATTCATGAGTGATGATACGGTATAGTCATCAGTTAGTGATAACTTACAGAAGGAGAAATATAAAATGAAAATCGTTTTTGTGACAAGAATGGGAAATACAGATGAATTAGTAAGACAGAAGTTAGGCTATACAGATGCGATTCAAATTGTTGATGGTAGTGAAAAGGTTGATGGAGACTACGTACTCTTTACATATACAGATGGATATGGTGAAGTTCCAGGTGTAGTTGAAAGCTTCCTAGAAAACAATAAGGCTGGCCTAAAGGGTGTTGTGGCGACTGGTTCTATGGCTCGTCATGCGGATACATTCGCTTTGGCTGGGGATAAGATTGTAAAGGACTTTGGTGGTGTATTAATCGCTAAGGTTGATGTTCAGGGAACGGAAGAAGACCACGTTAAGATCAAGTCTGCAATCGTAGCTTTATAACGAAAAGAAAACATCGGTACGCCGATGTTTTATAGTTTATATAGTCTTACGACTGTTTCATCATCGATACCTTCGATGGAAACATCAATGAGTTCATCACGAGAAGTTGGTACATTTTTGCCAACGAAATCTGGTCGTATTGGTAATTCACGATGACCACGGTCAATTAATACCGCAAGTTGGATTGCCTTTGGACGACCATGCGAGAATACTGCATCAATCGCAGCTCGAATGGTTCTGCCAGTGTAGATAACATCATCTACGAGTATTACTACATAATCTTGAATGTTCTCTGGTAAACTGATACCAGTTGTCTTTGGGGTTTCACTAAGCTCTGTAAGATCATCTCGATATAGAGAGATATCTACCTCTCCGACGGGAAGTTCAACATTTGTGTACTTCTTGATGTTTTCGGCTAGTTTCTTCGCTAGTGGAATGCCACGGCGCTTGATGCCGACCAAACATACGTTAGGAGATGAACTATCTCGTTCGATAATCTCATGAGCGATACGTGTTAGGGAACGCTCGATTTGTGCTTGATCCATGAGTTCTGTAATCAGTTCCATATAATACCTCGCATTCC
>ERZ773046.1992-NODE-1992-length-10703-cov-29.577667_pt1 | contig 10703 bp, 6 predicted proteins | sample MGYA00580634_ERZ773046 | MGnify/ENA primary metagenome ERZ773046 (study PRJEB29015, sample SAMEA2738127) | human oral metagenome | biome: human oral; feature: human-associated habitat; material: saliva | place: China | collected 2159 ... | reverse complement strand
TAGTAGGAGGAGTGTTTGGTGGAATCTCGGTGTTGGTAACCGTGAAGCCATCAGTTACATTTCCTGTAACCTCGCTGGTATATCCTTCGGGGACGTTTTCCTCAGCTACCGTGTAGGCAATCTCATGGCCATCAGTGGCATCGTTTTTGAGAAGCCCAGTAAATGTAGCAGTCCAACCGTTTGTCTCATCAAGGGTTACGGTTTCAGTGCTTGCAACGCCGTCTTTATAAAGCCTGACGGTAACAGGGCCGCCAACGGCGCCAACCCAGGTCTTCTTGACCTTGATATCAACAGTTGGGGTCTTTTTGTTCTCAATAGTCTTGATAACACCGCTTGTTGCAGAGACGGTTAAGTTATAAGTGTCAGTAGTAAGTTCGTAACCGTTAGGAGCGGTAATCTCCTGAACAGTGTAGGTGCCTGCAGGGAGTTTCTCGGTAGTAGCAGTACCGTCCTCGCCTGTGGTAATGGTCCAAGTCTTGGTTGGATCAGTGGTGCTGGTTACTTTAAAGACAGCGCCCGCAAGCTTGATGCTGTGATCGTCTTTATCAACTTTAATAATGCGAATACGAGCTACCAAGGTAGAGGTTCCTTCTCCGCCGGAAGTTGCGTTGCGATATACCCAATCGGAGCTGTACTCAGGGTTATCGGAGTACATCTTGATGAGGTTACGCAGAGCAACACCTGGAACGTACGTGGTGCGATACGTGAACTTAAAGCTCTGACCGTTGCTGAGGTCTATGCCAGAAAGGTCAAGATCAAACGACTGTCCATCAGGAGAAATGGTGAGCATACCTGGGGTAATAGGGATGCGCGTAGCGGTTCCTGGGATGGTTGAGCCGTACTCGTCAAAGCGAGCGCTCCAGAGCTCAAAGGTGTTTGGAACATACCTAATCTCTGCAGGAAGATCTCCGCCGCCCTGGTCAAGGAGTTGGTCGTGTAGACGGACGTTGCGGAAGTTACCACCAGAGTAGTTGATGCGGCCGGTCCACTGGATTTCGTTAGCGTTACCATCGATAATCTTGCCCCACTTGGAGAGGTACTCAGTACCAATGGTGCCAGGAGCGGTGACGTCAAACGTTACAGGAACAGGGCTGCCAGAGACAGTAAAGATAAAAGATTTACCGGTACCTGTCTGAACGCGCTGTGAATCAATGGTAAAGCCAAGGCGAGCGGTACCGCGCAGGTCAGTGTGGTTGTTAACGTAGTCGGTAAAGACAACACGCATGTTTCCACCAAAACCATCGGTACCAGGGGTGACGTGAGCTACTGCCATGACCTCGCCGGTTGCTGCATCGGTGATGTTAAAGGTAGACGCAGGATGAGCTGCGGTAAACCTCATCTCGTTAGGGAGGGTGACGTCAAAGTAATCGCCCGGCTCCACGTTAGCGTTTGCAGAGGCGTCCCACGTCATAGCAATGGCATACACATTTGCCTTGTTAACAACGGTAGTTGGATTGCCAAAACGATCTTCAACTCTAAAGTCTGTAATGGTTGCGACAACCGCTTTAGGGGTGCCTGTAGCAGCTTCAGTGCTTGCAGTCTCAGCAAAAGCTGATTTTGAAGCAAGCGGAAGCGCCAGGACCAGCATGAAGACAAAACTTAACAGCTTAAACAGTCGTTTGTTCATCAGGACTCCTTTGCAATAGATACGTCTATTCTCACCTATTACAAAGAGAATTTATTTGAGATTCTGTATATATTTATATAGCTTTTTTAAAGTTCAAATATTTATGCAGGTACAAGGAATTTATCGATTCTTTTTCTGATATTTTTTCAGTAAAGTACAGGTAAATTCACAGGTTCTTCACAATTGTTCACAACGAACATTCCACACTATGTGCAGCTTAACGTAACAAAAATGGATAAATATTACTCCTAATAAATCTAAACGCTGGACATTAGTCTCTTTTTATACGTGATTCCGAATAGGTCATTTTTCTGTATGCAATTAAGGAGGCGAGAAGTTCTGTGGAGCCTTGCAAAATAGACGGGTTTCTCGCCAAAAAAGAACGCCTTGCCACGAGGACAAGACGTTCTTGTAACGTTGTGTGGAGCTGCGTGTCTGTGCCGCTACGACTTTGCACCAGACTTACTTGCGACGCTTAAGTGCAACTGCGCTGCCCAGTGCTGCCAAAGATCCAAAGAGGACGCCTGCAACAGAAGAGGTATCTCCGGTGTAGGGGAGGTTGGACTTCTTGCGAGTCTTAGTAGGTTTCTCTGGAGTTGGAGGAACCTGGGTGTTAGTGACTACAAAGCCCTGAGTTGCGTCGCCAGTAATCTGGCTAGTGTAGCCGGCTACCTCGTCCTCAGAGATGGTGTAGGTAATCTCGGAGCCGTCAGCAGCATAAGCCTCAAGACCTGTGAAGGAATCCTGCCAGTTGTTGTCAGAGCTCAAGGTAAGGGTCTTACCAGTGTCAACGCCGTTTGCAAGCAGGTGAACAGTTACTGCTCCGCCCTCTGCGCCATTCCAGACTTTCTGTACAGGAATGTCTGCATGAGCGTTCTTCTTGTTCTCAATAATCTTGATAGTGCCGGACTGATTGTCAACGTTTACGGTGTAGACAGTAGTGTCACGCACATAGCCATCTGGAGCAGTAAGCTCTTCGATGGTGTAGGAGCCGGTAGTGAGCCTCTCGGAGGTTGCAGTTCCGTCGGTGCCTGTAGTAAGAGTCCAAGAATCAGCTGGGTTAGCAACGCTTGTTACCTTAAAAGTTGCGCCTGGAAGCTGGGTAGTTGCGTTGTCAGCGTCAACCTTGATGATGCGGATGCGGCCGACAAGATTGCCGATTGCGCCGCCGGAGTTGCTTGGAGAGTAGTAGGTAAAGCCAATCTCGCTTCTTGGAGCACCGCCAGCATTGGTAAGCACACCATAGTTATGCAGAGCCATGCCTGGGATAAAGGTGGTGCGGTACTGCAGGAGGTAACGCTGACCCTGGGAGAAGTCAACGCCGCTCAGGTTAAGGTGGTAGGAGTGGCCGTCAGCTGCAATAGAAAGTGCACCATTAGGAATGGTGACCTCCTGAAGGTTGCTGTAGTTACCCGTTCCATCAAAGTCTGCACGATAGAGGTGGAAAGAGTTGGTAATGTAGGTTACCGATGCTGGCAGGTCGCCACCGTTTCTATCAGAGAGGGAGTCAGAGAACTCAACACCAGTCATGTGAGCAGCGGAGTAGTTAAGACGAACATACCAAAGTACCTCGGACTCGGTACCGGTAACAGGACCGCCCCACTTGTTGAGCCACTCCTGACCAATGGTGTTCTTTGGACGAACAATCATGTTGAGAGGAACAGCGGTGCCGTTAACGCCAAAATCAATATGGGTATTATCGCCAGCGTTGATGGCGTCGCGGTCGTAGAGAGCGGACAGCGAGAAAGTACCCCTAATCTGGGTGTGGGTGTTTGCATAGTCTGTATAAACAACATGCAGAGTTCCACCAAAGATGCTACCTGCTGCTGGAGTTGGGTAAGCCCAAGCTACGGTTGCGCCGTTAGGATCTTTAACTTCAATTGGAGTTGTGTTTTGTGTGGCTGTGAACTGGACTTTATCGGGCAAGGTAATATCAAAATAGTCACCTTCTGCCACGGTAGATGCGGTAGATTCCCAGTTAATTGTAATATGGTACAGATTATCAGTGGTAATCTCATTGACTGGTGTATAAGTATCATCAGCCACAGACATGCTGGTAATTTGAACCGGTGAAACAGTTGCAGCAGAAGCGAATGTTGTCACAAAAGTAACAACAATCATAAATGGCACAAGAAATGCACCTAGTCTGACCAGTACTTTTTTCATAAACCAAACTCCAATTCGTATTTCAAACGTGAGAAAATTATTGCAGATAGGTACTTAAAAACTGTTACCAGTTTTGGTCGTCACAAAACAATTACATTTCAAGTTATAGTGTCTTTGACCTGCTCTTCTCGCCATATTTTGCGTTTTATAATTGTTAGAAATTAGTAGCATTTCTCGTCAGATTATAGAACTTTGCCGTCTTTTGTTTGCGCAGAATAAGAAGAGTTTTTGGCGCTCGCAATCTCTCGTGGTGTTATTGGCTGGTTGAAGGTATTATTAATAGCAATAAATTCGTGGTAGAGATATGTGTCCATACGTGCGGCATTGCGTTGGCGCAGAATCAATAGTGACCGGGAAACCGGAGAAGCGGAGTCATGCATGAGCGAGTCCAGGCCCAAGCAGTTTGTTGCAGTTCTAGACTTTGGTGCCCAGTACGGCCAGTTAATTGCACGTCGCGTGCGTGATCTTAACGTCTACTCCGAGATTGTTCCTTGTGATATTTCTGCAGATGAGCTTCGTGAGCTCAATCCATCTGCGCTTATTTTGTCCGGCGGCCCTGCTTCCGTTTACGCGGAGGACGCGCCAAAGATTGACCCAGAGATCCTGGAGCTTGGCCTTCCTGTCTTTGGTTTCTGCTATGGACAGCAGATTATGGCGGTTACTCTGGGTGGCACCGTTGGACATACCGAGAAGGGCGAGTATGGCCCAGCTCACCTAACCCGCGCGGGGGAGAGCCGCATCTTTGACGGCACCGCTGAGCAGCAGACCGTTTGGATGAGCCACCGTGACGCTGTGTCTGAGGTTCCAGAGGGCTTTACCGTTACCGCTTCTACTGACGTTTGTCCTATTGCAGCTATGGAAAACGCTGCTAAGAACCTGTATTCCACTCAGTTCCATCCAGAGGTCAACCACACCGAGTGCGGTTCCCAGATGCTTTCTAACTTCCTGTTCAATATCTGTGGCTTTGAGAAGACGTGGACCATGGACAACATCATTGAGCAGAAGGTAGAGGAGATTCGTCAGAAGGTTGGCGATGGCCGCGTTATTTTGGCGCTTTCCGGCGGCGTTGACTCTTCTGTTGTCGCAGCCCTTGTTCACCGCGCTATCGGCGATCAGCTGACCTGCGTGTTTGTTAACCATGGCATGCTCCGTAAGGGCGAGCCAGAGATGGTTGAGCAGGTCTTCCGCAAGCAGTTTAACGTGCCTCTGATTCACGTTCACGCAGAGGAGCGCTACGCAGAGCTTCTAGCTGGCGTTACCGAGCCAGAGATGAAGCGTCGCCTGATTGGTACCGAGTTCTGGAAGGTCTTCTTTGACGAGGCTCAGAAGCTGGACGGCGTTCAGTTCCTGGCACAGGGCACCATCTACCCTGACATTATTGAGTCGGGCGCTCGTAAGACGGGCGGTAAGGCTGCAACCATCAAGAGCCACCACAACCTGATTCCATTCCCAGAGGGCGTTCATTTTGACCTGATTGAGCCTCTGGACCACTTCTTCAAGGACGAGGTCCGTGCGCTGGGCGTTTCTCTTGGCCTGCCAGAGAACCTTGTCTACAGGCAGCCATTCCCAGGTCCTGGCCTTGCTATCCGCATCATTGGCGACGTTACCCCAGAAAAGCTTGAGATTCTCCGCAATGCTGACGCTATTGTCCGCGAAGAGATTGATGCTTACAACACCCAGCTCTTTGACGAGACAGGCGATCGTAACTCCGAGCACAGTGTGTGGCAGTACTTTGCCGTGCTACCCGACATTAAGTCCGTTGGTGTAATGGGTGATGAGCGCACGTATGCTCGTCCAGTTATCCTGCGCGCCGTTGAGTCGAGCGATGCTATGACCGCTGACTGGGCAAAGCTTCCTTACGAGCTGTTGACTCGCATTTCTTCTCGTATTGTCAGCGAAGTTGCTGGTGTTAACCGCGTAGCGTATGACATCACTCCAAAGCCACCTGCGACCATTGAGTGGGAGTAGGACGACAGGGTTCTGACCTGCGATTTTGAGTGCCGCACTGTGCCGCTGAGTTTCGTTTCGTACGAGAGTCATGACAAAGCCACCAGCGACGGAGATGAGTAAAAGCGATTAAAGAGCCTCCGTTCCCTGCGTTGGGACGGAGGCTCTTTCTTTGCCGTTTTACTCCCTTGTCTCCGTTCGGGGATTATTTCTTGCTCATTTAGGGCTATTCGCGCTGAAAGATTTTGACTAGCTTGGTGTCCTTTATTTCGTAGACAATGTCTGCGACGTTCTCGACCAGCCTCTTATCGTGGGAGACGAACACTATCGTTCCGGCATAGGCGCTCATCATCTGCTCGAGGGCTTCGGCGCTCTTGATGTCCAGGTAATTTCCAGGCTCGTCCATGAGCAAGATGTTGTATCTGCCCAGCAGCATCTTCGCGAGTAGCAGCTTGATGACTTCGCCTCCCGAGAGAACGCCAACGTCCTTTGTCAGGTCGCGCGGTCCGATTCCCATAGAGGCGAGGATGCCTCGAATTTCGGTCATGCTGTACTCGCAACCATCCTGCATGAACGAGATCGCAGACTGACGGGCGTCGAACTTGTAGCCTGTTTGCTCGAAGTAACCGATCTCTGCCTTGGGAGAGATGTTGATACCGTCGGCGCGTCGAGCGATTGCCTTCAGCAGGCTGGTCTTTCCTGTACCGTTGCCACCGGTGATGGCCACTTTGGCACCGAGCGGTATCTCGAATTTCGCGTGGTCATAGAGCATGCAGTTGCCGAAGCTCAAGCTGAAATCGTCTGCCGAGATGGGAAATTTACTATGCAGTTCCAGGGCCTTGCTCTGGCGGAACCGCACGGCGCGAATGCTATCTGGGGCCTCAATCCCTTCGAGCGCTTCGAGGCGCTTCTCCATGTCCTTAGCCGCCTGGTACATCCTCTTCTGTTTGGTGCCGGTTGCTTTCTGATGCCCCAATCGACCTGCATACTCGTTGCTTTTTTTCGCAGCCTTCCGCTTGGCGTCGACCTGCCGTGCTTTTTTCCGTTGTTTTTCGATGGCGGCTTCGAGGCGATCGCGCTCGCGCATCGCCTCTTCGTATCGAGTCGCCTGAGCTTTGCGCTCTTCTTCTTTCTGTCGCAGATAGTCGGAGTAGTCACCCCAGAATTCGGAAATACCGCCGTCTTTGAGCTCCCAGATCTTGTCTACCACCTGGTCGAGAAAATGACGGTCATGGCTCACGATGAGCAGAGCCCCATCAAATGCCTTGAGTTGTCCGACGAGAAGGCGGATGCCGTCTTGGTCGAGGTGGCTCGTAGGCTCGTCGGCGAAGATCGCGCTTGCATGCTGGGAGAGTGCAGAGGCAATCTTGGCGCGTGTTTCCTCCCCGCCGCTCATCGTCTCCTGCGCCACTCCGGCGACGTTGAGACGGGAGAGCATCTCACCACTGTCCTGAGCCGCATCAAGGTCGAGTTCATCGAGTTGGCCGATGAGGGCAATGCTGCCGAAGCGCCTGACGTCGGCGTCCGCAATGGTAAGATTGCCGCTCAGAATTTTAAGCAGGCTGGTTTTGCCTGCGCCATTGTCTCCCACCAAGCCGATGCGATCGTAGGAGTAGATTTCCAACTCTTCGATATCTAGGATATCGCGGCCGGCATATTCCAAAAAGATGTCTTTAGCTTTGACTATGAGTTCCATAGGTTGAACCGCCTTTTGTGTATTAGCGTTTTACTGGAAGCGCAGCCATGCCAAAAAAGATTGCTCACGTCGATTTTTCGCCTTTGCCCAATTGCCGGCGCGAGCGTTTTGACCTTGCGCAAGCCGGCAAATCCGAAAATGATAGTTGGCGACGAATAAGGAGCGCGATGCGGAATGTCGGTGCAATACCTCGTCGTCGCAAGGGCTTGAAGGCTGACGCTTGAACCGATGGCTGCTGCCTCTTTTTTTCGAATACTTGGGCTATTGAATCTGCCCGGTATCTCTTTTCCCCGCGTTTCGGACGCTCGGAGCAAGCAGCATAGCCATCGCAAGCAGTACCATGGTCGCTCCAGAGCCGACGAACCATAACGGAGCTCCAAGCAGATCCGCAAAAACGGAGGGGGCTGCGAGGCCCATGGGCATGGCCCACGCCATGATGGTTCCGTAGAGGCCGAAAACGCGGCCTAGGTACTCAGGAGGTATCTGCTCCTGCATAAGGGCAGTCTGGGTTCCCGCGTACAACGGGGAGCATGCGCCCATAAGAAAGCTCACCGGCAGGAAAGCAGCGAACAATGACGGGCCGAGCGATCCGGATACGATTGCGGCAATGCCGAAGCCGGCAATCGCGGCGACCATGGTGAACGACCTATTGCGGAACCCTCCCGTGGCCGCCAAAATGCCGGACCCAGCCAGCATGCCTGCAGAAAAAAGGATTTCCACCAAAGCGGCATCCCCCGTGCTACCGCCAAAATGCCCCAAGGTCATTATTGGGAACAATGCCGCGAGCGGAGAGAACGCGAAAGCGAAGACGAACCCGCACCAAAGAAGGGCGAACAGCCCCCTGTACTCCCTAATCAGCTTGTAGCCGTCCGAAATCTCAGAGAAGAGCTCTCGAACCTTATTGGAAAAGGACAAGCTGCGGTCGGCTTCATCGAGGCCCCCTGCGTCTATCTGTGCGGCGAGGACGGCTAAAGAAGCGAAAAGCGCTCCCAGCACGTCGAGGACAATCATAGCGGTAATGCCCGCCACGGGATAAATCACTGCTGCAAGCGCGGCGCCAAGAATGTATCCGCCGGACTGAATCGCCTGAGTCACCCCCGATAGGCGAACGAGATGCTCTGGCGGGGCGAGATGGGGCGTGAGAGATTGGGAGGCTGGCGTGTAGAACGAAGTACCAACTGCACGGAGAAACAGGGCGATGAGAATTAGCCATGCAGGTAAGCTGCCGGCCAACGAGGCAATCGCCAAGGCGGCACCCACCGCGGCAATGAAGAGGTCGGCGCCGATGAGGACACGTTTCAAAGGCAGTCTGTCGACAACGGCGCCCGCAAGGATTCCGAACAAAGCAATCGGCAGAAAGCCTGCCAGCGATGCTAAGGAGAGGAGAGAAGACGACCCTGTCGTGAGGGCGAGATGCCAAATAAGACCCATTTGGAGAATCGAACTCGTCAATGTCGAAACGAGCTCCCCGCCCCATACGAAACAAAGCTTGAATTGCCATGAATGGCACAGCAGAACAGACCTGCCCCGAGAGGTTTCAAATATCATGGTTATGTCCAATCGTGAAATGGCGTGCAGAAAAACAGCGCGACGCCACAACAGCGCCGCTTTCTAGGCGCTCATCCACGTGCGGAAAAGACCAACCACGACACCCCTCCTTTGTTAATTCGGTCTGGCAAACCATGTAATATGTAATATTAACGAGGCTTGAGTTTGCCTGTCAAGAATCGAGCATCGGTAAGGGCAATCCTCTCTGGCCATTCGATTCCTTTTGTATCTTTGGTTGCATAGGTGACCCGCCAGGGCTATTACGCGTGGAAGAGGCGCCTGCCGAGCTGGCCGATGAGGCGCTGAAGATGGCCCTGGTCAGGCGAAACGATCCCAAGGGATGCGTACATCATTCGGATAGTAAGAATGTTGCCAGCAGGTTTTGCGGCAACCGCAAAGGAGCCGTATCCTGCAGCTGGAATCACGTTGCAGCATCCTGACCCGCATTCCGATTGGCGGACGGCCCGCTTCGGCATCCTGACCAGCACAGCGATCGAGCCTTGTCATTCCTTGGATATGCCGGTTGCTCGGGGCGGTCCCGACGGAGGCCCTCGCCTCCCCGGTCCGTGACCCAAGAAGGGCAAGCATGCTGATCTGCATGGCTGGTTCCTCCTTTATGTAGACGACCATGCAAAGAAGGGACAACCGAGGAGGCAGGTTACTGATGCGGGCTCCCGCACGCCCATGACTACCCGACGGGCTGTTTTTCATCTCCGATGCCCGCATTGCAGCATGAACGAATGTGCCTCGACATCTCTGCTGGCATGGTACGACTGGGATCGCACCTCGACGCATCCTTGCGCATACTGCCTTCCAAGTTTCGAAACCGGGAAGGAAAGTGTATGTGAGCGACGATATCGGCGCCGATTCGACGCTCGAGAGGGAGATTGCGCCGATTCTATCCATCGGGGATGCATTCCCGAAGATTCTCATCACTCGCACGAGGCATGAGCCCCATACCCGGGAGGGCGTGCTCGTGCTGAATTTCGCGAGGTGGCTGCTTGGCGGGTCAAGTCCTGTGGAGTGGTGTAATCGTTTTGTGTCCTTCGGGGTGGGTTATGCGCTGAGTTGGAGTGGGGGTTCCTCCTGTTGGGTGGGTTGGGGTGTGAGTCGTGATTTGGTGAGGATGTCGAGGCTGAGGTAGCGTCGGCCTTCGGCCCATTCGTCGTTTTGTTCGGCGAGGACGGCTCCGACCAGGCGGATGATGGCCTGGCGGTTGGGGAAGATCCCCACGGAGTCGGTGCGTCGGCGGATTTCGCGGTTGAGGCGCTCATTGGGGTTGTTGGACCAGATCTGGGTCCATACCCCGGTGGGGAAGGAGGCGAACGCGAGGACGTCTGCCCTGGCTTGATCGAGGTGGTCACACACGGCGGGGAGCTTGTCGTTCACGTAGTCCAAGAGCCGGTCGTATTGAGCGTTGACTGAGGCGGCGTCGGGTTGGTCGTACACCGAGTGCAGCATCGCTTTGACGGCGGGCCATAGCGCTTTGGGGGTCACCGACATGAGATTCGCGGCGTAGTGGGTGCGGCATCGTTGCCAGGTGGCTCCGGGTAGGTTCGCTGCGATGGCTTCGACCAGGCCCAGATGGGCGTCGCTGGTGACCAGGCGCACGCCGGTGAGGCCTCGGGCGACCAGGTCGGCGAAGAACTCGTTCCACGCCGGGCCGGTCTCGCTGGTGGATACGCGCACCCCCAGTACTTCGCGGTGTCCGTCATTGTT
>ERZ773046.1990-NODE-1990-length-10707-cov-4.558768_pt1 | contig 10707 bp, 7 predicted proteins | sample MGYA00580634_ERZ773046 | MGnify/ENA primary metagenome ERZ773046 (study PRJEB29015, sample SAMEA2738127) | human oral metagenome | biome: human oral; feature: human-associated habitat; material: saliva | place: China | collected 2159 ... | reverse complement strand
TTATATTATGAATTTATTAGGGTTTATGAGCGAAAGCGTAGTCTACCCTGGGTCGTTTTACATGAACTGCAGTGACAAAAGAAGCTTATGATAGACAGAATGGCTTGCATGCAGAAGCACTTTTGTATTGATGTAGGATATCGTTGCAGCTGGTTATGCCAATGATTCAAAACAGGTTACGTGCGATGTGGCTTAAATTATTTTGCATTTTGATAGCAATAAATTCGTTATCAATCGTTGTTTTTTGTAAATTTGCACCATATAATAGGAGGGAAATGTGTCTTTTCGTTTTCTGATGTTGATGCTGTGATGGGATAATCGTTGGCAAAGAAGCTGAGAAGATGTGTTAGAAGGGCTGTCAATAGGTCTATTAACTCTATTTTTTTTATTGCATAAGGAAAAATAAAATACAAGATATAGCTATGAAAAGAATTCTCTTTTGTGTGTTCTTCTCTATCATTTGCATAGGCTGTTTTGCGCAGATGAGCGATAGTCAGGTAATGCAATTCTACCAGAAAGAACACAAAGCGGGTACTTCAAACGGGCAAATCGTCACGAAACTTATGCAGCGTGGCGTGCAGATTGACCAGATTCGACGAGTCAGAGATCAATATCAGAGTCAGTTACAGACCAAGAATGGCACGCCAACTACAGTCACATCAAGTGGTGTTTTGCGTAAGGATAACGACTCACAACCGCAGACACTGACGTCGGGAAATATGAAGTTAGACCAAACATCGCAAGAACTTGCGGCTCAACAATATGCGCAAGTGCAGCAAAACATAGACAATCATGTAGAAGAAGTGTTATCGCCTGGAGGCAAAAAGGTGTTTGGTCGTGACATCTTTAACAACAAACTATTGAGCTTTGAGCCCAATATGAACATCGCAACTCCCACAAATTATACCATAGGAGCAGGCGATCAAGTCGTTATTGAGATTTTCGGCGCGTCGCAAAAGACCGAGACTTTGACCGTCTCTCCAGAGGGAACAGTCACTGTTCCGGGTTATGGTCCAATCTATGTAAGTGGGATGTCTGTCGCAGCGGCTAATGCAAAGATACGTCGAACCTTAGGTTCTCGCTACAGTAGCAGCCAGATTAAGACAACAATTGGGCAGACTCGAACGATTATTGTCAATGTAATGGGTGAGGTAAAAGTGCCGGGTACTTACACGATTAGTGCCTTTGCAAGCGTCTTTCACGCCCTTTATATGGCAGGAGGAATTAATGGTTTGGGAACATTACGCAACATTAAGGTTTATAGAAGCGGTCGTTTGGCGACAGTTGTTGATGTATATGATTACATCTTAAATGGCAGATTGACCGGCAATATCCGTCTACAAGACAATGATGTTATCGTTGTTGGACCTTATGATTGCTTAGTAGATGTGAGCGGATCTGTAAAGCGTCCCATGACGTATGAAATGAGAAAGAACGAAAGTGTGGCTTCAATCATTCGCTATGCAGGTGGCTTTGCAGGGAATGCTTACCGCAAATCGGTGAGGTTGTTAAGGTCAACTGGTCGCGAGAAGTCAGTCTATAATGTAGGTGAATTCGAAATGAATAACTTCCGAGTTGCCGATGGTGATGTGATCAGTGTAGACTCAATACTCAATCGTTACGATAATATGATTGAGATAAAAGGCGCCGTTTTCCGCCCAGGATTATATCAGTTGGGTAAAGAAATCAATAGTGTTCGTTCGCTGATTCAACACGCAGAAGGAGTTACAGAGGATGCTTACACAGAGCATGCCGTGTTACATCGTTTGAAAAAAGACCGCACATTAGAGGTTATTGCGGTTGATGTTAAGGGCATACTTGATGGGAGTGTGGCCGACATTCCATTGAAAAACGAAGACGTTCTCTTTATTCCTACCCAGAGTGATCGCACTACTGCACGCACCATTACGATTCATGGAGAGGTGCAATTCCCTGGAGTTTACCAATACGCGGATAACGAAACGATTGAAGATTTCATTATGCAAGCGGGCGGATTAACCGATGCTGCCTCAACAGCTAAAGTCGATGTGTCACGCCGAATCATTGACCCTGCGGCAACAACTGCACCCAACGAGATTGCAAAGACATATAATTTCACCCTGAAAGATGGCTTTGTTATTGATGGAACGAACGGCTTTAAACTCCAACCTTACGATGAAGTTTATGTGCGAAGAAGCCCAGGTTATCAGCCACAACGAAATGTTTCAATAAGTGGTGAGGTGATTTTCGCAGGCACATATACGTTGAATAATAAGAACACTCGACTGAGTGATCTTGTCAAAATGGCTGGAGGAGTCACGCAAGAGGCTTATGTTCATGGAGCAAGAATAGAGAGAAAGATTAATGAAGACGAGCGAATCCGCATGAAAGCAGTAATGCGTGTCGTCAACAATCAAACGGGAAGAGACAGTGTTAACACGAATCTTCTTGACTCAGCAGAAACATATTACGTTGGAATTGAACTTGATAAAGCGCTCAAAAACCCTGGTTCGAACAGCGATCTTGTGCTTCGTGAGGGTGACAAACTTGTCGTTCCGACCTATAACGGAACGGTGAAGATTAGTGGAGATGTGATGTATCCCAATACGGTTGCTTATGAAGATGGACGAAACTACAGGTATTACATCAATCAAGCAGGTGGATTTGGTACGCGCGCTAAGCACTCAAAGACGTTTATTGTCTATCAGAATGGTCGTGTAAGTGAAGCTGGTAAGCACAAGATTGAACCCGGATGTGAGATTATTGTGCCCAGTAAGCCGAAGTCAAATGGTAATAGTTTCTCGCATGTTCTTAGCATAGGAACGAGTATTGCGTCGCTTGCCACGATGATAGCAACAATAGGTAACTTGATAAAATAAAAGGATTCACGAAATCACTTAAAACATTTCATCCAGTATGAACGAAGAAAATCGTCAACAAGATAATGCTCAATGGGAAGAGGAAGATGCCTCTATAGACTTTAAAGCCTTATTTTTGGCATTGAAAAAGCATTGGAAAGCCTACGCCATTTGTCTCCCAGTAGCAGTTATTATAGGTGTCATTATCACAAAATCTCTGCCCCCTTATTATGAATGTCAAGTGATGTTAGTCCCTGAACTCTCATTAAATGGAGGCTCAGGAGGCTCATTAAGCTCACTTGCTTCGAGCTTCGGTGTGAAGTTAGGAGGTAGTAACAACAAGGATATGGATGCCATTACGCCTAACCTTTACCCTGATTTGATGAACTCGGTTGACTTCAAAGGTAGTCTCTTTGATATTAAAGTGCATCGTAAAGACAGCAAGAATATGATGAGTTATTACGACTATTTGCTTTACAATCAGAAGAAACCTTGGTGGCGAACGCTATTTTCTGGGAAGGACACGATAAGGAAAGAGCGACTTAATACGTTTCGTTTGACAAAGCAACAAACAGCAATCATGATGGCCATTCAAAAGAATGTGGTTTGTGATGTGGATGATAAGACGGGCGTAATCACTATTAGTGTGACTGATCAAGACCCCTTAATATCGGCTACTATGGCTGATTCCGTGAAGTCACGACTACAAGAATTCATCACGAAATATCGTACAAACAAGGCGCGAAATGACTTGGAAAATACGAAGAAACTATGCTTAGAAGCGAAGCGTCGCTATGAAAAGGCGCGCCAACTCTATGGTTCTTTCAGCGACAGTAATCAGGATTTGATTCTTGAAAGCGTTCGAAGTAAACAGGAAGACTTAGAGAACGACATGCAGTTACAGTTCAATACATACAACTCTTTGGCTGCAAACTTGCAGGCAGCTTACGCAAGAGTGCAAGAGGTTACGCCTGCTTTTACGACGCTTCAAAGTGCAACTATGCCAATAGAAAAGGCTGGTCCACAAGGTAAAAAGATTGTTCTTGTTTTCGTGTTTCTGGCCTTTCTTAGTGTGACGGGTTATGCTTTGTGGAAAGAAAACCAGTTTAAGGCTTTGCTTGGACTATAATATCAGTATATCATAAGATTCGTTTAATCAAATCAATATAATGTTTTCAACAGAAATTCTCTTTTTAATTGGCTTCATAGTCTTTATTGCTGGCATCCTCATTCTTGACATGTTGGTTATTGATCGCAAAGCACATGTCGTGTCAATCAAGGAAGCTGGTACGTGGACGCTTGTCTGGATAACACTTGCTTTGGCTTTTTCTGCGTTCCTTTGGTACTATGGTGACCTTGTACATGGCATTCATAGTTACGCCGATTTGCAAGGAGTTGCATCGCGATATGCCTCACATCTCAAGCTCAATCCTAATGATTTTGAGGCGAGTTTACAGTCATATCGTCATTATATGACTATCTCTTATCTCTCTGGTTACTTAATAGAGAAGACGTTATCTGTTGATAACCTTTTCGTGATGATGATGATTTTTACTTCTTTTGGGGTAAAAAACACCGAGTATCAACACGTACTTAACTGGGGTATTTTGGGTGCGATTGTACTGCGCTTTGTATTTATCTTTGCAGGCGCTGCTATCATCAATCGTTTTGATTGGGTATTGATTGTCTTCGGCTTTGTGTTAGTTTATAGTGCATATAAGATGTATCGGGACCGCAACAAGCAAGAATCCATCGACGTGCAGCATCATCCCATGGTGAAATTCCTATCGAAATATTTCCATGTTTACCCAAGATTTGAAGGTGATAACTTCTTTGTTCGAGCAATAAAGAAGGGAAATGATTACGAGCTGGTAGGCAAAGGAGTAAAAGGATTGCTTTGCATCACGCCACTCTTCGTTACCGTTCTTGTGATAGAGTTTAGCGATTTGATCTTCGCTTTCGATAGTATTCCTGCGGTATTCTCCGTTAGTCTCGACCCTTATGTAGTCTTTTTCTCAAACATTTTCGCTATACTGGGCTTGCGTGCAATGTTCTTTCTCCTGGCCGCTATAGCCGATAAGTTCCGCTATTTGAAGTTAGGTGTGAGCGTCTTACTATTATTTATCGGTGTAAAACTACTCATTCATAAATTCGTTGAGATAGACGCGATGTGGTCACTTGTCATTATTTTGGCTGTCTTAGTGATTAGTATTGCAGCCTCGTTGCTGATTAAACCTGTTGCAGATTCAAACAAACAGCAGCGTGATAATCTACAAAACAATGCATAACTCCACACCTCAAATAAGATGATAGAGATGAAAAGAGCCTCTGACAACAATCAATGTCAGAGGCTCTTTCTTTAAGGTTATGCTTTCACATGCACCATTTTATTTCAGTTCTGTAGTCTTTAACCACACATTCATGCAGCTCGTTCCACGATGATTCCAGGCATAATAGGGGATAAGGGTAAGCTTCATATCTCTTAATTGCAGGTTGCCCTCGCTGTTGTCTGTCAATAGTTGTGCCTCAGTTTGCAAGGCATCAACCTTGAAAATCGTTCCATCGGCTTCCGTGTTCTTTATTGAATAGTCTTTTGTAAGCTTGAAAGAAGCTTTCTTATTGACATAGATTTGATTCGTGTTTGCACCAAAGTTGTCTGCACTTTCGGCGCAATAAACGAGTGGACCACGTTCAACAGCAATACAACCACGGTCATCTTTAACCTTATTATCCGCCATAACCATGCGTGGTTTCATGTCGAGTTGCAGTGTAATTACATCGCCTTTGCGTACGTTTATGACACGAAAATACCCCTTTTCCCATAGCTCTGGATAGCGCTTTTTGCCGTTAACAGCAATGCTCCAACCCTCTTCTTGTTTGTCGATAAAGCTGTAAAGACCTCCTGGAGTGACTTCACCTCGCGCCCAATTAGGTATGCGTATCATCACCGAAGCCTTTTTGTTGCCGCACTCTTTGACGCGAATGGATACCCTGCCATCCCACGGATAGTTTGTCTCTGTGACGAGTTTCATGTGCTTTTCTCCTACATTTATGTCGGCTTCTCCAGCCATAAATAGATTTACATAGACGTCATTTCCACGCACAGCATATACATATCCCGGAACAGAAGGAATGAAACGACAGAGGTTACTCGGGCAACAGGCGCAACCAAACCATGGTTGTCGTGTTGTTGTTCCATCAGCATTAAACTTATATTTGCCGTCCGAAGAAAGAGGATTTGGGTAGAAGAACCGACCGCCATCAATGCTCATACCACTGATAACGCCATTATATAGCGTGCGTTCTAAGCAATCTATGTATTTAGAATCACCGTGAAGCATGAATAATCTCAGGTTAAGATAACACTGAGCAATGGCTGCACACGTCTCGTTATAAGCTGTAAGGTTAGGTAGTTCGTAATCAGCACCAAAGGCTTCTCCCTCATGTCGTGCGCCAACTCCACCCGTAAGATAATATTTTTTGCTTACAATGTTGTTCCAAATCCTATCGATAGCCTTGATATAAGCACTGTCCTTAGTGAGTGCGGCGATATCCGCCATGCCGGCATACATATATCCTGCTCGCACAGCATGACCCCAAGCTTCGCGTTGTTCGACTACGGGCAGGTTGCTTTGTGTGTATGTGTTGCGTGTGTTTGTTTTGCCTCTATAGTCTAAAAAGAATTTAGCTTCATCGAGATAACGCTTATCTCCCGTTGCAAGATAAAGCTTTGCGAGTCCCATTTCGGCTATTTGATGCCCCGGAACCACGCAAGATTGGCCCGCCTTTGGACCCACTTCACGCACTACACAATCGGCATATCGTCGTGCAATGTCAAGGAACTTGCGTGACCCAGTGGCTTGAAAGTGGGCCACAGCAGCATCAAGTAAGTGGCCAAGATTATAGAGTTCGTGGCTCAATTCCTCTGCTTTCTGCCACCTTTTTCCACCCGACCAAGGGTGTGGATGGGCTGGATTCATCGTGCGAGCTGTATAGAGATAGCCATCGTTTTCTTGTGCTTTACCTACAATAGTAAGTATACTATCGATATAGTTTACAAGCTTTTTATCGGGAAAACTCTGTAACATGTAGCTGGCACCCTCTATGGTTTTATAGACATCGGTATCGTCAAAAGGATATAACATGAACTTTTGCACAACGTATTTATCACTCGGATGTGCTGCCTTTTCAAAGTTCTCATATCGGTGTTCGCTTTTACATTTGCTGAAAGCCAATGGGATTGTCACCTCCTTTGCAGCCTTCAGACGTTCGCCAAAGAATGAATTTGGCGCGAGTTTAACGCTTGTAAACGGCACCTGTTGATAGGGATAGCCTGCTATTGCAGGTTGAGCGATTGCGCCAACTGCTGTTGCTGAGACGAGGAGTAGGGTGAGTAGACTCTTTTTCATGTTGCGGTTTAAAGGATAAAATGATTGTTATTATATGGCGAAAATAAGGGTTTCTTTTCTTGAAACCAATTAAGTGTACGATGAATAATCATTATTTTGAATAATTTAATAGGTTGGCTTACGTTGTAAAGTCACTCTCGTTCTTCGCCAACCTTTGATTATAAAGAACGCAAAACCTATGATGTGGAAAACAGACGTAATCTGGATGAGTGAACAATTCTTATGCAGTAATGGTTTATTATCTCATAGACCATTATTTTAACCATAATAAATGACAAAATGAAATGACGCAAATCATGCGATGAAATGACGCTAATCGTTGCGTAAAATGACGTTGTTTATCGTGTAAAATGATGTAGTTTGTAATGCGATTGCAGTTCAACGCTGAAGGCGTTGTACTTTTGATAGCCCAGGGTTGGCGTCAGCCTACCATAGGTTATGTGTGTAGTGAGGAGGTCAACGCCGTAGGTGTTGTACGTTTTCTGTGTGGAATGCCACAATAAAAAGCTAATATATAAAAGGTATAACGGCTATAGTGTTGTTACCACTCACGGCAAAGAACTCAGGGTAGACCGCGTTTTCGCTTGTCAACCATAGGCTATTAAAGGTACAATGCTTATGGCGTTGCGACTTTGGTAAATACCAAATTCTTATCTATTGCATGGGAATAATGCGATTGATGTTATGCTTTTCGCCTCCATTTTTACGTAAACGATTACACAAAAAAACGCGATTTGTGCAATTTTTTTTTGTTATTCTCATTGAAAAACGTAACTTTGCAGCGGTTTAACTAAATACAAAATTATGGCTTATAACTTATTAAAAGGAAAACGTGGTGTTATTTTCGGTGCACTGAATGATATGTCAATTGCATGGAAAGTGGCTGAACGCTGCGCAGAAGAAGGTGCAACTCTGGTGTTGAGTAACACTGAAATGGCACTTCGTATGGGTTCACTTGATGAACTTTCCAAGAAGATTAATGCGCCAGTTATTGCGGCAGATGCGACCAATTACGATGATCTTGAGAATGTTTTTGTTAAGGCTCAAGAGCTATTGGGAGGCAAAATAGACTTCGTTCTCCATTCCATAGGGATGAGTCCTAACGTTCGTAAGCACCGTACTTACGATGATCTTGACTACAATTGGCTAAATAAAACGCTTGATATTTCAGCCATTTCATTCCACAAGATGCTGCAAGCTGCAAAGAAAGTTGACGCAATTGCAGAATATGGTTCAGTCGTTGCATTGACGTATGTGGCTTCACATCGCACATTCTTTGGCTATAACGACATGGCCGATGCAAAGAGTTTATTGGAAAGTATAGCACGTAGTTTCGGCTATATCTATGGCAGAGAGAAGAATGTTCGCATTAATACCATCTCACAATCTCCTACAGAAACAACTGCAGGTAAAGGCATTAAGGACATTGATAACATGATGGATTTCGCAGATAAGATGTCACCTCTCGGCAACGCTACAGCCGATGAGTGTGCTGATTACTGTGTAACTTTGTTCAGTGATCTAACCCGTAAGGTGACAATGCAGACCCTTTTCCACGATGGAGGCTTCTCAAACATGGGTATGAGTCTGCGTGCTATGAACCAATATAGTAAGACTTTGGATGATTATAAGGATGAGAATGGCAACGTTATCTATGGATAACATCTGTTGTTAATCGTTTTATTATCACGTAAGAAATATGGAGTTGTAGTTCATTCCTCGTGGAGTTGAACTGCAACTCTTTTCTTTTTTACAGCTTAAAGGAGCGTATATATATAAGGTGAAGCAGTATATTGAAGGACAATTAAACAAGCATTATGATGGCGAATAAAAGCGTTGCATTAGTGTTGTCAGGCGGAGGAGCTCGTGGTTTAGCTCATATTGGCGCTATAGAATCACTGGAACGCCATGGCTATGAAATCACTTCAGTGGCCGGTTGTTCTATGGGCGCACTCATAGGAGGCATGTTTGCTGCCGGAAAACTACCCGAAGTAAAAGACTGGATGTTTACTCTTGACCGCCGAAAGATACTCTCTTTGGTAGACTTCTCCTTTAGTTTGAGTCATTTGGTGAAAGGAGTGAAGGTGATAGATGCCCTGAAAGAGATTGTGCCTGATGTCAATATAGAAGACCTTCCCATTCCCTATACGGCCGTAGCAACCGATTGGAATAGTGGTAAAGAGATAGTCTTTGACCGCGGAAGTCTTTATGAAGCCATCCGTGCGAGCATCTCAATACCGCTCTTTTTCAATCCCGTTAAGCTTGAAGATATGTTACTTGTTGATGGCGGATTGGTCAATTCACTTCCTTTGAATAGGGTAGTTAGGCATCCGGGAGACTTACTTTTCGGTGTAGATGTAAGCGCTCATGACTTCCGTAAGGAACTAATGATGAAACAAGATGAAGTAAAACAAAGGTTAGAAAAGTCGATACCAGAAGCGATAATGAATCGTATTGTCAAGCAAGTCAGTGGGATTAATGTCAACTATGTTACGTTGTTGTTGCGTACAATCGCTATTATGATAGCACAAAATACGCAGTATCAGATTCAGCTTACACATCCAGATCTCGTTATTAAGGTACTAACTGAAGGCTATGATACCTTTGATTTCGACCAAGCTGAAGCCATTTCGCAGCTTGGAAGGGATAAAACCGATGAGAGATTAAAGCAATTCGAAAGTATAAAACAATCGTTTTGGCGTCGTTTGTTGCAGCAATATTGGAAAAGATAAGGTTGTAATTGGCAGCTGGTTAAATTTCATCGAGGCTGCGTCGGGCATTATTTTTGAGTGCTTTGAATTGTGAAGGTGTCATGCCAGTGACGCTTTTAAACTGGCTACTTAAATGGGCAACGCTTGAATAATTCAATTGAAATGCAATCTGAGTAAGGCTCAATTCATCGTAGCGTATTAGCTCCTTGGCACGTTCAATGCGTTGTTCTATAAGATATCGCTCAATGGTTTGTCCTGTAACTTCGCTGAAAAGCTTACTTAAGGCGCTATAATCGCTATGGAGTTTTGATGTGAGATAATCACTCAAATTCGTATTAGTCATGCCGTCATGGTAATGAACTAATTGTATCACTGCAGTCTTTATTTGCTCTATTAACTGCTGTTTTCTATCATCAAGCAATTCAAACCCCAGTGTTTCGAGTTGCTTTTTGATTTGTGAACGCAATGGAACATCAATCGAATGAGCAACAACAACCTTGCCCAATTCAACCGAAATGGGCTGTAATCCGTTATTGCGCATCACCTGATCAACGGCCATTTTACAGCGGTCGCACACCATATTTTTAATATATAAGACTGAATCCATGATATCGCAAAGGTACAAAAAGAATATGATATGAAAGATTTCATGATACAAAAAAAGAGACTTAGCGTTGCTAAATCTCTTTAACTGAGTGGGTGGTGATGGATTCGAACCACCGAAGGCATAGCCAGCAGATTTACAGTCTG
>ERZ773046.1988-NODE-1988-length-10710-cov-27.395589_pt1 | contig 10710 bp, 8 predicted proteins | sample MGYA00580634_ERZ773046 | MGnify/ENA primary metagenome ERZ773046 (study PRJEB29015, sample SAMEA2738127) | human oral metagenome | biome: human oral; feature: human-associated habitat; material: saliva | place: China | collected 2159 ... | reverse complement strand
AGGGTCGCGGGCACATCATACACACTAGTCGGAGTCGTCAGGCCCTGCTCAATCAACGCAGAAGAAGTCAGCATCTTCTCGGTCGAACCGGGCTCCACGTTCTGCGAAATAGCGCGCGGAGTCATATCCGCCGCATCCTCAATGGTTGCCGCACCCGGGTCCATCGTAGAGGAATCAGCGAGAGCCAAAATGGAGCCGTCACGCACATCCATAACAATGGCGGTACACCATTCAGCCTTCAGCTCCTCAGCGCGAGCACGTACCACCTGCTGCGCAAAATACTGCACATCACGGTTAATGGTCAGACGAATATTCTTACCGTCCACCGCCAGGCGCTGCTCTTCCTTCGCCACGGGGATACGCACACCATCAGCACTAATCTCGTAGGTACGCTCACCGGGGGTACCGGCAAGCTCCTTCTCGAAGACACGCTCAATGCCCACGGAGTAGTTACGGGACACCGTACCGCCCGTACCGTTGCCGTCTGCCTCTTCAACAATGTTGTACTTACCGACCACGGAACCGCCCACACTACCGTTGGGGTACAGACGCTGAGAGAACGCCTCACCATAGATGAAGGGCGCACCCAGTGCATCAATCTTATTGAAAATTTCCGGGGTGATATTTGCCTTAATCACCGAATACTTGGAGGTGCCGTCCAGCTTGGACTTGATGAACTCGTCGGTAATGCCCGGGTCAACAGTCTTGAGAATATCGACCATCTCGTACACCAGCTGGTTGGGGGTAACCTCAATCTTCTGGGTGCGGTCCTCGTTGTAACGCTTGAAGGTCGCCACGGCACTCTGGTCAGCGGTCAGGTTATAACGCTGCACAGTGCGCGCCATAACGTTGCCGTTGATATCGAGAATCTGACCGCGCACAGCCGGAAGCACCTGCGAGCGCAGACGCTTCTGACGGGACGCATTCGCCACCGCACCGGGATCAAAGCCCTGACGGATAAATAGGTTCGCACCGATGACGCCCAGAGCGCAGGTGGCAGCGGCGCCTGCGACAAAGCCACGGCGGGTCAGATCCGGCTGACCGGATCCCGATTCGTTCGCGTTCTTACGCGCGTCAGAGCTCATGCAGTGGTCCTTTCGCTGGTCTAGTCTATCGGTGATGCTGTGCATCCTGTGGTCAATGGTGTTTATCGTGCAGCCTGGCTTGCCGCGGGGCTAGCGGCAGGGCTGGGTTGCTGAGCGGCGCTCGGTGCAGCAGATGCGGCGGGGCTAGCAGGTGCGCTCGGTGCAGGGTTAGCCTGCTGGGCGGGGTTAGCCTGCTGAGCGGGGCTTGCCGAGGCGCTCGCGGCCGCGCTTGCGTGACGTTGCTGGGTGGTCTTATCCGCATCCACCACGCTCTTGGCGTAGCTTTCCTCGGAGCCTGCGGCCGGGGGCGCAATCAGGTTTTGTTCCTTGGTCGCGGCCTTGCCGGTGGGGCTGGCCACGGGCGCGGGGGTTCCCTCAATCTTGGAGGTCTGCAGGTTCAGGGTGGCCTGCGAGGAGCTGGCGAACATGCCCAGGGCGCTCGCGCGCACCGCCAGGTCCTGGGGCGCTTCCTTGAAACCGATCTCCTGCTGCAGGGCCTGGTTCTCCTGCACGAGACGCTGTTCCTGCGCGCGCAGGTCCACCATGTCGTACTGTCGGGTCACGATTAGCACGTTGAGCAGCAGGATAAAAATCAGGGTCAGCGGGATAGCGGCAAAAACGGCCAGCATGGTCGGCGGGCTCAATCGGCGGGCGCGGCGGGTCACCGCGGACAGCGGCGTGCGTCGGGTGACGACCTCTTCCTCGCGCGGTTCCTCGGTTCGGGCCGCGGCACGCACCGGTCCGGGAACGTGGCCCGCGGTGCGCTTACCCCCGTGGGAGGCGGCGGTGCTTGCCGGGCGAACCACGGGCTGAGAAGCGGTAACCGGATCCACCCGCGCGCTACGGGTACGGCCGGAATGTACACCCTTGGAGGTGCGGGTCACGCCCGCGCTGTGCGAGGCGTTCGAGGAGCCCAGGCTCGAGCTCAGAGCACCGGATGCACCCGCCGAGGGGCGCGAAGAACCGGCGCGTCGAGTCCGCGGGGTACCCTGGGCGCGGGTGGGGCGCTGGGATGCGTGCTGGGTGCTCATTCGCTCTCTAATCTTCGTCTTAGGTGGTTTACTAGCGTCTGTCGCCTGCAGGCGGGCAAATCGCTACTGGGAGGGGATTCGAATCTTCTCGGCTGCGCGCAGCTTGGCGCTGGCCGCACGAGAGTTTTGCGCAATCTCTTCCTCGGTGGGCGGTTCCGCGCCGCGGGTAATAATCCTGATCGTGGGCTTGTGCTCCTCGAGTTCCACGGGGAATCCCTTCGGCGCCTTGGAGGTCGCCTCGGCCGTGAGGGCGCGCTTCACGATTTTGTCTTCCAGGCTGTGGTAGCTCATCGCAACGAATCGGCCGCCCAGGTTCAGCGCATCCAGGGCCGCGGGAACGGCCCGTTCGAGCGCCTCCAGCTCGTGGTTGACCTCGATGCGCAGCGCCTGGAAGGTGCGCTTGGCGGGGTGGCCGCCGGTACGCTGGGCCGCGACGGGAACCGCCTTCTGAATAATGCGCACGAGCTCGCCGGTGGTCTCCAAGGGCGCGTTGGCGCGGGCAGTGCAGATGGCGCGGGCGATGCGCGAGGCGAACTTCTCCTCGCCCCAATTGCGGATAATGCGGCGCAGCTGATCCTCGCTGTACTCGTTGACCACGATGCGCGCGGTGAGCTCGTCTTCGGAGTTCATGCGCATGTCCAGGGGCGCGTCGTAGGAGTACGCGAAGCCACGGGCGCGTTCGTCCAGCTGCATGGAGGAGACGCCCAAATCCAGCAGGACGCCGTCAATTCCCCGTACCCCGGCGGTTTCCATGGCGCGGTCGATTTCGTCGTAAACCGCATGCACGGGGACAAAACGCTCGCCGAAGCGTGCCAGACGCTCCCCCGCGATGGAGTGGGCCTGCAGGTCCCGGTCGATACCGATGAGCACCAGGTTCTCGAACCGCTCCAGCAGCGCCTCGGAGTGGCCGCCCATGCCCAGGGTTCCATCAATCACGTAGGCGGTTCCGCGTTCCTCCACGGCACGCTCAATACCGGGTGCCAGCAGGTTGATGCAGCGGTCCAGCATAACGGGCACGTGGCGCTCGCTGGCGTCACGCTCGGAAAGATTGTCGATGGAGGCGCCGGTGACCTTCACCGAGGAGCCGGAGGTGCCGGCTTCGGGGGCGCGTTCTACGCTCATGGGTGCTCCTGTGTGAGGTAATCCTGCGTGGTGGTGAGTGGTGTGTCAATAAAGCGTGTGTGGGGGCGCAGACCGCGCATCGGGTCCGCACCGATTTACCGCTCTGTCGAATCGGCGTTCCTGTCGAATCGTTAGAGCAGGGGGCTGAAGGGGTCTTCATCCAGGGCCGCGAACTCGGCTTCTGTGCGGGCCAGGTACTCCTCCCAGGCGGAGGCGTCCCAGATTTCCGCCCGGGTTCCGGACCCGATGACCACAAGCTGGTCGCCAAGCCCGGCATACTGCCGAAGAATCGGAGGGATGGTGATGCGCCCCTGTTTATCGGGTAGCTCATCCGAGGCTCCCGAGAGGAATACTCGCAGGAAGTCGCGGGCGGCTCGCCCCGGCAGGGGTGCACTGCGCATCCGCTCGTGGATGCGCTCGAATTCCGCGGAGGGGAAAACGTACAGGCATCGTTCCTGACCGCGGGTCAGAACGAGGCCTGCTGAGAGTTCCTCACGGAATTTGGCGGGGAGGATGATGCGCCCTTTGGCGTCCATCCGTGGCGAATAGGTTCCCAGGAACATTCGCGTCACCTCCCCCGTGTGTGCCTGATGCTGAGCCTGTCGTGCGCCCTCGCCTCACGTCCCTTCCGATGGCGCTTGCGGAGCGAGCGGAAGAATACGACGTGCGCCCTGCACCACAGTGGAAACGGGTGCGGAGCATGGCTGAGGGAGGGGACTTCAGCCTTCTCCTCCACTTTACCCCACTTTCCACCACCTCCCCCACCTCGAGGAAGGTCTTTTAGGGTTTTTATTCCTTCTTTTGCATTTTTTATCTCAGCGCACAGCTTCTACACAGGTTAGAGCCGTTTAGCGGCAGAGCTTAGATACACAGCAGCAGAGTGGCGCGAGGCACACACAAAAGGAGTTAGTGCCTATTCCGGGCGGGCTATATATGCCTTCACTCGGGGCAACCAGCTTGCCGTACGCAGAAGGATTGAAAGCGAAGCCCACAAGCCCCCAAGCAAGAAAAGGCCACTTGGAGAAAGGCACCGGGCACGAAAAAGCGGAGGCGAGACATACGTCTCGCCTCCGCTTGGGAAAGTCATTATGAGTTCCGGCTTGAACCCTTCAACTCGGCATCCGTAGCCAGGTATTTTCACCTCGGTATTTTCACCTCGGTATCTTCGGTCCGAAACCTGCTGTCCCGGGCCATCAGCGGGTTTTAGTTCTGACCGTTGTTGCGCTCGTCCCAGCGCTCCTCCAGGCGGTTCATGAAGGCCGAGCGCTCCTTCTGTTCGCGGGAGCGGGCGCGGGCGGCACCGCCGGCTTTGCCTCCCAGGAAGGAATCCACGGGGGTCTTCTTGCTGGTGCTGGTGAAGTACACGCCGAAGGCCGCAAAGAGGAAGCCGAGCACGCCCACCCAGATGAGATGAGAGGCGACGGCGCCAATGATAATGCCCAGGCCGATTAGCACGCAGAGAATTCCGAGCGCCAACTGTCGAGCGCTAAACACGGGGGCGGTATTGCCGGTGGAGGACATGGACGAGGCAAAGTTCGGATCTTCATTGCTCATGAGTTCTTCGAGCTGCTCAAGAACTTTCTGTTCACGCTCGGACAGTGCCATCGTGTTCTCCTTTGTCTTTCTGACAACGCGTTCGCGCCGGTATCCACAGCGGGTTGAACCGTACCTCGTGGCGCGCACGCACTCTTTGGTTCCATCCTACCGCGCAAGGCGCGAGCAACGCACTATTTTTAGCCTCTCAGCTACTTATTTTACGAACCGTTTTGGGGCTATTTCGACACGTGGATGCGACAGGGCCGGGGAACTCACCAGCCGCCCGTTTCTTTCAGCCTTCGCTGCTGCGATGGTCCACCGATTCTCCTGTCCCTCTATCCGTCATGAGCCTCTTCCACAGAGCCCGCCTCGGCCCCTCCCGAGCGGCCGTCGGCCTTCCGGTCGGGTAGCGCAACCCTCGAGGCCGGTTTGATGCTCTCAGCCGAGTACTTCCGCTGAATCGCGTCCATGACGTGCTCAACCTCGGACCAGCGACCGGCCTTCACTAGTACCGCCTCGGTAGCCTCCGGCGCGAGCTTCGACGATCGGGAGTTCAGATCCCCGAGGTTCACCGCGCCTCCGCTCCCCCGGTTCCTCGACCCCCGCCCGGCGGGCTTGTACTCGATGGATTCGAAGAGAGCCTGCTGCACCCCGTCCTCGGCGCGAGCCAGCTTCTCGGCCCGCACGCCAACCAGGCGGATGGGTCGCGGTGCCTCGTCCCCGGTCAGGATTCCGTCGGCCCGCAGCGCCTCCAGCGCCAGCTCGGCGATGCGCATCCCCGAATCCAGGGGCGAGCTGAGGGGCACGGATCGAGTGTGGGTCTCGAAACCCGCATAGCGAATTTTCAGGCTCAGCCGCCCCGCGAGGCGACCGGATTCGCGCAGACGCCGCCCGAGTTTGAGACTCAGCTCGCGCACAACCCCGCTGATGGCGGCGGCATCGGCAGTATCTTCGGAGAAGGTATGCTCGCCACCCATGCTCTTCTCATCGCGTTCGGTCAGGACGGGCCGGTCATCAATGCCCCTCGCAACAGCCCAGAGGTATTCCCCGTGGGAGGTGCCGAAACGGCCCCGAAGCCACTCGATGCTCATGGACCGCAATTGCGCAATGGTCTGGATTCCGTAGCCGGCCAAAAGCTTTGTGCTTTTCGAGCCCGCGCCCCACAGCGCCGAGACAGGGCGCGGGTCGAGGAATTCCTGCACGCGGCCGGGCGGCACGGCCCATAGGCCGTTGGGCTTACTGCCGGTCGAGGCCATCTTGGCCAGCAGTTTATTGGGGGCCACCCCCGCCGAGGAGGGCAGGGAGAGTTCCCCTGCGATGCGCTCACGCGCCCGCTGCGCCAATTGCACGGGGTCCTGCCCGTGCCGGTAGGCGCCCGTAAGATCCACGAAGGCCTCGTCCACGCTCACCTGCTCTACCAGCGGGCTAAGGTCACGCAGAATACCCATGACGGCTCGGGAATAGTACCGGTAATCCGCGCGCAGGGGAAGGACCGTAGCGTGCGGAACCTCGGAGAGGGCACAGCTGAGAGGCATACCCGAATGAACCCCGTGGGCGCGCGCCTCATAGGAGGCCGAGCATACCACTGAGCGAGGGCCCGTCGGCGCAACGATAATGGGCTTACCCCGAAGCGAGGGGTTCTCGAGGAGTTCGACGTTGACAAAGAAGGCATCCATATCGAGATGCATAATGACGCGCGCATTATCGCGACCCGGCTTACTCACCCCTCAACCTCCCTTCGACAGCTTTCACCACACCCCAAATATAGCATACGTCTACGAATTAAGCTTCCAAATATTAGTAAACATATTCGCAAATACCCCGTGTGACGCGTTTCTCCACTAAGCTAGAGGGGTGCACACCGCACCCATGCCCATCGTCCCCACGTACACCGAGGATAGTATGACGACCCCTTCCCCCGCCGGAGGCTCCGCAGAGCTGCCCGCAGGCATCGCCGAGGCTCTCGAACATGAGCAGAGCGCCTACCTGAACGCCTTCAATACCCTGATGGCCGAGTTCTTTGCCGCGCAGCGCGAACTATTGGAGGGCATCTCCTCCGAGACCCTCCCCCTGCTGGAGGCCATCGAATCCCTTTCTACCGGCGGCAAGCGTCTGCGTGCCCTGCTGAGCTATTGGGGTTGGCGCGGGGCGGGAGGCGCACCCGTGACCGAGAACCGCGGCACCTGGTCCATCGTGAAGGCCGGCATGGCGGTGGAGCTATTCCAGACCTCCGCACTCATTCACGACGACATCATCGACCGCTCCGACACCCGCCGCGGCGCCCCCTCCGTGCACAAGCGTTTCGAGGCCGCGCACGAGCAGAATAACTGGCGCGGCGACGCCTTCAACTACGGTCTGACCGGCGGCATCCTGGCCGGCGACCTGACCCTCGCCTGGTCGGCGGAGGTCTTTGCGTCCCTGGGCGAGGGCGCACTATACGGTTCCCCGGCGCGCACCATTTTTGACCGTATGCGTTCTGAGGTTTTGGCCGGGCAGTACCTGGACGTCTACTCCGAGGTGCTCGACACCGAAGATGCCGCTTCGGCCCTGCAGCGAGCGCTCAACGTGATTCGCTTCAAGTCCGCCAAGTACTCGTGCGAGCACCCCTTCACGATCGGTGGGGCCCTGGCCCTGCAGGCGCGGGCTTTGGAGAGCGGGGCCGGCGCAATCAGCGAGGAGCATCCGGTGCTGGCCGGCTACCGGGCCTTCGGTCTGCCGCTCGGTGAGGGATTCCAGCTACGCGACGACGAGCTGGGCGTTTTCGGTCGTCCCGAGGTGACCGGCAAGCCCGCCGGTGACGACCTGCGCGAGGGTAAGCGCACCGTCCTGGTGGCGCTGACCTCCGCGGCCCTCAGCGTGCAGGAGGCAGCGCTTCTGCACGACAGCCTGGGCAACCCCAACCTGAGCGATGAGCAGGTGGAGCGCATCCGTGAGCTCATGGTGTCCTCGGGCGCTTTCGCTGAGCACGAGCGGCTGATTGAGCAGAAGTCCCGCGCGGTCTTTGAGGCTCTGGATGCGCTGGAGCTCGACGAGCTCGTGCGCGCGGCGCTGAGCGATATCGTGGACCGCGCGCTACGTCGCAAGTCCTAAACGGGCGTGTTTTCAGCGCCGCGGGACCTTCACCGCGGGGCGTGAGGAAGACCTAGGAATAGCGGCGAAGCGCAGCGAAGAGACCGTTAAACGACAGCGGATGGGGTAGCGTTCACGCTACCCCATCCGCTGTTTTATCAGTTGAGTTCCCGCCGTGCGAAGAGCACCCGGGCCGGGGTGTTTACCGGCCTCCTGTGCCTCCGCGTTGCGGCACTACCCTCCGGTGCTACCAGGCCAGGGCCTGGGCGCGGCGACGAATCTCGGTCTTGCGGCCGTCAATCAGTGCGTCGATCGGGCGGCCGGGCAGGGATTCGTCCTCGGTGTACAGCCAGACGATGGCTTCCTCATCGCTGAAGCCGGAGTCCTTCAGCACCACGAGGGTGCCCTTGAGGGATTCCAGCACGCGCGAACCGTTCAGGAACAGCGCGGGAACCTTGCGCACGTTGGTTTCGGGGTCGCGCAGGGCGATGAGCGTACCGTCAGAAATCAGGTTGTGCACGCGGGTCACCTTCAGATCGAGGGCCTGCGCAATATCGGGAATAGTGACCCAATCGCCGACGAGGGCGAAGGTCTGAGCAATGTTTTCGTTAGTCACCTTTTAAGAGTGCCAGAGCCAACTCATATTTACCACTTTCGACCCGCTCAGCCGCGCGGAGCGTCACATTCTGCTCGGCCGGTTGCCTTAGAATCAGCTGAGTATTACCCTCCCGATGACCTTTTCCCCACCGCGCGATTGGGCCGAGCGATAAGATAGAGGCCGTATGAATACTCCCCTCCCGCGCCCCCGTTCTTCCGCGCACACTCACTCATCGCACTCGCATTCTCCCGCCTCTTCTACGGTTCCTCCGGCCACCACCGCGCCCGCACAGGGTGCCACGGTCGGCTCTTCGGAGTGGCTGAGTGGCGCCATTATTGAGGGACACTACCAGGTGGGCTCGCTCATTGGGCGGGGCGGCATGAGCGAGGTCTACTACGCGCTGGATTTGTGGTCGAACAATCCTGTGGCGCTCAAGATCCTCTCCCCTTCCCTGGCGCAGGACGCCGCCAACCGGCAGAAATTCCACCGCGAGGAACGCTCGATGCGCCAGGTGGGCGGCGGACATACGGTGGGTGTCATCTCTTCGGGCACCGAGTACGTGGCCGGGCAGATGGTCATGTACATCGTGCTCGAATACGTGCACGGTTGCACACTTAGCCAGCTATTGCGCACGCGGCGCGCACTGAGCCTGGGCGAGGCGCTGGAGGTTCTGTTACCGGTGGTTGATGCTCTCTCGGAGGTGCACGCCAACCGCTACCTGCACGGCGATATTAAGCCGGGCAATATTCTTCTGGATGCCAACGGCCAGGTGAAGCTGACGGACTTCGGTCTGTCACGCCGCGACGATCAGGTGGATTCCGGCGCCCCCATGGGTACTCCCGCCTACGTGGCGCCGGAGGTCCTGGACCCGCAGGTGAAGGTGGGCGCGCAGGCCGATATCTTCGCGCTCGGCGTCATGATGTACCGCATGCTGGCGGGGCGACTGCCCTTCGTGGGTTTGGAGAACGACCAGCAGGTGCTGTACCACAATGCCAATATTGAGATGCCCCCGCTCGGCGATATCGCCCCGGGCATCGACCGCGACGTGGCCGGAATTATTGCCTGGTGCACCCGCAAGCAGCCGCAGGCCCGCCCTGAGGACGCCACCGAGCTTTTCGCCTCTCTCAAGGAGGTTGCCGAGTCTCTCGGCGAGTCCGAGCTGTCCTGGCGCGCTCCGAGCGTCCCGGAGCCTACCTCAAGCCTGTGGGAGGCGGTGGCCGAGATCGCCGAGCGTAGCGGCGCGGGGCAGATGGTGCGCAACACCCCCATCAGCGCGTTTAGCGATGCCGGGGACCTGCTCGCCTACGACGTTTATTCTCCGGATAGCCTGCTCACCGGTTCCCGAGAGGAGGTGCATCTGGCCGACGTGGACGCGGAGGACTCGGTGCTCAACCCCGAGGGTATTCCCCCGCTCAAGAGTTCGGCCCCCGAAGCTTCGGTTGCCGCCGATCGCGGCGAACCCAACGAGGCCGATGACTCGCGGGGGTCGGAGGGGCTTCAAAGCTCCGGTACCTCACCCGATGCATCCGATGCACCGTCCGTCGGCATCGGCCCGCAGACCGAGCAGGAGTTTATCTCGACCTTCGGTGAGTACGCCCCCATCTACGCCGAGCGCGCGCTCAACGCCTACCCCGACTACTCCGATGCCGCGCAAAGCCCGGACGGAGCGCGCACCCCTGATACTTCTCGGCGGGATTCCGGCGGGAGCACCGGCTCCACCGATGCCTCCGGCTTCACGTCGGGGGATGCTCTCCACCGCGACCGCCGACTGCCGGTACGTGAGCTCACCCCTCCTCCCTCAGGCGCGGCGATGGGTGTGTGGGCGCTGACGGTGATTCTGCTGGGCATGAGCGCCAGCTTCAGCGGGTGGTGGCTCGCGACCTCCATCCTGCAGTCGGAGTGGTGGAAGGACTTCGCAAGCTTCTTCGGCCTGGGCTATTAGACGCTCAGCCGCCGGGATTCATCGGGAATCGGGGTTCATCGGGATCCCGCCGGGGACCAAGCCGTTAGGAGCTCAGAATCTCTCCTCACCCCAGGACGCTCCAATCATCCTCGCCGCTAAACGCTGTCTTCGCTAAGCGCCGTCTCAGCTAAGCGCCGTCTTCACTAAACGATACGGGCCCGGCCCCTCACTCTTGAGGGGCCGGGCCCGTTAGTACGTCGCAAGGGCGTACGAGAAGCGATGACGCGAAAACGTCCTTAGCCGCGGCTGCTGCGGTTCTTGAGGTACTCGGAGACCAGGAACGCGATTTCCAGGGACTGCGAGTGG
>ERZ773046.1980-NODE-1980-length-10739-cov-9.393298_pt1 | contig 10739 bp, 8 predicted proteins | sample MGYA00580634_ERZ773046 | MGnify/ENA primary metagenome ERZ773046 (study PRJEB29015, sample SAMEA2738127) | human oral metagenome | biome: human oral; feature: human-associated habitat; material: saliva | place: China | collected 2159 ... | reverse complement strand
GATTTACCCAAAGCCGCACTTTTTGCGCTTGTACAATTTGCGTTTTGTTTTGCGTTATTTTCACTTTCACAATATTGGGCGAAAGCACCTGAAACGCAGATTTCGCAACGTTATCGATGGGTTTTACCTGTTTCAAGTGCGGTCAAATTTGGACATGTTTTTGTCTTATTCTCGGTGTGCTTATTTATTTTAAGTCCCTTATTCAATATTGTTTTCCAAGGTTTGTCTGCGACCCAATTATTTGGCTATTGGCAAAATCCACAATTATGGAAGGCGCTTGCTTATTCATTAACTATGGCACCGACAGCCGGGATTTTATCGGTATTATTTGGATTCTTCTTATTGTTACTTTCCCGTCAACTGCAATGGTTATATCACCCTAAATTAGCTCACTTGATTTTAGCAGGTGGAATGATGATTTTAGCCATTCCGACGATTGTCTTAGCTGTCGGCTTATTCCTTTGGTTACAAGATATTGATTTTTCAGCAGGGCATTTGTTTGTGGTGGTATCTGTTTGTAACGCCTTGGCTGCCTTGCCATTTGTGATCAAAATTCTCAATACACCAATGAATCAATCGATGCAATATTATGAAAAACTCTGTTTATCGCTGAATATTACAGGTTGGCAGCGTTTTCATTTAATTGAATATCCGCTGCTAAAAGCCCCGTTGAAATATGCTTTGGCACTCGCGACAACCTTATCACTCGGCGATTTTACGGCAATAGCTTTATTTGGTAGCCCTGATTTTACTTCGTTGCCTCATTTGCTTTATCAACAAATCGGGCAATATCGAAGCCAAGAAGCGGCTGTGACGGCATTGATTTTATTGGGCTTATGCTTAGGTTTATTTATGTTTATTGAAGGGCAGAAGGAACAACATGATTAAATTAAATAATGTAGTATTCAATTATCAATCCATGCCGATGGTATTTGATTTACAGATTCAAGCCCAGGAAAAAATCGCCATCATTGGTGAAAGTGGTGCAGGAAAAAGTACCTTGCTGAACTTAATTGCCGGCTTTGAATATGCCGATAGTGGGGAGATTTGGCTCAATGGTGAAAATCATACCAATACGGCGCCTTTTGAACGCCCCGTTTCCATGCTATTTCAGGAAAACAATCTCTTTACTCATCTTTCAGTGGAAGAGAATATCGCCTTAGGTTTAAAACCGAATTTAGCCTTAAATGCAGAAGAAAAAGCACTTGTAGAACAAGCTGCAAGTGCGGTCAATTTACAGGATTTTTTAACGAGAAAACCGACCGCACTTTCAGGTGGACAAAAACAGCGAGTAGCGTTAGCGCGCTGTTTGCTACGAGATAAACCCATTTTATTATTGGATGAGCCTTTTTCAGCTCTCGATCCTAAACTACGCATTGAAATGCAGGATTTAATGGATCAATTATGTGAAGAAAAAAAGCTCACTATGTTACTGGTGACACATCAACCTAAAGAAATTGAACGGCATATTGATCGAGTGATTGAAATTCATCAAGGAAAAGTGATCTGATCTCTTTTTATCATATTGCAGAGTAATATGCTCAACTTAATAAAAGCTATATAGCTTAAACGAGGAAAATATAATGACCACAACAAATGTAGTACAGCTTTCATCCATTACACCACATCCTTCAGTAGAGTATTGGTCTGTTTGTAAAATCGAAGCGTTATTTGAAACACCTTTTTTAGAATTAGTCTATCGTGCAGCTCAAGTGCATCGAGAGCATTTCAACCCTGGCGCAATACAGTTATCGACGTTGATGTCGATTAAAACGGGTGGCTGTCCAGAGGATTGTGGTTATTGCCCACAATCAGCACGTTATCAAACAGGCGTGCAAAATCAGAAGATCTTGGATATTGATGAAATTGTCGAAAAAGCCAAAATCGCTAAAGCACGTGGTGCAGGGCGTTTTTGTATGGGCGCAGCATGGCGCGGTCCTAAGCCTAAAGATATGGAAAAAGTGACGGCGATTATTCGTGCGGTAAAAGATATTGGCTTAGAAACTTGCGGGACCTTTGGGTTGTTGCAAGATGGTATGGCGGAAGAGTTAAAAGATGCAGGATTGGATTATTACAACCACAATCTTGATACGGCGCCAGAGAATTATCACAATGTCATTGGCACGCGCCGTTTTGATGATCGTTTAAGCACATTAGGAAAAGTGCGTCATGCCGGTTTGAAAGTTTGCTGTGGCGGTATTGTGGGCATGAACGAAACCCGTAAAGAGCGAGCTGGTCTCATTGCAAGTTTGGCAAATCTTGATCCGCAGCCAGAGTCCGTGCCAATTAACCAATTAGTGAAAGTAGAAGGCACACCAATGGCAGATGCAGCTGATTTAGATTGGACAGAGTTTGTTCGCACTATTGCCGTTGCGCGTATTACTATGCCGAAAAGTTATGTTCGTCTTTCTGCAGGTCGTCAAGGCATGAGTGAAGAAATGCAAGCCATGTGCTTTATGGCGGGAGCGAATTCCATTTTCTATGGCGATAAATTATTAGTGACAGGCAACCCAGAAGAAGATGGCGATCAACTTCTTATGGCTAAATTGGATCTTGAGCCGGAAACGGAAGAAAATAGAAAGCCACTCGAAAGAAATTAGTCATAAAAAAGTGCGGTGAAATCTACCGCACTTTTTATTGAGTCTTACTTCACTTGTTCGGTTAAGCAAGGCTGAATTTTATTTAGCATTTCTTTTAAAATACGTGCTGGAGCCGCCACGATATTGCCTGAGCGTAAATAGCCGTGACCCGCATTGAAATCACATACTAAACCGCCCGCTTCACGCACGATTAAATCACCCGCTGCGCAATCCCAAGGTTTTAAGCCCATTTCGAAATAACCGTCAACGCGACCGGATGCCACATAGCAAAGGTCTAATGCGGCAGAACCCGTACGACGGAAATCTGCTGCTTCATCAATTAAGTTATTCATGATGGCAAATTGAGTTGGCATCAAGCTTGGTTGCTTGAATGGGAAACCGGTGGCTAAAATCGCCCCGTTAAGTTCATTTTGGCTATCTACACGTAAACGCACTTCATTTAATTTTGCGCCTTCACCACGCACAGCAGTGAATAATTCATTACGAATAGGATCGTAAACCACACCCACTTCGGTACGGTTTTTTACACGGATAGCAATAGATACAGAGAAATGTGGCAAACCTTTTACGAAGTTGGTTGTGCCATCTAGTGGATCAATTACCCATTGAATATCACTGTCTTTGCCTTCTAATGCACCACGTTCTTCACTGATAATTGTGTGATCAGGATAAGATTTTTGAATGATTTCAATGATCTCAGCTTCAGCGGCTTTATCGACGCTAGTCACATAATCATTAATACCTTTTTTACTTGTTTGGATGTCATCACGGCGCTCATAGTTTTTAGCAATCACGTTGCCCGCTCTTCGTGCCGCACGAATAGCGATATTTAACATTGGATTCATATTTCCACCAGATTTTAAAGAACAGATAATAGGTCGCCTATTATAAGGGAGTTTTAGTAAATAGCCAGTTGAAAATGTTTAATTCACGGTTTTTCCCGTTTTTTAAAGGAAATTTGCGATCAGTATCGCAAAAATAGAGTAGCTAATTTGGCTTTCTTCTAAAGGAATTTTAAAGTGCGGTCAAAAAAGAAGGCATTTTATGTATAAAGGGATAACCTTATTAGAAACCTTGATTGCATTATTTATTTTAAGCGTAACGTTGGCGTTTACATTGCCTAAATGGCAGAAAAATGATCCCAAATATTTTCTCGAAAAAGAGCAACAACGGCTTTATTTTTTCTTACGTAATATCCAAGCGAGGGCAGAAAACTCATCAGCGATTTGGTTTATTTTGGCCAATCAAGATAGGGCAAATCAACGTTGGTGTATCACAGCTCAAGTAAAAAGCGATCATTTTTGTGATTGTTTTCATCCCCAGAATTGTCCTAAAAACCTTTATGCGCATTTTTACTATCCTTATTTTGAAGGAAAAACGATGCTGATAGGCCCTAAATTATATCCATCTGAAGTGGCGGTGAAATTTAATGGGGCCAGAAATACCATGGAAACGAATTGCTTTATGTTGCAGGCTGAAGAGCATCGTACATTATTTTCTTTTTTCAATGTGGGCAGTATCAAATTAAAGTCTGATCAAGCGGCGAGTGCATGTACAAGATGAAACCACTAAAAGGCGAAACATTGGTGAGTTTGTTGATTTCACTTGGCTTATCAGCTTTATTATTGCTATTGGTTGCACAGTTTTATGTCCAAACTCAACAGCAAAATCAGCGTTTAATGTTACAACTTAAATTACAAGCGGAATTACAACGCACAATTCAACTCATCGGGAAAGATCTGCGTCGCGTAGGCTTTCGAGCCGCAAACCCAAAACTTATTGAAGATAATCTAGCTTTATTCGAATTAGACGAAAAGGGCACAGCAATAACCATTGCTCAAGCAGACAATGCTCCATCAAATAGCTGTGTTTTGTTTTTTTATGATTTGAATAGCAATGGTTGTATTGGTGAAAAATACACAAAAAATACCTGCGTAAATGGCGTTAAAAATGTGGCAAAAAATATCGAAAAGGAGCTATTTGGTTACAAACTTAACGGCAAAATGATCGAAACCAAACAAACTTATAAAAATGCGGTAAATGCGGATTGTCGCTCAGAAGAGTGTCAGAGAGCCTTAGCGCAATCTACTTGTAACGCTGGTGGTGGATGGACAGATTTATTGGATGAAAAAGAGTTTGAGATTTCTCAATTACGTTTTGATTGGTTAAAGGCAGGGAAAGGGATTGAAATTAAACTCACAGGGCATCTTGCCGCATATAAGCATATTCAATATGAAACTTCGCTTGTGGTGCCTTTATTAAATCAAGAAGAATGATCATGAAAAAAGGGATTGTGACACTGACGGCACTGATTTTACTTTCAGGCTTATTGGCGCTGATCTTATTATTTGATGAACAGATCTTTGCTTTTTTTCGATCTCAAATGAGTCAGCGAAAATATTATGTAGAACAAAGCCTTCCTTTACAGAAAATCAGTCAGCAACAAAAAACGTACATTTGTCAAAACGTGCCTTTAAATGGTGCTGAAAAAGTGAAACAAGTCTTTTTCGAGTCTTCTGGGGCTGAGGATAAAGTCGCCTATTCGGTTTGGTGTAAACGCGCTGAGTTATTTAAAAAATCACCCACAAAAGGCATTAATGAAAATATGCTGCGAGATTTTATTTCTAGCGAAAAACAAGCGGATTTTCAACCGCACTTTGTGAAAGTAGCGTCAATTTTAACGGCTCAAAAAGTACCCCAAGTGTATTGGATAACACAAAACCAATTAGAAATTAAAGGGAATGTGAGTGGTATTCTGCTAGCAGAAGGGGATTTAACCTTAACGGGCAAAGGACGAATAAGCGGTGCAGTGATTACAGGTGGTTCACTTAAGTTAGAAGAGGGCGTGACGGTGGCTTACGGTAAAGCCGTGGTGACAAAACTTGTACAAGAATATAGCCAATGGCGTTTGGTGGATAAAAGTTGGAGTGATTTAAGTGCGCAAGATCAAAGTGAATAATGGTATGTCGTTAATGTCACTTTTATTAGCCTTATCGATTTTCAGCGGGTTGTTTTTGATCTTTAATCGGTGGACGACCGAGCAACGGAAAAGTGCGGTCAGAATTTTTCAAGAATTTCAGGCGATTCAAATTGCTGAAAATCAGGCTCAACGTCAGTTTTTAGGCTTGTCTTGTGAAAATAGCATACAACAAAATGGCATTCAATTTGCAATTCAATGCAGTTATCATCAAGTGAATATACGCTATCCTCAAGGTGAATTTTTATTGAAAACCGAGTAAAATAACGCATTGTTTTTGCTTTCAAAAGGGCGTTACTTTGTTCGTTACTTATTATTCAAACCAACCGGAAATTCAAAAGGATATTTTAGTTTCGCTGTTGGAAAATTTACCGCAACATGATCCATTTCAATCTGACATTGTGTTGGTGCAAAGTCCGGGTATGGCACAATGGTTACAAATGGAAATTGCTAAAAAACGCGGCGTTGCAGCGAATTTCCAATTCCCCATGCCTTCCAGTTTTATTTGGAAACTTTATGCCGATAATTTGCCCAATGTTTCCACGCAAAACCCTTTTGAAAAAGATTTAACGTTATGGCGATTAATGCGATTAATCCCTACCTTTTTACAGCAAAAAGAATTTGAACCATTAAAAAAATATTTAGCGTCCTCACCAGCATCAGAACAGCAAAAACTTTATCAATTAAGCCTAAAAGTTGCCGATTTATTTGACCAATATCTCGTCTATCGTCCCGAATGGATTGCCGCATGGGAAGAAAATAACGATGAAAAAATCTTGGCACAAATTAATCAGCAAAAGCAGGGGCTTTCGGCATTAAATCCTACCTTTCTTTCTCAAATTAAAGGCAATATTCACTGGCAGGGAATTTTATGGCGAGCCTTGGTGAATGATGTTCAACGTGATTTTGGTGGAAAAGCAAAACATCGTGCTGCACTCAATCAACAATTTTTAGCATTATGTCGTGATCCAAATGCGACACTCAACTTACCAGAGCGTATTTTTATTTTTGGTATTCCTGCATTGCCAACGGTTTATCTCAATATTTTCCAAGGTATTTCAGCTAAAACAGATGTGCATTTATTCTTCAATAATCCATGCCAAGAATATTGGGGAGATTTGCGAGATCTGAGCAAATCCTATTTATTAGAAAGACAGCGTTTCGTGCAAGAAACCAACGATGTGAAGCCTTTAATTTCAGCCGAGCAAGTGTCATGGGAACCTGCTGACCTTGATTATACCAATCAACAAGAAGAATTGTTCAGTGGAAATCCGCTTTTAGCCTCTTGGGGAAAAATGGGACGAGATTTTCTCTATCAATTAGTGCGAGATGAGGAAAATATTCAAGCGATTTCGCGTGATTACTATGCAGAACTTCCTGAACAAACCTTGTTAGGACAGATCCAAAATCAAATTTTGACGTTAAGCCATGGTGCATTAAATGTCACGAAAAATGACCGCTCTTTGGTGATGAAATCTTGTCATAGCGCGATGCGAGAAGTTGAAGTGCTACATGATTATTTGTTGGATTTATTCAATCAAAATCAGCATAAAGCAAAAGAAGAACAAATTACACCAAAAGATGTGGTGGTCATGGTTGCCGATGTTAACCAATATACGCCTTATATTCAGGCTGTCTTTGGTACGAATAGTGTGGACGCACCCGTTATTCCGTTCTCAATTTCGGACAGTAAATTGTCTGAAAGTGATGTGATCGTATCAAGCTATCTTTCTCTGTTAAATTTAAGAGAAAGTCAGTTTGGCGCGGAAGAAGTACTGGCTTTATTGGATATTCCCGCTATCCGTGAACGTTTTAATATTGCCCTTGCCGATCTCGAACAAATACGTGAATGGGTGAAAGAGTCAGGTATTCGCTTTGGTTTGGAAAAACGGCAGAATACACTGAATTTTAATGCGTGGCAGGCGGGACTTGAACGCATGACCTTAGGTTATGCGATGCGTGAAGAGCAAGGCGTTTGGCAAGACAGTCTTGGACTTGATAGTAGCTATGGATTGAAAGGGCAGTTAGTCGGTGCGGTGAATCAATTTTTTACGGCCTTAAATAAATGGCATCAAGATTTGCAAAAGGCACACAATATTGAAAAATGGCGTGAAAAATTGACCGCACTTTTGATGGATTTCTTTGTGCAAAATAAAGAAACGGCGGATACCTTATTTTATATTCAGGATTGCATCAATACCTTTGCCGATGATTTGCAGACCGTTAATTTTGAAGAAACTTTGCAAGCGGATGTCATTGCGGAAGTGATGTCTGCACGTTTAGAAGAAACGCCAAATAGCCTTCGTTTTTTAGCAGGAAAAGTGAATTTCTGCACACTTTTACCAATGCGTTCCATTCCTTTTAAAGTGGTGTGTTTGCTCGGAATGAATGAAGCGGATTACCCACGCAGTCATACACCAAATAGTTTTGACTTAATGCAATATCATCATCAAAAAGGCGATCGTGTTCGTCGAGATGATGATCGTTACTTATTCCTTGAAGCCTTACTGGCCGCAAGATCCCATTTTTATGTGAGTTATGTGGGCTGTTCGATTATTGATAATCAACCCAAAGAGCCTTCAGTATTGGTGAGTCAGTTGGTTGATTATATTAATCATTATTCAGACGATGGCTTGAGGATTGAACAACATCCAATGACGGCGTTTAGTCCAAGCAATTTCCAACATGAAGGGAAAATTAACCGCTCTTTTGCGAAAAAATGGCTGCCAATTGCTCAATTCCAAGAAAGAAAATGTCATGAATTTGTTGTGCCGATGGGTGAAAATCAAGAGCCAATAACGGAAATTGAGCTCGATCGTTTTGTAAGTTTTGTTGAAAATCCAGTGAAATTCTTTTTTGAAAAGCAGCTTGGCGTATATTTCCGAGATGAAGATGATCGCATTGAAGAAAGTGAAAACTTCACGTTAAATGGTTTGGATCATTATCGCATTAGTAATGAGTTATTGCATTTAGAGGAAGCGCAATTTAACGATTATTTCGCCAAACAGCGAGTAAAAGGCATCATGCCACGCGGCGAGTTTGCGGAAGTTTGTGCGCAATCCATTCGTGCTGATGTATTGGCTTTTAAAGAGAAAATTAAGGATTATTCTTCACCACATAGTGAGAGTGTTGATTTTGTGGTGGAAACGGCACAAGGCAATATTCGCTTATTTGGCTATATGGAGCCATTATTTGGTGATGAAAATCAGATAATCGAATGGCGATTTGCAAAATATAAAGATCGTTATCGCATTCGCCCATGGCTTTATTATCTCATTCAACTGACGACAAAAGAGAACGCAATGCCACCACGCATTATCGCTAAAGATAAGGATTTAACATTAAAAACAATAGAAAAATCAACCGCACTTGAGAAACTGAAAATGTATGTCGAGGCTTATTTACAAAGCCAGCAACAAATTCAGCTCATTCCAACGGAAAATATAGCGAAGTTTATTGAAAAAGATGAAAGTGCGGTCAATTTTGACAATGTTTTAACGAATATTGAATCCCTTGCGAAAGATGATAACTATGGTTATAGAAAAGCCGATCCTTATTGGGCTAGGGTGTTGGGGCAAACAGAACAATTTAAATCGCAGGATGGTCTCTTGCAGTTGGTGAAACAAACCACCTCCTGGTTTGGAGAAATGTTGTCTTAAAGCGGATCTTCAGATCGAAAAGATCTTGGATTTTTGATAAGATGCTGACTTAAGAATCATTTTGAAAAGGATCTAAAATGCGTTGTCCGTTTTGTTCAACTGAAGAAACTAAGGTGATTGACAGCCGTTTGGTTTCTGATGGGTATCAAGTGCGTCGTCGTCGGGAATGCGGGAATTGTCATGAACGCTTTACCACCTTTGAAACGGCCGAATTAGTGGTGCCAAAAATTATTAAAAATGATGGGTCACGCGAGCCGTTTAACGAAGATAAATTGCGTAGTGGTATTCAACATGCGTTAGAAAAACGCCCTGTCAGTTCAGATGATGTGGAAAAAGCAATCAGCCATATTATTATCCAATTACGTGCCACGGGTGAACGTGAAGTGCCAAGTCATCTCGTGGGCAAATTAGCCATGAATGAGCTGAAAGAATTAGATAAAGTGGCGTATATTCGTTTTGCGTCTGTTTATTTGAGCTTTGATAATATCAATGAATTTACCAAAGAAATTGAAAGCTTAAAGGATTAATATGAGTGACACCTTTTCCCCTGATGACGTGAAATTTATGCAACTGGCTCTTGAGCTTGCGGCAAAAGGGCAGTACACCACCGCGCCGAATCCATCGGTGGGATGTGTGTTAGTTAAAAATGGTGAAATTGTCGGGAAAGGGTTTCATTTTAAAGCTGGTCAGCCTCATGCAGAACGAGTGGCGTTGGCCGATGCCGGTGAGAAAGCGAAAGGCGCAACTGCTTATGTGACGCTTGAACCTTGTTCTCATTATGGACGCACACCGCCTTGTGCATTAGGTTTAATTGAAGCGAGGGTTAGTCGAGTTGTTGCCGCTATGGCAGATCCTAATCCTCAAGTGGCAGGCAAGGGCTTAAAAATGTTAGCCGATGCAGGCATACCAAGTGCGGTCAATTTATTGAACGAACAAGCAGAAGCCTTAAATAAAGGTTTTCTTAAACGTATGCGAACTGGCAAGCCTTATGTGCAGCTGAAATTAGCCATGAGTTTAGATGGACGAACAGCCATGGCGAGCGGTGAAAGCAAATGGATTACAGGCGAAGCAGCTCGTGCGGATGTACAAAAAATGAGAGCCAAAGCGACCGCACTTTTATCAACAAGTGCTACCGTGTTAGCCGATGATCCAAGCTTGAACGTGCGTTGGAATCAATTCCCCGATGATCTAAAAGCGGAATATGCTGAAGATACTGTGCGTCAGCCTATTCGCATAATCTTAGATTCTAAAAATCGAGTTCAACCAAGCCATCAATTATTCCATACCCATTCGCCAGTTTGGCTTGTGGGTTCAATTCCACGGGATATGTCTGTATTCCCTGATTTCTGTAAGCAAATGTTACTGCCAGAAAACTATGATTTTGATCTATTGATGACAGAATTAGGCAAGAGACAAGTGAATTCTGTTTGGGTTGAAGCTGGCGCCAATTTAGCGGGTAGCTTGATTGAACAACATGCTGTAGATGAATTAATCATTTATGTC
>ERZ773046.1979-NODE-1979-length-10740-cov-40.109967_pt1 | contig 10740 bp, 5 predicted proteins | sample MGYA00580634_ERZ773046 | MGnify/ENA primary metagenome ERZ773046 (study PRJEB29015, sample SAMEA2738127) | human oral metagenome | biome: human oral; feature: human-associated habitat; material: saliva | place: China | collected 2159 ... | reverse complement strand
AGCGCGCTTCCCTGACACGGAAGAGGTCACTGGTTCGATCCCAGTATCGCGCACAGATAAAGCCCTTAGCTTTCGAGCTAAGGGCTTTTGTGTTTAACTTTTTTGGTTTTGGTTAGAGGGGCGGTACTCCTCAGCTGACTTGTGTTTGTTTTGGAGGCGGTGCTCCGTATATTTCCTCCGCGCCGTCGCAGGGAACCCGCCCTTGCTCCGCTTCGGGCACCCTGAGGGCGCTTCCGGAAAACACGCTCGCACCGCTCCGTGTTTCCAATGTCACGACGGAGGACACCATCCTTCCGTTCCCTATATAAGTCACTCAGCCTTAGATTCGTAAGGACAGAACTTGGGTGCGCGATACCGGCATAACGAACTGGAAGGGGAGGGGGCTGTCGCCTCCTCCATCTTTTGCTGGAGTCTAAAGTGGAGATTTATATTAAAGCTGAGGTTCAAGGTATGCTTTTCCTCGGCGTCCGGGCGCAGACCTACAGGCTCCCGCATCCGCGCCACAAACACATCACCCCACCTGAATAAAGGGCATACCATGTCTACTTCCCTGACTCGCCGCAAGCTCGTCGCTGGTGCAGCCTGGGCGGCACCCGTCGTTGCCGCCTCCGCAACCATCCCCTCCTACGCAGCGTCCGTCTCCGCAGACTGCACGCTCGCCGCACACCCGGCGTACAGCATCTCCGGTACCGAAGAAGGCGCCAAGACCGTTCAGAGCTTCGCCGTGCCCAACAACGTCCACAAGCTCCGCTTCGAACTGGTCGGCGGCGCAGGCGGCACCAACAACCGCATGACCCCCGCTGGCTCCGGCGCGAAGGTCAGCGGCATCGTCCCCGTCACTCCCGGCTCCACCGTGCAGATTATCGCCGCGGCAGGTGGCATTGGTGACGGCTCCCTCACCCCCACCGCCGGTGGTGAAGGATACGGCAACGGCGGCTCCGTACCCGCCTACACCATCCCCGCCACCATCACCGCGCAGGTCGACGCCAAGTACGCGGACCCGGCAAACTCCAAGACCCAGGCGTACGCAGCATCCGGCGGCGGCTCCTCCGCGCTGCTCATCGACGGCGTCGTTGTAGCTGTAGCAGGCGGCGGTGGCGGCGCGGGTATGACCACCTCCGGCGTGTCCTACGCAGACCCCTGGTACTCCAACTTCAACGGCCAGATCGATGCCGGTGTGGCACCCCTCGGTTCGGACGCATCCCCGCAGTTCGACGCGGCGGGTAGCGCCTCCGCGGCGGCAGGCTCCAACGGCACCCCCGGCTACGAAGTCTACAACGCTGAACGCTCTAAGGTCCTGACCTATAACTCCGGTTCCGGCGGCGCAGCGGGCGTAGGCGGTGCCGGTGGTGCGGCGGGCACCCTGCCGGCAAGCGGCCCCATCATCGGCTTCGAAACCACCAACAACCAGGTGCTATTCAGCCAGTTCGTCGCCGGCAACGTGGGCACGAGCGGCTTCGCGGGCAACGGCGGCGACGGCGCGGGCGCGTACTCCTACCAGCTGGATGAGAACCCCGCCAGCGTGCACGAGAAGGGCACCTACGAGGACCGCAGCTGGGACCTGGACATCTACAACGACGAGGGCGCGTACGCGCAGAACTTCAACGGCTACCAGTCCGTGGTGTCCGGTGGTGGCGGTGCAGGCTACGGTGGTGGTGGTTCCGGTGCGGCACAGTCTGTCTCCTCGATTGTGCTGACTCAGAAGTGGCTGAACAGCCCGACCGGCGTGCGTCAGGGTATCGGCTACACGATGCAGGGCGGCGCCGGTGGCGCGGGCGGCTCGTACATTGCACCGTCCGTGAGTGAGGGTGCGATTGTTTCGGCTGAGAACGCGCCGCAGTGGATGCGCGAGCGCGGTAACGGTTCGGTGACGGTGACTTTCTGCGAGGCTGCCGCCTAAACGCTTCTCCCGCTGAGAGGCGGTGTTCGTCCTCGCTCCTACAGGGGCACCCGCCCTCGCAGAGCTCGGGCACCCTGATGTCGCTACGGACGACACCGCCTTTCCGTGCTAGGTTCCCGGCTTAGCTTGCGCTGTGAACGGCAAAAAGCCCCCCACACGATTACCTCGTGTGGGGGGCTCTTTGCTTGTGCTGCAGGTGCAGCCGTGTTTTCCGGAAGCGCCCTCAGGGTGTCAACCCGGACGCTCTCCGCAGCGAAGCAAGGAGAGGACGGAGCGTCCGGGTGACGGGTGCCCCTGCGTAGGCGCGGAGGAAACATGCGGCGCACCTACACCTGAGTAGGAGCGAGGACGAACACCGCCGTCCGCAACTAACCGTATTCCCGGAATTAGCGCTTGATAGCGTCCAGCGCCTCACGCTGAGCCTTCGCAATGCGCTTCTCAGATACCGTGTAGGCGGTACCAAGCTCCTGGGCGAAGAAGCTGACGCGCAGCTCCTCAATCATCCAGTTCACGCGGCGGAGCGCATCCGGCACGATGGTGCCTGCCGGTAGCGACTTCACCGCGTTATCGTAGGAGTCTTCCAGATCCTGCACGGTGAGCATGAGCTGGTTGTCGCGGTGCAGATTCGGGCCGAGCTTCGTCAGACGCACCTGGGCGGCCTTGAGGTAGCGCGGGATGTGAACCAGCTGGTCGTAGCCGGTCTTCGCCACGAATCCGGGGTAGACCAGGTTCTCCATCTGTGCCTTCACGTCGGAGACGGCGTGCATGGTCGTCAGCGAGGTTGCCTTCTTGATGGCCTTCTTCAGCGCGGTGGCTTCGGAGAGGATTTCGGCGACGAGCTTGGTGACGTCGAAGACCGTCTCGATGAGTTCGGCGCGCACATGCTCGTAGAGTTTGCTGTATTCGGCGTGCGTGAAGATGGGGGTGTGCGGCACGAGGTGGTCGAGTGCCGCGACGGTGCAGTCGCGGATGAGTTCGTCGATGGAGCCGTGCGGGTTTTGCGTGAAGACGATTTTCTCCTTGTGGGAGAGGTGTTCGCTCACGTAGCGTACGGGCGAGGGCACCTGCAGTTGGAGCAGGCGGATGATGCCGCGGCGCTGTGCGTGGAGCTGTTCGGCTTCGGTGGGGAAGATGCGCAGGCCTACGCTGGTTTCTTCGTCGACGAGGGCGGGGTATCCGTTGACTGCCTGGGTGGCGATGATGCGCTGTACCTTGCGGGGGATTTCTCCGTTGGGGAAAAGATCGGCGGGGAATTCGGTGAGGCCGCTGATTTCGCGTACCTGCGAGCCGTGCGCATCGGCTACCTGAGCGGTGCCGCTCTGAGCGTTCTTCGCACCCTTCTTGGCGGAAGCTACGGAGCTACCCGAGTTGCCCGAGTTGCCCGAGCCGCCCTGGGCGAGCGCCACCATTTTTGCCATGGTGTCGTCGGATGCGCCGAGCGAGTCGGCGAGGGCGCTGCGAATCTCCTTGTGGAGCTGCTGCTGCAGGGCGCGCAGGTCCTTGCCTTCGCCCAGGATTTTGTTGCGTGTGTTGCGCACCTGGAATCCCATTTTCAGGTGTTCGGGCACGGCGTCCCAGTTGAAGGCTTCGGGCTCGACAACGACGCCGCGCAGGCGGCGTAGTACGAGTGCGAGGGAGGGGATGAGCTCGTCGGTTGCGGGGGAGTAGTCCTCTTCGAGGGCGGCGCAGGCGGCGCGTGCTACGTCGGGTGCGGGCACGAAGTTGCGTCGAATCGCCTTGGGCAGCGACTTGATGAGCGCGGTCACGAGCTCGTGGCGCAGACCGGGAATCTGCCAGCGGAACGGTTCGGGGTTCAGCTGGTTGAGGAACAGGATGGGTACCTGGACTGCTACGCCGTCGCGCTTGGCGGCGTCGGTGCGGGCGCCTCCGATGCCGGCGGTGGGGGCGTATTCGTAGCGCAGGTCGAGGGTCAGTTCGCCACTGTCGGTGCGCTGCACCCACTGGCGGGGGAACTGGGAGTCGTCGTAGTCGGCGGCTTCCTCGTTGATGAGCTTTTCGGGGTTGAAGTCCAGGTAGTTGTCGTCTTCGAGACGTGCCTGCTTCCACCACTTGTCGAAGGCGCGCACGTCGGTGACGTGGGCGGGGATGCGTGCGTCGTAGAAGGCGAAGAGTACGGAGTCGTCTACGCGCAGGTCGCGGCGGCGTAGGCGTGCTTCGAGTTCTTCGACTTCGGCGAGGGCGCGCTGGTTGCGCAGGTAGAACTTGTGCTGGGTGTGCCATTGGCCTTCGACGAGGGCGGACTGGATGAACAGTTCGCGGGCTGCGGTGGCGTCTACGCGGGCGTACTGTACGGGGCGGTCGGCGTAGATAGTCAGGCCGAAGAGGGTGCCCTTGGCGTAGGCGACTGCCGCGCCGGAGCTGAGGGACCAGTGCGGTTCGGAGTATTGCACGCTGATGAGGTGCTTGCCGATTTCTTCGATCCATTGCGGGTCGACGGAGGCGTTGGTGCGCGCCCACAGGCGGGAGGTTTCGACGAGTTCGGCGGAGAGCACCCAGTCGGGGCCCTTTTTGAACAGGCCGGAGCCGGGGAAGATTGCGAACTTGGTGCCGCGTGCGCCGAGGTATTCGCGGGGGCCGCGGTTGCGTCCCTTGGAGTCCTTTTCGCGTTCTTCCTTGACGCCTACGTGCGAGAGCAGGCCGGAGAGCAGGCTCTTGTGGATGTCGATTTCGTGGGCGGAGGCGTTGATGTCCCTGCCGCCGCTGGCGTGAATGTTGGCGGTGCGGCCCATTTCGCGCAGCTGGGCGAAGAGGTCCTGCCATTCGCGGATGCGCAGGTAGTTGATGTATTCGCGGTGGCACATTTTGCGCAGCTGCGAGGAGGACAGCGCCGCCTGCTGCTCGTTGATGTAGTCCCAGAGCAGCAGGAAGGAGGAGAAATCGGAGGTGTCGTCGACGAAGCGGGCGTGCATGGCGTCGGCTTCTGCGCGCACGTCGGCGGGGCGTTCGCGCGGGTCCTGGATGGTCAGGGCGGCGGCGAGCACCATCATTTCCTTGGCGCAGTTGCGGCGGCCGCCTTCAATGATCATGCGGGCCAGGCGCGGGTCCACGGGGAATGCCGCCATGGCTCGGCCGATGGCGGTGAGGGTTGCGCTATTGCCGCGGCCCTTGCGGGGGGCGCGGGGGCGTTCGGTGAGCGCGCCGAGTTCGCGCAGCAGGTTCACGCCGTCGTTAATGGCGCGGGATGCGGGCGGCTGCACGAACGGGAAGCGGGAGATGTCGCCGGGTTCGCGAACCACGCCGATTGCGATCATCTGCAGGATGACGGCTGCGAGGTTGGTGCGCAGAATTTCGGGGTCGGTGAACTCGGGGCGTGAGTTGAAGTCTTCCTCGGAGTAGAGGCGGATGGCGATACCGTCGCTGACTCGGCCGCATCGACCGGAACGCTGGTTGGCGCTTGCCTGCGAGATACGCTCGATGGGCAGGCGCTGAACCTTGGTGCGTGCCGAGTAGCGCGAGATGCGTGCGGTACCGGTGTCGATAACGTACTTGATGCCGGGCACGGTCAGCGAGGTTTCGGCGACGTTCGTGGCGAGCACGATGCGCGGGCGGGTGCCGGGGGAGAACACGCGGTGCTGCTCGGCGAGCGAGAGACGCGCGTACAGGGGCAGCACCTCGTAGTTCAGGCGCGGCGATTTGGCGACCATCGCCTCGATGGCGTCCTTGGCGTCGCGGATTTCGCGTTCACCGGAGAAGAAGATGAGGATGTCGCCGGGGGCTTCCTTGGAGAGTTCCTTGATGGCGTCGAGGATGCCGTCGGTGGGGTCGTGGTCGTCTTCCACCTCGTCGTCGCTGAGGTAGTCTTCCTCGTCGAGTGGGCGGTAGCGGATTTCCACGGGGTAGGTTCGGCCGGACACCTCGATGATGGGCGGCGCGTCGTCGGGCAGGATTGCTTCGGCGATTTCGCGTTCTTCGTCGCTGAGGTTTTCGTCGACGATGCCCTTGCCCGGCACGTAGCTGGGGGAGAAGTGGCGCGCGAAACGCTCCGGGTCGATGGTCGCGGAGGTGATGATGACCTTCAGATCCGGGCGCTGCGGCAGGATGCGCTTGAGGTAGCCGAGGATGAAGTCAATGTTCAGGCTGCGTTCGTGCGCTTCGTCAATGATGAGGGTGGAGTAGCGGCGTAGCAGCTTGTCGTTTTGAATTTCGGCGAGCAGAATGCCGTCGGTCATGAGCTTGATGGCGCTGTGTTCGCCGACTTCGGAGGTGAATCGCACCTGGTAGCCGACGGTTTCGCCGATTTTCTGGCCGAGTTCTTCGGCGATGCGTTCGGCGACGGAGCGCGCGGCGAGTCGGCGCGGCTGGGTGTGGCCGATGAGGCCCTTCTCTCCCAGGCCCAGGTCGAGGCACATTTTGGGGATCTGGGTGGTTTTACCGGAGCCGGTTTCACCCGCGATGATGACGACCTGGTTGTCGCGGATTGCCTCCATGATGTCTTCGCGGCGTTCGCTGACGGGCAGTTCTTCGGGGTAGGTGATGACCTCGGGAATGAAGGGTTCGTAGCGGCGCGGTGCCGGGCGGTTCTGCTGGCTGCTCTTGTTGTCGCCCTGCTTGCGGGCGCGGTTGTTGGCGCCTGCGCGTCGGTTGGAGCGGGAGGCGTTGGAGTTGCGTTCGGAGGCGCCGCGGGAGGAGTTCTTGTGGTCTGCGTTATTCTTCTGGGCGCCGTTCTTCTGTGCACCCTTCTTCAGGGCGCCCTTCTTTGGGGCGCCGTTTTTTACCGCGTTGTTCTCAGTAGTTTTATCTGCGGTTTTTTCGCCGGCTTTTTCAGAGGATCGTACCTTTGCCGCATGGATTGCGGCGGCCATGCTCGCCATGGTGGGGGCGGTGCGGGGGGCCTTAGAAGTATCTGCGTGTTTCTTCGTGGATTTCTGCTCAGACATATCCTATCCAGTGTACTCGCCTTGCCCGCGGTGGGCTTGGGGTGTGCTTTGTTTGTCATATTTGGGTTTGTTCGCGGGAACCCCGGGGTGGGCGGTGGTGGAATACTGACCCCAGGAGAGCAGTTAATATACAATAAATGACATCAAATACTATCTATAGAATTAATAATTATTCATCTGAATTTTATGCACCGTAGATGCGAATTAACTGCGCTTCTTAACTTTCTTTCGATAGTTTCGTTCAACTGCTACAGTGGTGAATAACACAGTAACGAAGGAGTGACTATGCCATCACCAAAGACGTACCCGGCAACACGTGTTGCAGTGTTGGATTGCTGCGAAGACGGACAGCACGAAGAAATTCACCACCGCTCCGAAGAGCTCTTCCAAGCCCTCGTTCACGCGAGTCTGCGCACCCACTTCGACCGCCTCAGCGCCGAAGAAACCCTCTACCTGGTCACCGGCGACGGCGAGCGCGTACAAATTTCCCCCGAAATGTACGGACCCCTCACCTCCGTAGCGCGCGCATTCGCCGACCGTAAGGACGTCTGCGTGGTACGCCAGGACCGCCTCATGACCACGCAGGAGGCGGCAGACTACCTGGGCGTATCCCGCCCGACCGTTGTTCGCCTGCTGGAGCGCGGAGATATTCCGTTCGAGCGCATTAACACGCACCGTCGCGTTGCTTTTGATGACCTCGAACGCTACCGTCTTGAGCACGAATACGTGAACCGCCGCGTTCGCTAACATGTCGAACCGCTCGGGCTACACGCCGCGGTTGAACTGAACAGCGCGGTTGAGAAATAGCAGCATTTGCTGAACAATATCGGGGCTAAAACAGCGCGAATCCCCGTGTTCGGCATCCGGAACCAGCACCAAATCGGTAGGCACCTGCCGCGTGCGCAGCGCCTGATACACCCGCACCGATTGCTGGTACGGCACACACGAATCACTAATACCGTGCACAAGCATCAGGGCAGTGGCGCCGCCGCTCGCACCCTGTGCAGAGGCACTTTCGATCTTATTCACTCGTTTCTGGGGGCGTACCGCATCAATAGGATGCGCACGCTCCCAGTTCTTTTGGGCGCGCTCGATGCAGACACCCGGAACCGCCCGCTCGCCCTTGGAAGCGTCGATAGCAGACACGTCAGCGGGGACAGGGTGGGTGCTTCCCAGCAGCCGCCATTCGGCGCCGTCATCCTCGGGGTGGTCGAGAGCGTAGCCAGCCAGGGGCCGATCGGTGAAGATGGTCCTCAAATCGCTGACCCCGTAAAACGAAGCCGCCGCCGCCACCTGCGAACTATGGGACGGGTAGGCGCTCGCCGCCCTGCCCTCATAGTATTCGTCGTGCTCGGGTGCGCTCGCGGAATCCCCAAATGCAGAATCCCCAGATGCAGAGTCACCGGCGGCGGAATCTCCCGTATGTGCAGCCATCATGCTCAGGTGCCCGCCGGCGCTTCCGCCCGCTACCGCAATGCGCTGCGGGTCAATACCGAACTCGTGCGCGTTGGCGCGGAAGAAACGCACCGCCTCCTTCACATCGTGCAGGGCGCCCGGGAAGAGCGCCTGATGCGAATACCGGTAGTTGATGGACGCGACCGCCCAGCCTGCCTGCTGAAAAGCGGCGCGCATGAGCGCCTGGGTATTGGGCTGCTCCCCGCCAGGGGTGCGCAGGATAGTGTCGCGTAGAGCCTGGTTGGTGCCGAAACGCCAGGCGCCACCGTGAACCCACACCAGTAGCGGCGCGGGGGAAGAGATATCCCTGGTCGCGGGGAAGAAATCGTAGGCGAACGCCTCGCGAGTTACCGGCGACTGCGCGCCGTAGTCGGGTAGCGAGTGGGCATCGTAAAAGCCTGCCTCGCGGTAAAAACCGGAGCGGTACTCGGTACTCTCAACGTTCAGTGCGTCCTCAACCTTCGGCGCGTTCTCAGAAGTCTGCATGAATCAGCGCCGCGTTAGGGAACCAGTACAATCTTGCCGCGGGTGCGACCCGTCGCCACCAGGGCGTGAGCCTGCGCAGCCTGCGAAAAATCAAGCACCTGATCCACATGCACCTTCAACAGGCCCAAGGACATGAGACGGGCAATCTCCTGCATCTGCGTACGGTCCGGGTGAACCGTCAGCCACTGCGCCTCGAAGCCGCGCTCACGCGCAACATCCAGCGGGTCGGGGCTGGTCAGGGTGACAATACGACCGCCGGGAACCAGCACCTCCAGCGAATCAAGGAAGGTCTGCTGACCGGTGGAATTGAGCACCACATCCATGGTCTGACCCAGCGCGGCACGGAAATCCTCGGTGCGGTAATCAATGGGCTGGGCACCCAACGAGCGCACAAACTCGTGGTTCGCCGCGGAGGCGGTCGCAAAAACCTGAGCGCCAGCCTGAGCCGCCAACTGAACGGCGAGATGACCGACACCTCCGGCACCGGCGTGAATGAGCACGCGCTCACCTTCCTTCAATCGCGCCACTTCGAAGAGCGCCTGGTATGCGGTCAGTGCCGCTAGGGGAGCGCCGCCCAATTGCGCGCAGGGAACATCGGCGGGCACCTTCACCAGCTGATGCGCCGGAGCGAGAACATACTCGGCGTACGCACCGGCGGGGGAGGGGAAAGAAACAAGACCAAATACGCCGTCGCCCACCTTGAAACCCGTGTAGTCGCCGGCGGTGGCGACCACGGTGCCGGCAACATCCCAGCCGGGCACGAAGGGTTTGTACGACGGGTCTGCCAGCTGGGCGGCAGGACCCAGACCCTTGCGAGTGGTTAGGTCAATCGGGTTGACGCCGGCGGCAACCGTCTTGATGAGCACGTGACCGCGCACCGGCGAGGGGATAGGCACGTTTGCTTCGTGCAGAACGCTTTCGTCGCCCCATTCGGTGAGCTGAATCTGGCGCATGGTGGTCATCGGGTTACCTCCGCTGTCGTGACTTGTTGCCGTGCTGATGTGACGGGTGTGCGCGTTTCCCCATTCTCTCAAGGCAGTTAGCGTTGCCACAACAGGCAGGAGGGTAGTGTCCACCCTCTGACGTTGAAAAGTGGGGGGCAGTATGGCAGTTAAATAAAAAGGAGCCGATACCCGAACAATACGCCTCGGATATCGGCTCCCGTGTTCCCTCTCGAATAAGAACATCGTGCCCCTGAAAGGATTCGAACCTTCGACCCCCAGTACCGGAAACTGGTGCTCTAATCCGCTGAGCTACAGAGGCAACCCACCTATGGTATCAGATAAGCACTAGATAAAGGGTCAGGTACCTGCCAAGGCTTGCTAGAATAGTTTGTTATGACTCCTGAAGAACTCTCCGAAGCCATTGCGCTTGCCCTTGAAGAAACCATTTCCTCCGGCCAGCTGACCCTCGTGGAGGGCGCTGAACTGCCCGCCGTCCGAGTGGAGCGCCCCAAGTCCCGCGAACACGGCGACTGGGCAACCAACATCGCTCTGCAGCTCGCCAAGAAGGTGGGCAAGAACCCGCGTGAGGTAGCAGCTCTTCTGGCAGAGAAGATTAGCGCCATCGCCGGTGTTGCATCCGTAGATATTGCTGGCCCCGGCTTCCTGAACATCACCCTGGACGCCGCAGCTGCTGGTGAGCTTGCCGCCACCATCGTTGAGGCTGGTGAAGCATACGGCCGCAGCGACAAGTTCGCTGGTAAGACCATTAACCTTGAGTTCGTCTCCGCGAACCCCACCGGCCCCATCCACCTGGGCGGTACTCGCTGGGCTGCCGTCGGTGATGCGCTCGCCCGCGTCCTTGAGGCTGAGGGCGCTAACGTCGTGCGTGAATACTACTTCAACGACCACGGTACCCAGATTGACCGTTTCGTGCGTTCCCTGATTGCCGCTGCTCGCGGTGAGGAGACCCCCGAGGACGGCTACGCTGGCGCGTATATTGTTGACATTAAGGACCAGATTCTGGCTCAGCGCCCCGACGCGCTTGAGGCTGAGAACC
>ERZ773046.1976-NODE-1976-length-10755-cov-3.303925_pt1 | contig 10755 bp, 11 predicted proteins | sample MGYA00580634_ERZ773046 | MGnify/ENA primary metagenome ERZ773046 (study PRJEB29015, sample SAMEA2738127) | human oral metagenome | biome: human oral; feature: human-associated habitat; material: saliva | place: China | collected 2159 ... | reverse complement strand
TGCTTACCATCATTTTTCTTCGGATAGACAATAGTTGGTTGATCTATTGCCATAAGGTCAATCTGCGCTGACGTATAACCCCACCAATAATCGTATGCACGTATCCCGAAACGACGTTCAAAGAGAAAACTAAACTTCTCAGCTAAGCTAAACGCTCCTCCCCAGCTTGTTCTACTTGGGTACGCTCTGCTTCTGCTTTCGTCATCGTCATCATCGCATCCGTCATTGCGGTCGCTAATATGGTAGTGAGTTGAAATGCTGCTGATTGTATTTTTTTTTTAGCAACATTAAGAACACCCAATACCTCCCATACGTCAAGGTCAATGATGTAATAGTAGTATCGCCACAAGAGCCAATAGAAAAAGCGTATCTTCCAGACGTTGTTGAGCTGTACAACCGCACACTGCTTGATGCGCTTCTTCCATTCATTTTTCTCTTTTAATTCAATATGAGTAAATTTCCTCGTTGTACCCTTATGAAGCCAACCAAGCATCCTCTTTTTACCTCTGAAAGTATATTCTGTAGGAGTTTCGTTTAGAATATCATCAAGGACTTCTTGAAGTTCTACGTTTGGCTGCTCTATCTTTTTTGTTGCCATGTTCTTTTAATTAGTAAAGGGCGACGGCTCTTGTTGAAAGCCAGCCGCCCTTGCGTTGTTATTATCCTAAAAACTAATACCTATTGAGGTTAATCTTACGCCTTCTTCAACCATGCGATAGAAGGCTTATCACCAATCTCAAGTGTACCTGTAAGACCGATAGCGTAAACCTTACCATCGTCCATCAAAGGCTTAGCCCAGAGGGCAACACCAGAGAGAATCATGATATTCTCTTGCGTATCGTCCTCGATGACGAACGTACCAGTAATCTTGTGCTTGGTAGGAGTAAGAGCCTGGCCTTTGTAGTTCGTGCTGCCAATAGTAGCCTGAACGTTGTCCTTAACAGCATCCTCTCCGTGCGCCCATTTCAAAACATCAGCGTGCTTTGTTGGTACGGTGAACGAAATCTCGAAATCGCCAATCTCTGCGGTTGACTGCCAATCGCCATTCATACCAATTACCTTGTAATGGGTCAACGATGGGTCACCTTGCTCAATCTTCAGTGAATCTACCTTCACGGGAATGTCAAGTTCGGGAGCAAGAGCAATAGCGGTTGCGCTGCTAAGGTCTACCGCTGCCTTTTGATACATGAGAGAAGAAGGTCCAGAGAAAATATCCTTCAACTCGGTTTTCTTTTTTATTGCCATAATGTTATACTTTAAAGTGTGAAAAAATAATTTACTTTGTTCTTAATTGCCCTTGTATGAATGTTACATGAAATCCTGACTTATCACTCGTCTGTAGGGTTATCTGTGGATTGGTTATCTTAAAATCTTTTGTATTAATAGGAAACAGCTTCAGTATGGCATCAACCTTTTCATCCATGGTCTTTATATCCATACTGTTAGGGTTATTTGCCGATACAAGGTCTCTAACATACACTTCTAATAGAACAGAAGTGGAGAAATCGTTATATTCGCCAGCCTCGCTTAACTCATTGTTGTAAACTACCGATGGCAGACTTATAACGATATAGCTGTTGGGCCTATCCATAACAGAAGCAGGGCGGTCTTGATAATAACCTTTATCGCAAATGCCATTAACAACCCTCGCTATGCCGTAGTATAATGTCTTCAAACTCACCATAAATTCCTATTGCTTAAAATGGAACGTCCTTAAATATATCCGTTTGTGCCGGTGCGCGGTTGACGGTGACTGTAGAGTAGTCTACGAGAGATGGTAATTCGATTTTGAGACTAAGCAAAGCTCCGATAATACCAGCTACATCTCCGGCATAACTTACCGGTATTATAAACACCATCTCCCATGTGTGCCTTTTAGGTACTCTTGCACGTTTTATAGTCCACTTGCCAAGCGTAGGTCCCCATTGCCCACCTTGCCCGTACCATCCGACAAATCTGTTTTCTGGGTCAACCTTCACACCCCCATAATATTCGTCCAATGGATAAGCCTGACCACATCTTAAAGAACGCATTGTCGGTTGTTCTTCATCGTCTGCATTTGCAACAAGGCGAACAAGTTTTCCTTTATAAAAAATGCCGATAGTAAAAGAGGTCCACGCGTTTCCAGTCCTATTGAAAACTTTTTTGTTCCAGATAAGCTCAAATCGGTCTAATATGTCATGGGCAGATTTCTCTAATGTGGCTAACGTGGCAGAATATGCTGCCTGTTGCACCTTTTTGTAAATTCTCTCCTCAAACTGTATTTTTAAACTTTTTTGATACATACATCTACACCCTTACAAGTTCCCAATAAACAATAGTCCTATCATTGTCAGGTTCACAGTCACGAACACGACCTTCCTCAACGTTATTCCCAATAGTTACATGAATAGCATCGCCATCAAGAGGCAGTTTGCCAGCTTCCCATTTGTCATATCTGACAGGAATCGAAGCCTTCCTCTTGTTTATATCAACCTTACCCATACCATTGGTTGTCGTGTCAGTGAATGAGTGTCCGCATCCCTCATAAAGAACCACCTCTTTTCGCTCTGTCTTGGTTTGAGGAGTGGAAGTGTCATTTGAAGCAAATGGGTCCTCATCTTCAATCTCACTTGCGTTTTCAACAGGCACAACCTCTTCCAAGATGCGCACAATCTTAATCGTGTGAGGATAACGAGGATTGCTTATAACTTCCTTTCTCATAATCTTACTTCTTAACGAATGATATGTGGAAGAGGATTGCTGACCAAGTCAAAATTGGCAGGCTTTATTCCACCACTATTCATTCTGAAAGTAGTTTTTCTTCCAAATACAGAAGACGGCTCCAGTTCCTTATAAATGGCATTAGCTTCGTTTTTCAACTCCTTAATGTCATCATTTGTAAGCTGATAACCGCCAGACGAGTGAGTCCACCCATTATCAGTATCAGAAGTATTATTGACTTTGCTCGGACCGAGAATCATCCATTTCAGTAAGTCTGCATACGCAAGGCGCACCTTTGTTCTATCGCTATCCATCATAGGAGTTTTGGCTTCAATCTCTCTATCAACGAATATAGGATAGAGTGCGTCAACTGGCACTTCAAACTTTACCTTTGCAAGGATATAATCTTCGACCGTATAAGTCTTTCCTACTTCTGATACTGCTTCCATACAAGTTCAATCTAATTATTAGTCGGCGGTGTTAATGTCGATGATGTAGTGGTTAGGGAACTCTATCAAAGCAGGACATGCTGACAACATAACGTCAGTGTGCCACTCCTTGAAACGACCGTTATCCATTGTTGAGTTGACAACAAGAGATAAACCATCATTACCACGACCAAAAACAGTTGTGATAGCGTTAGCACCAAACTGCTTAATCATCTGCTCATCAAGAATTGCCTTGTGCTCGAACTCAACTGCATCGCCTGCTGGACGAAGAACAACTGTGCCGTCCTTCCAACCTTTGACAACCTCCTCCTTAGAGTGAGTCTTGTTGCTTTCCTGCTCAACGACAAGTTTAATAGGAGATACACCCTCTAAGTCAACAACTGCCTTGTTCCACTCCGATGCGACGACAGGAATTTCCTGTGTTGAAGCAAGGAAGTTCAACTTGCGATAGTTGGAAACGAACTCACGAACTTCCTTGTTCTTTAAGAAGATGTTGTAGAAGTCGTTACGGGTCATTTGCCATACCATTGGACCTGCGTAGTCACCCATTTGATGGCGCACCTTGTCCTCCAATACTCGCATTTGTGTGAGCAACTTACAGTCAGCGTCAGCCCAAGTCTTTACACCAGCCTTAAGGAAATTGCTTGTTGGTACTTCTGCCTTGTGTAGTGGGAGCTGAATACCACGACCAATACCCGTGTAGTCAATCTTTGCAGTACTCATGAGTTGAGCGGTCATGAAAGTCATGGTCGCATCAACTGCATTGAACTTGTCCTGCAACTTGCCGACATAAGTAGCAACGATGTCTGCGTCATTACCGAACTGTTCAAACATTTGAACCTTGTAATTGCGCTCCGCTGCGGTCTCAACGATACCCTCTGCGATAAAGTCAGGAATTGATGCCGTGTAGAACTTCTCGGTTGAGCTATCCGTCTGGTTGCTATCCCCAAGCGGTGCTCGAAGATCCATCAAATGAGGTGCCTGTAACTTGCGAGCCTTAACAGAGAATACTGCCGTGCCGTCTGCTTGTGATGGTGTCTCTGTTGCTGCTTTACGACCTTGTGTCTTATACCAACCATAGTTAGTGTAGAACAAGGCACTGTTATCAAGGAATGACTGCAAGAAACGGTTATTCTCTGGACTTGCAAAGAACTTAGCGTATCTTGAATCTTCAAAATTGTATTTTGCCATTTCGTTATACCTTTTAAGTGTGAAACATTAGAGTGAGAACCAACCTGCAACCTTACTTGTGTTCAGTGCGAGAACACTTGCTGGCATTGGGGACATCTTTGCCTTGTAAAGCACAGTACTCTCGTTAGCAAGACATGGGGTGAACAGATAGCGTGCACCCTCGAAGTCGTTGTTTGTTGCAGCTGGGTTGTACACGAAATTGAAGTCAGATGGTGCATAGCAGTTAGGGTTAGAAACAATAGCCTTAGCACCTGCGCCAGCCTTGTCCGCTTCCACGAGAACTGCACCAACGGCTGCGGTAACGGCAGCACTAACCGTCAACTTCCAAACATTACCTGCGGTGTTATCTTTCGTTGCTTCAACTGTGGTAACAGTAACACCTGTACCTGTACCCGTAAGAGTGTTTGGCGCAACCATGAGAATATCACCAACGAATGGGATATGACGGAATCCGTCACGCTTAATGAGGACCTCGGTTGTCGATGCAGCCTTAGCCACCTCATAGGTCTTCATAATCTTAATAGTAGCACCAGTATCACCTTCGATACCCGGATTGTACTCTAAAAGGTCACCTGCATAAATCTTTGCATTGCCCTTAAAAGGATTTACGAGAACTCCACCGACTGTTGGATAAACCAACCCGTTCTTTGCGCTTGACTGCAACTTAACGAATACGTTGCGACTGCCGCCAATCTCGCCATGAGCCTGGATCAGTACAGTACCTTGGAAAACTCCTGCATTGAAAATCCTTTGCTGATAAAAATCAAGTTCTGTCATCTTTGATTAATGTTAATTGTTAAACTGAATACTTATTATTCGGTCTTTGGGTTGTGTCGTCCAACGATGTTACCAACATCGCTCCAGTCTTCTTTTTCCTCCTTGCCACCACCATTGCCACCTGCATGTGGCTTACCGATTTCAACACCAGCTTCCTTGATGTCTGCATTGTACAACCTCTCCGCTTGCTCAACAAGAGATTTTAAATCGACATTCTCATTCGGAATTTCGAGCTTTGAAAGGGCGGACTTGGCAAAGAAGTCGTTGAATTTCAAACCTGCGTTTTCAAACTTCTCCCTAAGACCTTTTCTGACAGAATCCATTGTAGCGTGCTTCGCTCTCTCGGCCTGCTCTTTCTTGCGTGCGTTACGTTCCTCATCAAGTTCAGCCCTAAGGTTTTCCAATTCCTTCATGATTTCGCTTTCGCTACCATCATTACTCTCGTTTTTCTTAGAACCGCCTTCATTTCCCTCTTTCAGCTTCTTTTCAGCGTTCTCCTTATACTCCTTCACCTCTTTCGAGACATCAGCATGGAGATTGCCGTCCATTCGCTTCAATCGGTTTGCAACTCTTTCAACTAACTTGGCATTTGCTTCCTCATCGTTTCCAAAATCGTCAAGAACGTCATCAAATTCTTCGTTGATGGTACGCTCGCTAAGTTTCAACTGGGTGCTTCCCAAAATTTTTGTTACTAATTCTCTGAGTTCTTCTCTATTCATTAGTGTTATCCTGTTGATTAATCGTTGCAGAAGAAGGAATCGAACCTTCGACCTGTTGATTATGAAACAACTGCGCTACCACTGCGCCATTCTGCGAAATATTTGAATATATATGCAATCTGAGAGCAAAAATATGTATAAAAAATGAATATTCCAAATAAAAATGTATATTTTTGCAAATAATATTGTATATTTATTCTATTTTCGATTGAATGGAAAAGCTTTCAGGGTTAACGTTACATAATGGTGATAAGGTTTATACACAGGAATACATACAGTTCTTGCGTGATGCTGACCGTAAATCTCCTGATAAACTCAAGATCATAGCACAGAAAGGTGCACAGGAGAGAATACTCTCCGTAGACGCTGATATTAAGATAGTTGGAGGCAGTCGTGGCGGCCCACTACTTGTTGATACGCGTGTAGTTACCCCATTTGGGTATCGAAGAATAGGCGATTTGAAAAGTGGCGATATAATTAGTGGTACCGATGGTGGTATGCAACGAGTTGTTTACAGAAAAGACCACGGGATGCTTCCTGCCTATAAGCTCAAATTTGTGGACGGCTCAGAAGTCATCGCTTCTTACGACCATTTGTGGAATGTACGAAAGACTTGTTATGTAAGCAAAAAGCGTAAACTTAACAACTTATCATTACAGGACGACTTTAGGGTATGGACTACCCAAATGATAGTCGAACATCTTACAAAAGTAAAAAATGGAGAGATTAAGAATAGTAGATTGATTATCCCTCTATGTGAACCTATTAAATTCACAAGGAGTTGGGGTAATCGTCACTACAAGCCGACAACATCACCATATATAATTGGTGCGTTGCTGGGTGACGGCTGTATTACGGAATGCGTAAAGAACGGTAGTTATGACGCTTTGCTTTCAAGCGCAGATAAAGAAATTGTAGAAGAGTTTGAGAAAAGCGGATTTGACATGTCTAATTATGCTCAAAAAGAGAATAACGCTGCTAAAGATTACCGCATTACCAACGCTTCTCTTCGTAATGACCTTGAAGGCTTAAAACTCTATAACCACAATGCGTTCTCTAAATTCGTCCCAAACGTATATAAGTGGGGTACAGTTGACACTCGTATTGCTATCGTTCAAGGGCTTATGGACACAGACGGAACAATAGATAAAAGGGGACATTGTTCTTTCTCTACCGTAAGCAAGCAACTTGCAGAGGATATGAAATTCTTAATAAATAGCCTCGGTGGGTTGGCAACCATATCTAAGTGCGAAAACCACTACGTAAAGGATGGCAAAAGAATAGAGGCTTCTGATTATTACGATGTTTATATTCGTATAAATGATTCTCATAGACTATTTAGGCTAACACGAAAGAAAGCACTTTGTACAGAATATAACGGAGGGGTGAGTGAATTGGGAAGACATATTGTTGATTTTGAATACGTTGGCGAAAAAGAATGTTGTTGTATTGCTGTCAACAATACAAATTCTCTGTTTATGGTTGAGGATTTCATCGTCACTCATAACAGCAAGTCCTTCTCTGCGCTCATGGAAACCCTCAAAGATATTCGTAATTCGGACTTCCATGGACTTATACTTCGTAAAGAAAAAAATGACCTTGACTCCCTAATCTCAGATTCCTATAAAGTATATTCTCAATTTGGCATATACAACAAGTCACAGAATGATATGACTTGGAATTTCCAAAACGGAGGTTGGTTGAAGTTCTCATACTACGCAGGTGCTTATCAAGATTTCAAGAATAGATTTCAGGGGCGACAATACGCTTACATTGCTATTGACGAGGGAACACAGATTGAGTATAAGAAATTCAAGTATCTCTTAACAAATAACCGTAACGCTTCTCACATCAGGAATAGGTTTTGGATAACGTGTAATCCTGACCCAGAAAGTTGGGTCAGAAAGTTTATTGACTGGTGGGTTGACGAAGAAGGTTACATTATTCCAGAAAGAGATTGCCAGATACGATATTGCTTTATGGACGGAGATACGCCTGATTCTATTTTTTGGGGAAACACAAGAGAAGAAGTATATGAGCAATGCTCAGAACTTATTGATTCTCTTTGGAAGGATAGTTATGAAGAACTCGGTTACACAAAGCTCGATATGTTTATAAAGTCTGTAACTTTTATTCGGGCAGATGTTTCTGAGAACATAAAGCTTATTAGTACAGACGCTTCGTATATTGCTAACCTTGCACAACAGGACGAGGAACAACGTATGCGTGACCTTGAAGCTAACTGGAATTGGAAGGCTGCTGGAGATGATATGGTGAAGATTGAGGATTTGGAGGGTATTTTCAATAACACTATACAACTTGGTGACGAAATACATCGTGCCTCAGCCGACATTGCATTTACTGGCGGTGATAACTTTGTCATGTGGCACTGGATTGGAAGGCACACGAAAGATTTGATTGTTATGCGTCTTGACTCAAAAACAATAGTTTCAGTCGTACAGTCAAAATTGCGTGAGTGGGGAGTAGAGGAATGTAATTTTACCTATGATATGCAAGGTATTGGGCAATACTTCAAGGGGTTTTTCCCTAACGCTGTGCCATTTAACAACCAAGCTGCACCGATTGCTCTTGATAGAAAAGAGGAAGAAGGTATTAGATATTTATACAAAGACTTAAAATCGCAGTGCGCCTTTATGTTCTACACAGAAATAAAGGAAAGAGGAATATCTATTGAGCCTGCTTTGCTGGATAGAAAGTTTAGCGGTAATGGCTTCAAAAATGTCCCACTTAGGCAAATACTAATGAAGGAGAGAAAGTCGCTTAGACGTGACGAAACTGGCTCTGACAAGGGATTTAAGTTGCTTCCCAAAAAACTTGCAAAAAGATACGTCGGGCATTCTCCAGACTTTTGGGAGAGCTGGTTCTATATCGAAATATTCAGACTAACAAAAAAGAAACATAAAAAGGTAAAAGGATTATGGATGATTTAACAATGAATTACAGAGAGGTGCTGACAAAGAAACCATGGTGGAGAGTTACACCAAAGGGGTATATGATGCACAACATACAGGAAAGAAGGGACGATGCAAGTGACATAACTATGCCAGAGGACCACTTGTATAGAATTGTTATGACACAAGCGGACTTTATGCGTGAATACTATCCATCGGCGCACGCTATCTTTGACGAAACAAAGTACCCGGACATTTACAAAAAAGACCCAGAAACGAATAAGTGGTACAAGCAACCAATCACACGAACATCCTTTGCATTTCAACAGGTGATAGCAACAAAACATATCCTTCACCTCACAGGAAACGATGTTCAGTTTGAAATCGCTGACGGTGCATTGGATAAATCTAAAGAAGAAGAATATCAAAAGAATCTTATCAAATTCAAGAAGTGTTGGTTGCTTTCCAACATGGAGATAAGAAACTTTGAAGCTATCCGTTCACTAATGATTACAGGCGATGCTGCCGTGGTAGGCTATTTTAATAACGGCAAGTTTGGCGCAAAGTCATTATCTTATCTGAATGGTGACACACTCTATCCTCATTTCGATTCTATTACAGGCGAACTTGAACTATTTGCACGTAAATACTACGACTATGACGATGACGGCATAGAAAAGACAGAGTACGTTGAGGTGTGGGATGACGTAAACATCTATCGTTACAAGCGTGGCGTGAATGAAAGGGGTGTTTCTGCGTTCCTAAAAAAGATATTCGACCTTGGTGGATTTGAACTCATTACCAAAAAGCCACATGGGTTCCCATTTCTTCCTGTTGCTTATGTACGCAATGAGGATGGACCATGTTGGCATGCGGTACAGAAAAATATTGAAGACTACGAGGAAGCGTTCTCTCATCTATGCGAAAATAATAAGGCGTATGCGTTCCCTATCATGTACATGAAGGGATCAGGTGATGATATTAGCGTTATTGGAGATAGCAACGGTGCTGCAAAAGTCGTTACAATGAACGATAAGGATGCAGAAGCAGGATTCCTTAATGGTACGGACGCTTCAAACGCTTTCGCGACACAACTTGATAAGTCGTATGACCTTATCTATGAGTTGTCATTCACTGTGAAGCCGCCAGAGTTAAAGTCTGGAGATTTACCAGGAGTTGCGCTCAAATTACTCTACTCCCCTGCATTGGAGATTGCAATGAATGATGCACAGCTATTGCAGCCGTTCGTTGACATGCTTACAAAGATGGTTAAGTTTGGTATCGGCTTTGAGGAAAATCAAACTGCGACATATTCAGAACTTCCCGTTAACGCATGGATTTCGCCGTACATACATAGTAACTCGACAGAAATCATTACAAATTTAGCAACGGCGGTTCAAAATAAATTTATCTCACGACAGACGGCCTCCGAGCGTTGTCCAGACTTTCCAAAGAATGATGAGTATGCACGCATCATTTCGGAAGAAAAAGAGAAGCAACAGATGGATTTGCTCACCCAACTCGAGGTACAGGATAACCAAACAGAGAATAATATTGAGCAGGAAGAAGCCGCTGCACGAATTAATCATGGTAAGGGTGGTAGCGACCTCAATCAGCCAAAGGGCGGTAAAAAAGGCAGACCCAATAAATCTGGAAAAACGTGGGACAAAAATCGGAATTTCTTAGGTGAAAACAATTGGGATTCTCTAAAAACAAAGTAGCACATTATGAGCGATATACTCTTCACACAAACATTACAGCGCAAGGCAAAGGATTACGGCTTAGCAAAAGCCGAATACCTTTGCTATGCCGCAATGAGAGCCGCAGGAATTGGTATCAATGATGCTTGGAATATGGCTTTTCAGAATACTGGTCAAACATGGGATAAAAGCCGACTTAAAGCGGAACAACAAAAACTTGAAGGACTTGACGGGGTTCAAAGATACATTGCAGATATAAAAAAAGTGAACGGAGAAGGTGAAGGAAACGATATATCTGCTGATG
>ERZ773046.1975-NODE-1975-length-10755-cov-5.597009_pt1 | contig 10755 bp, 9 predicted proteins | sample MGYA00580634_ERZ773046 | MGnify/ENA primary metagenome ERZ773046 (study PRJEB29015, sample SAMEA2738127) | human oral metagenome | biome: human oral; feature: human-associated habitat; material: saliva | place: China | collected 2159 ... | reverse complement strand
GCCAGAGGCAGGATCGAACTGCCGACACACGGATTTTCAATCCGTTGCTCTACCGACTGAGCTATCTGGCCACATTTGTTTGAAGCGCGCATTAAATCATGTTACGCACATCTAAGCAAGCGGAATTTGAGCTGGCGGATTTATCAGGCTGATATTTATATAAATTAAATTTTAAAGAGGCCGTCTGAAACCGGTTTGCCCGTTTGGCTGCATGTTTCAGACGGCCTGCCGTCGGGCGTTGCCTTATTTCGGATTTTTTTCAATCAGGGCGACCAGTTGGTCGATGTAGCCTTGCACGAAGCCGCGTGCTGATTCGATGAGGTTGCCGTTGTCGTCAAACAGGGTGGGCGAGTTACCGAGGAAGGCTTCGGGCTGTCCGGTCAGCGGCATATTGAAGTAGGACAAGGCCAGGCGCAGGTTTTTCTGCGAGCTGTAGCCGCCCATTTTGCCGACGGAATGGCTGATGATGCCGGCGGGCGTGTTTTTCCAAGCGACATCGGCATTGGGTTTGGAGCCGATGTCCACTGCGTTTTTCAGGCAGGCGGGCACGGTGCGGTTGTTTTCGGAGGTAACGAACAAAACGCCGTCTGAAGCTTTGATGGTTTCGCGGAAGGCGGTATAGCTTTCGGGCGTGGGAAAATCGGTTTCGGCGGGGTCGTCGTAGTCGAAGTTGTAGAGCGGCAGGTGGCCGATTTCGACGATTCGGGCTTCATAGCCTTCCGGGAACATCGGGATGACGTTTTGCGCTATTTTGCGGGCGAACGAGCCTTTGCGCAGGCTGCCGACCAAGATGCTGACTTTTTTGCTCATTAGTGTTTCCTTTCGTGATTGCGGTGCGGAGGTTTGAATATTAAATCATAATGAGAATAATTGTAAAATCTGTTTATGGTCAGGTCAAGGTATCGCGGACGGCGGTTACGTTCAATGCTAAAATAGCCATTTTAGGCCGTCTGAAAGAATCATAATGCAAACCCTTTCTTCCGAATTGCAGGCACGCGCCGCCAAAATCAGGCTGCTGATTATGGATGTGGACGGCGTGCTGACCGACGGGCGGATTTTCATCCGCGACAACGGCGAGGAAATCAAATCTTTCCACACGCTGGACGGGCATGGTTTGAAGATGCTGCAAAACAGCGGCGTTCAAACCGCGATTATCACCGGCCGCGATGCACCGTCTGTCGGCCTGCGCGTCAAACAGCTCGGTATCAACCATTATTTCAAGGGGATACACGATAAACGCGCGGCTTATGCCGAATTGCGCGGGCTGGCGGGCGTGGCGGAAGACGAGTGCGCCTTTATCGGCGACGACGTGGTCGATTTGCCGGTCATGGTGCGCTGCGGCCTGCCGGTGGCCGTGCCCGAAGCGCATTGGTTTGTCAAACAATATGCCGCCCACATCACCCTGAACCATGCCGGCTGCGGCGCGGTGCGCGAGCTGTGCGATTTGATTATGCAGGCGCAGGGCACTTTGGCTCCCGCTTTGGAAGAATATGTAAAATGATGCAGAAGTGGCGATACGGTTTGCTGTTCCCGCTGGTGTTGGCCGCAGTGTTGGGCGGGCTTTCCGCCTGGCTCGACCGCATCAGCGAGGTAACGGTGGAAGAAGTGGCGCTGAATCCGAAAGAGCCGCAATATTCGATGTCGGGCATTGCCGGACGGCGTTTCGACAGCGAAGGCCTGTTGCGGGAACAATTGGATGCCGAGGCGGCCTGGCAGTTGCCGAAAAGCACGGAAGTGGTTTTCAGACGGCCTGAAATGAAGATGTACCACCAAGGCGTGAAAACCTACCAAATAAACGGCAACGAGGCGCGTTACGATACCGAAACGCGGCAGGCATTGTTCGAACAGCAGGTCGTACTGCACAAAGAGGCGGGCGACGGCCGGCCGGCCGGCAAGCTGACCGCCGAAAGGATAACCGTCGATACCGTCAAGAAAACCGCCGCTTCCGACCGCCCCGTACAATTCAGCTACGGCCTGTCGCACGGCTCGGCGGGCGGTTTCAGTTATAACGAAGAACAAGGGCTGCTCCTGCTGCCCTCACGAGTGAAAGCAACCATCTATGACCCGAAAAATCCTTCTTAAAGGCCTGTGCTGCGGCCTGCTGGCCGTTTCCCTCCAGGCGCACGCGCTGGAAAGCGACCGCAAGCAGCCGATCGAAATCGAAGCCGACCAAGGCGAATTGGACCAGAAAAACCAATCCACCACCTTCAGCGGCAACGTCGTCATCAAACAAGGCACGCTCAACATCCGCGCCGCCAGCGTCAATGTCGTGCGCAGCGCGGACGGCCAGCAAACCATGAAAGCCAGCGGCAGCCCCGTCCGTTTCGGCCAAACGCTAGACGGCGGCAAAGGAACGGTAAACGGCGAGGCCAACCAAGTCGAATACTCCTCGGCCAGCAACGTCGTCAAACTGAGCGGCAACGCCAAAGTAACGCGCGGCGGCGACAAGGCCGAGGGCGCGGTCATCACCTACAACACCCGCACCGAAGTCTATACCGTCAGCGGCAGCAAGGCGGCGGGCGGCAAGCCGGGCAAACGGGTCAATATCGTGATTCAGCCGAGCAGCACGGGCGGGAAGAAATAGGCCGTCTGAAAAACAGCGCGGGCAGCACAATGAAAGCCGGGTATCGATGCCCGGCTTTTTTTCAGACGGCCTGAAAGGGAAAGGCCGTCTGAAAGGAAGATGTCGAAACGGCGGATTGCCTTTCGACCGGTTTCAGGGAAACCGAAATTTTGTGCAGATATGCCGCACATTCCCTGTGGCGCGGAGGTTTATGCAGACAGCGGCTTGTCTCGGGCAGGGATGGCATGGAAAATGACGAGGCTGATTGACGAAAGGATGAGCAATGGGAAATGCGGATTACATTTGGGAGTAAATCAGTGTTTGGTTTGCTGTTTTATTGATGGTTTATTGGATTGTTGTGATAGGTTGGGCAGTATGGAAAGAGAGAACTTGGTTGCTTCTTGCAAAAAATTGATTGCTGGATGGGAAAAAACCGCTGATGAAAAAAAGAAAATATTGACTGAAAAATGGACGAAATTCACTAATGTAGGGAAAGTTTTTTGGGCAGGAATAGTGTCCCTTGTCATTTTCGTCATTTTGTTTGTCTTTTTTCAAATTTGTTTCCCGGAGCTGATGGAGAAATCCGCCGGGCTTTGGAATTTTATTATTTTGGTCGTTTCCGCGCCTGTCGCCTTCGCCATCTGGCATTTCCGCGACGAAAACAACAGGCAGCAAATCGAAAACCAACGGAAAGACATCAATCTGAAGGAATTTCAAAAGCTGTCCGAATGGGTGAGCGGCGCACATTTGCCGGAAATCAAAACGATTGATAAGACCACGCAAAAGGAAGGTTTAAAAGACAAGGGCGAAATTGAAGGAGAATTTCAGCTTATCGAGCGTACGACGGAGAAAACGGAAGAGTACGGCAAAAAACCGCATGCCGAGGGTTTCGATACTTTTGGCAAGCGTGAGGGCGCGGTCGCCTTGCAGATTTCCGCCGTCTACAACCTGCTGCCGTTTTTCAGGGGCGATTATGGCGAAAGTTTCCGCATGCCGGCATTCAATCTGTTGAAATCCGCCTGGCAGGCAATGCAGCAGGACAGTTTGAAGAAATGGGAAAAGGAGAATTTATCTGATCATGAGGCGCAAGCAATTATTGAAGAATTAAGACGGAGGGCAGAAAGCCCTATGGGTGTGGCGTTAACTCAAGTGTTGCTCAGCTTGGATCAGAAAAATACGCAACTGAATCTGCGCGATTTTCCTGAAATGCTGCCGAATCTTTGCCTGGCCGGGATGAATTTCCATTTGAGCGGGGTTGATGAAAAGGCCAGGGATTGGTCGGGTTTGAATTTGAGTGGGGTTGATTTTCGGGGAGTCTATCTAAGAAAAGTTCAGTTTGAGGAAAGTCAATTGAATCGTGCGGATCTGCAATATGCCGATTTGTCGGGAGCCGAACTGCAAAATGCCAAATTATTTTTTGCCGAACTGCAAAATGCCAAATTGTCGGACGCCAACCTGCAAAATGCTGATTTGTGGCAAGCCAAACTGCAAAATGCTAATTTGCGGGAAGCCAACCTGCAGCATACCAATTTATCGGGTGCCGAACTACAGAATGCTGATTTAAGGGGATGCGACCTTTCGTGGTGGCAACTAGAAAAAGTAAATGATGGCGGTCTTACTGGTTCTAAAATTACCGAAGAGGATTTTAAAGACAAAATTTATCTCGAATGGAAAGCAAAAACCGATTCCGAATGGGAAGCATTGACAGAGGGCGAAAAAATGGATGCCATGGAAAAATTTCATGGTGAAACAGGGGTATGTATTTATGATAAATCGAGGAATCAAATCATACCTTAGCTGACCGCGCCTTGGGTTGCTTAAAGGCCGTCTGAAACGTTTTTTCAGACGGCCTTTTCCATTTGCAGACAGTTATGGCGGATAAGGTTTACGGTTGATTTGTTTTTAGCGGCTGATGTTTAAAATTTTGCCCAGTCGGCAAATTCTTCGTTGATTGTCCAGCCTCCGCCGTTCGGTTCGGCGGCATCGGCAGGGGATAAGTCCATGATGCAGTTTGTCCATGCGCCGTGGGTACTGCCGTTGCAGGGGTAGGCGTATTGCCGTTGTTTTTTTATCCGCAGGGTGGTTTGCAGCAGGGCGGTGAGGCGGTTGAGGGATGCGTTTACGGCGGTTTCGCCCAGTTCGTCGAAATGGTCTTGGCGGAAGCTGAACAGCAGGCCGCTGTGGCTGAAGCCGTAGATGCCGGTCAGCTTCAGGGTCAGGGCGGGGGTGGTGTTTTGTTTGGCGCAGGCGGCGGGGGAGGGGAATTCGGCGGAGAAGAAGTCGAAATGGAAGGTGTCCGGCCGGGTGCTGCGGTGGTAGTTGTCGGCGAGTTTTTGCAGGGTTTCGTCGCGCCACGACAGGCGGCCGTGTTTGATTGCCTTGCCGCCGTCAAATTGGCCGGCGTTGATGCGGGGCGTGCCTTTGATGTTGCGGGCGAAGGGGGTGGTTTCGGCGATGAATGCGGGCCAGAAGCCGTGGTTGTCGAGGTGTTGGTTGAGGGTGAGCGGGGAGAGGAGGATGAAGTTTTGGTGGAGGTTGGCGAAGTTCATGGGCGGCTCCTTGGGGCGGCTTGCAAGCGGCGGGCGGTGTGTTTGTCGAGCGGATTGTTCGGAGTTGGGTGCGGCGGTTGAGGGGACGCCGCTTCAGCCGCTTGAGTGTTTGTGATGTATGCGGTTGTTTATGGAGGAAAAGGCCGTCTGAAAGGTGCAAAATCCGTTTTCAGACGGCCTCTTTTTTGCGCAGCACTTGTTTGAGGTCGCCGCCGTCGAGGATTGTTACGGAACGGGTTTGCCATGATGCGGGTTGTTGCAGTGCGGCGGGGTTTTCGGGCAGGTCGAACAGGCTGCGGGCGTTGCCGCCGAGGATTTTGCCCGCTTGGTAGAGGACGATTTCGTCCGCCAAGCCTGCCTGCAGGAATGCGCCGCACAGCGTTGCGCCTGCTTCGACCAGGAGTTCGCCGATGCCGCGTTCCGCCAGCAGGGTGAGGGCGGCGGGCAGGCTGATGCGGCCGTCGGCGGCGGGGATGGTTAGGATGTCGAGATGCGGGATGGCGGCGAGGGCGGCGGGGTATTTTTCGGGCGGGACGGCGGTCAGGAGCAGGACGGGCGATGCGGGGTCGGCCAGCAGTTTGGCCGTCGGCGGCAGGCGCAGGCGGCTGTCGAGGACGATGCGGAGGGGTTGGCGCAGGGTGGGGAAGGCGCGGACGTTGAGTTGGGGGTCGTCGGCCAGTACGGTGCCGATGCCGGTGAGGACGGCGCAGCTTTCGGCGCGCAGGATTTGTACGTCGTGTCGGGCGGCTTCGCCGGTAATCCATTGGCTGAGGCCGTCTGAAAGGGCGGTTTTGCCGTCGAGGGAGGCGGCGCATTTGAGGCGGACGAAGGGGCGGCCGCGTTCGATGCGCGACAGGAAGCCGCGGTTGAGTTCGCGCGCTTCGGTTTCGAGCAGGCCGCTTTCGGTTCGGATGCCGGCGGCGGAGAGCATGGCCAGGCCTTTGCCCGCCACTTGCGGGTTGGGGTCGGCGATGGCGGCGACGACGCGCGATACGCCCGCCTGTATCAGTGCTTCGGCGCAGGGCGGGGTGCGGCCGTAGTGGCTGCATGGTTCGAGGGTAACGTAGGCGGTGGCGCCGCGCGCGTTTTCGCCCGCCTGGCGCAGGGCGTGGACTTCGGCATGGGGGCCGCCCGCTTTGAGGTGGAAGCCTTGGCCGACGATTTGGCCGCCGTGTGCGATGATGCAGCCGACGCGCGGGTTGGGTGAGGTGGAGAAGCGGCCTTCGGCGGCGAGGGTCAGGGCGCGGCGCATCATGTCGCGGTCGGTGTCGCTGAAAACGGGGGCGGCGGGTGCGGCGGGGGATGGTGGTCGGGACATGGCGGTCGGTACGGGTGGTTTTGTTGGTGGAAAGGCCGTCTGAAAGGCGGTTGCTTTGTTGGAGCAGGTGCTTTCAGACGGCCTCGTGTTGCGTACGTGTGTTTTACATCGCTTTTTTCAGCAGTTTGACGTCTTTGAGCGTTTCGGCCAGTGTTGCGTTGTCGGCACTGCTGCTGAAGGCGCAGACGGCGTAGAGGTTGTCGGGGCTGTAGATGTTGATGCAGTTGTGGTTGTTGCCTTCGGCATCGGTGAAGGAATAGTCCATGCGGTTTTCTGTGGCGGCACCGGCTTTCAGGTTGGCAAAACCGGCCTGTTCCAATGCGGTTTTCAGGTTGGCGTAGTATTCTTTGGCGGGTTTGACGGGTTTGCCGGCATCGACGACGGTGAGGGTGATGTCGGTGTTTTCGTCGTATTGTTGAAGGATGGTGCCGGCTTCCGCGCCTTCGGGCAGGGCGTTGCCGCCGAGTTGGTCTTGGAAATTGCCGGTTACGGAGATGCTGACGGCGTTGTCGCTACTGGTCAGGGTTTGCGGTGCGGCGGCGGGCGGTGCGGACGGAGTGGCGGAAGCGGTGTCGGCGGCCGGGACTGCCGAGGCTTGCTGCGGTGTGGCGGCTTGCTGTTCGCAGGCGGCTACGGAAAGGGCGGCGGCAGCCAGCAGGGCGGCAAATTTGATGTTCATGACGGTTTTTCCAAGTGTGTTGTTTTGACAGGCGGTCAGTATAGCAAAATTCGGCCGCCCTTGCCTTTTCAGACGGCATATATAAGATGCAGCCCCGCCGTGGTTGCCTGCGGGGCGTATCGGATGCGTTTATCCGTGAGAAAGGCCGTCTGAAAACCTGAAATACGGTTTCAGACGGCCTTTTTGTCCTGCCTTTATTTTTTGCTCAGGGTCAGGCCTGTCCAGCCGAACAGCAGGGTCAGTATCAGGCTGAGGTAGCAGAAGAAGGCGTAGGGCAGGTAGTTCAATACGGGAACGCCCAAGGCGTTGGCGATGAATACGCCGCAGACGCTCCAGGGAACGAGGGGGTTGATGACGGTGCCCGCGTCTTCCAGTGTGCGCGAGAGGTTGCGCGGATGCAGGCCGAGTTTGTCGTAAACGGGTTTGAAGGTTTCGCCCGACAGCAGGATGCTGAGGTATTGTTCGCCGATTAAGACGTTTACGCCCACGGAGGTGGCCGCCACGCTGGCGGTGGCGCGTCCGGCGGTGGTGAGGAAGCGGCGCATGCCTTCAAGCAGGCTGGGGATGATGCCCAGCGAGAACATCAGTCCGCCGAGGCTCAGGCCGAGGATGACGATGGTCTGGGTGAAAAACATGCTTTCCAAACCGCCGCGCGATACCAGTTTGCCGATTTTGTCGAATTCGCCTTCCAGTGAGAAGCCGCTGTAAAACCAGCCGCCGAGTTTGGCCAAATCGGGCGTGCTGTGCAGGTAGGTGATGGCGACGGAAACGGCGATGGTGGCAATCATGGCCACGACGGCATTCACGCGGCGGACGGCCAGTACCACCAGCAGGGCGAACGGTATCAGCGAATAGGCATGCACCAAGCCTGAGGCTTCGAGCTGTTGGCGGAAAACGGCGGTGCTGTTCAAGTCGTTGGCCGCGGCGGCGGGCAGCAGCCAGCCGGTAAACAGGGCGGTCAGTATCCAGGCCGGAACGGTGGTGTAGGCCATGTTTTTAATGTGTTCGAACAAATCGATGCCGACAATGGAGGCGGAAATGCCGGTGGTGTCCGACAGGGGCGACATTTTGTCGCCGAAAAACGCACCGGAAACGATTGCGCCCGCCGTCATCGCCAAATCGGCGTGGAAGGCTTCGCCCATGCCGATAAAGGCCACGCCGACGGTGGCGCAGGTGGTCAGGCTGCTGCCGATGCTGACGCCGATCAGCGAGCTGAGGACGAAGGCGGAAAGATAGAAATATTCGGGCGAAATGAAGCCGAAGCCGTAATACATCAGCGTGGGAATCGAGCCGGACATCATCAGCGCGCTCACCATCAGGCCGATGAAGAAAAACAGGTAAACCGCGCCCATGCTCTGACTGAGCGAGGCCACCATGCCGCGCTGCATGTCTTCATATTTCAAACCGCGCAGCAGGCCGTACACCAAGAGGGCGGTAATGGCGGCGATGATGGTCATATGGGGCAGCCAGCCGAGGGCGATAATGGTATAGCCCATGGCGGCCACGACTGCCGCCGCAACGGCGAAAGCTTCTTTGCGCGGCATCTCAAGCAGGGGTTTGAAGGCAAACACTGGTTTCTCCGTCTGAAAAAGCAATAACAAATGAATGATGTATTGTAGCCGATTTACATGCCGTTTACCCGACTTATCTTTCTTTTTACCCGTTTGAAGGCATTTGGCGGGCGGCGTTTCGGCCTGCGGGGCAGTTTCAGACGGCCTGAAACCGCCGATCAGGCCTTTGCATTTTTGGATAAAACTTGACATTTCCTTGCAATCGCAACACTATGCCGCGCATGCCGCCGCAACGTCCGTGCTTTTTTGCCCTGAGGATGCGGCCCGTATCTTGAAAAATACATTGTAAAAAGGCTTTACGACCATGACCCAATCTTCCCATGATCCTTATGCCAACTACCGCGAGCTGACGCTGCGGGGCATGATACTCGGCGCGCTGATTACCGTCGTGTTTACCGCGTCCAACGTTTACCTCGGCCTGAAAGTCGGCCTGACTTTCGCTTCGTCGATTCCGGCGGCGGTGATTTCGATGGCGGTTTTGAAGTTTTTCAAAGGCAGCAATATTTTGGAAAACAATATGGTGCAGACGCAGGCTTCGGCGGCGGGTACGCTTTCGAGCATTATTTTCGTCCTGCCCGGCCTCTTGATGGCCGGCTATTGGAGCGGCTTCCCGTTTTGGCAGACCGCGCTGCTGTGTATGGCGGGCGGTATTTTGGGCGTGATTTTCACCGTGCCGCTGCGTTATGCGATGGTGGTGAAAAGCGATTTGCCTTATCCGGAAGGCGTGGCGGCGGCTGAGATTTTGAAGGTCGGCAGCCATGAAGAAGGACAGGATGAAAAAGGCGGCAGCGGCATCAAAGAACTGGCGACCGGCGGCGCACTGGCAGGCGTGGTGAGTTTCTGCACCGGCGGCTTGCGCGTGGCGGCCGACAGCGCGAGTTATTGGTTTAAGAGCGGTGCGGCGATTTTCCAACTGCCGATGGGCTTTTCGCTGGCATTGTTGGGCGCAGGCTATTTGGTCGGATTGACGGGCGGTATCGCCATCCTGTTGGGCATCTCGATTGCCTGGGGCGTGGCCGTGCCGTATTTTTCGTCCGGCGTTCCGCAGCCTGCCGATATGGAAATGGTGGCGTTTGCGATGAAGCTGTGGAAGGAAAAAGTACGCTTTATCGGCGCGGGCACCATCGGTATCGCGGCGGTTTGGACGCTTTTGATGCTGCTCAAGCCGATGATAGAAGGCATGAAAATGTCGTTCAAAAGCTTCGGCGGCGGTGCGCCCGCAGCAGAACGCGTGGATCAGGATTTATCGCCCAAGGCCATGATTTTCTGGGTATTGTCCATGATGCTGATTTTGGGCGTATCTTTCTACCACTTTATCGGCGATTCGCACATTTCCGGCGGCATGGCATGGTTGCTGGTGATCGTGTGTACGCTTTTGGCTTCCGTCATCGGCTTTTTGGTTGCCGCCGCCTGCGGTTATATGGCAGGCTTGGTCGGTTCGTCTTCCAGCCCGATTTCGGGCGTGGGGATTGTGTCGATTGTGGCGATTTCGCTGGTGTTGCTGCTGGTGGGCGAGTCGAACGGTTTGATGGCGGACGAGGCCAACCGTAAGTTCCTGCTCGCGCTGACGCTGTTTTGCGGTTCGTCCGTTATTGCGGTGGCTTCGATTTCGAATGACAACCTGCAAGACTTGAAAACGGGTTATCTGGTGAAGGCGACGCCTTGGCGGCAGCAGGTGGCGTTGATTATCGGCTGTATCGTCGGCGCATTTGTGATTTCGCCGGTGTTGGAGTTGCTGTATGAAGCCTACGGCTTTACCGGCGCGATGCCGCGCGAAGGCATGGACGCGGCGCAGGCCCTGGCCGCCCCGCAGGCGACTTTGATGACGACGATTGCGACAGGTATCTTCTCGCACAATCTGCAATGGGATTATATTTTTATCGGCGTCGGTATCGGCGTTGTGCTGATTGTGGTTGATTTGGTGTTGAAAAAATCGTCCGGCGGCAAGCTTGCGCTGCCCGTATTGGCGGTGGGCATGGGTATTTATCTGCCGCCGTCGGTGACTATGCCGATTGTGGCGGGTGCGCTGTTGGCGGCAATGTTGAAGTATGCCGTCGGCAAAAAGGCGGAAAACC
>ERZ773046.1973-NODE-1973-length-10776-cov-6.428318_pt1 | contig 10776 bp, 15 predicted proteins | sample MGYA00580634_ERZ773046 | MGnify/ENA primary metagenome ERZ773046 (study PRJEB29015, sample SAMEA2738127) | human oral metagenome | biome: human oral; feature: human-associated habitat; material: saliva | place: China | collected 2159 ... | reverse complement strand
ACCCGAATGCGCACCAGCCGTTCCGGTTGCAGAACCAGTATTACGATAGGGAAACGGGGCTGCATTACAACCTGATGCGCTATTACGAGGCGGAGACGGGACGGTTTGTGAATCAGGACCCGATTGGGTTGTGGGGCGGGGAGAATCTGTATGCTTTTGCGCCGAATGCGCAGGGGTGGATAGATCCTTGGGGATGGGCAAAATTAACTACAGTTAGAACATCGCGTGGAGATATGGTTGTAACTCCTATATTAAATATTGTTGATAAAAAAACTGGCCAAAAAGTCGGGGAATTCTTAACTCCTGTTTTAGATGGAAAAGGAAATAAAGTTTTTCTGGATAGTTTAGGGATACCTACTCAGGATTTTGAACCTGCGGCTAACATAACAAAAAAATATGCTCGTCCAATGGGTACAACTGCTGCACAAAGAGCACATGTGAAAGGTAGAATGTGCGCAACTTGCCAAGCGCAGGGGGGGCGTCGTATTGCTGATCATAGGGTTGGTTTAGTTATAGAATATTATTTGACAGGTACCAACGATTCTTCACATCAAAAAACCACAGATGCTGTTCGACCACATTGTGGAGCCTGTTCAAATAGTCAGGGAGGTAAATTAGGTGCATTCTCAAGAAGAATGGGGAATATAATAAATTCTAGAAATGGTAAGAAAAAATAGAGAAATCTGAAAAATTAAAATAAGGAAATGTTGTTAATGGATAAAGTTCTATTGGAATTAAAGCAGAAGGTTATTTGTGCTAAATATGGTTCTGACTTTAGGCCACTTTCTGATAACGATATGATAGCTATAGCTATGGATACTATCGGGAAACAACCAATATCTGGTCGTAGGGAGCTGAGAGTTACGGATAATCTTGATGAAATTACATGGTTTATTTACTGTGGGGAATATAATTCTAATGATGATTTCTTTCAACCTTTGCATGTAAGCCATTTAAAATCTTTACTTCCAATGGTGCTGCCTTATTTAGCCTTAATGGAAGGATTTGGTTTTGTAATTGATAATGAAGGATATGAGGATGTATGGTGCTTTGCACATCAGGCATAACTACTATGGAGCTTAGCGCCGTAGCCTGCATAAATTTCCAAATTCATAGGTAGGGTGCGTGCCTCAAAGCACGCACGCGGTTTTTTCAATTTTCAGACGGCCTCTACGCCTACGACAAAGCGGGCAACCTGATCCAGAGCGCCGACCACCGCAGCGGCGTACTGAACTACGTTTACGACAAACTCGGCCGAATTCAGGAAGCCAGGAACAGCCAAACGGGCCACAGCGAAAAATTCGCCTTCGACCCGGCGGGCAACATCCTGTCGGCCAACCAACCGGCCGCAGCCAAGTCAGGCCGTCTGAAAACCCCGGCCAACCCCAACCTGTACGCCGGCAACCGGCTGAAGGAACACAACGGCACCGAATACACCTACGACGGACTGGGCAACCTGATTTACCGCCAGCTGCCCGACGGCGAAAACCAGTATTTCCAGTACGACACCGAAAACCAGCTGGTCCGCGCCGAGATTAAAAAGAAAGCCGGCAATACCGAAATCTGGGAATACGCCTACGACCCGTTCGGGCGAAGACTCTCCAAAGAGCGCAAAGACAAACTGGCCTGGACCTCGACCGAACCGAAGCGGACCCGTTTCGTCTGGGACGGCAGCCGGCTGGCGCAGGAATACACCTACCAAGGCAGCTATACCCATATCTACACTGACCAGGATTCCTACGAGCCGTTGGCGCAAATCTTCCACAACGCCAAAGACGAAAAACAGTATCTCGCCTACATCCACACCGACCAGATCGGCATTCCGCGCGAGATGACCGATATGTACGGCAATCTGCTGTGGTATGGGGAATATAGCGCCTGGGGCCGTCTGAAAAAGGACGAGCGGATTTACCCGAATGCGCACCAGCCGTTCCGGTTGCAGAACCAGTATTACGATAGGGAAACCGGGCTGCACTATAACTATTTCCGCTATTACGAACCTGAAACCGGTAGGTTTATCAGTCAGGACCCGATTGGGCTTTTAGGGGAAGATAATCTCTACTGGTTTGGACCAAATACCGCTATATGGGTTGATTTATTTGGGCTATTAAAGTCTGCTAAAGTCCATGCCAAGCAATATGCAAGACAAATAAGCAAAACAGAGCCTGTAAGTAAACATCCGACAACAGTGGCAGCTGTTATAGATAAAAAAACAGGAAGAATTTTTTATGGAGAGAGTGGAAAACTTAATGATGTTGTACATCCAGAGTTAAAAAAAGCATTACCTAAAACTAGTATGGAAAAATGGTCTACTACTAATTGTGCTGAAGTTAATGCTTTAAATAAAGCACTAAAAGCAAGACCAAGCGCCAAGATGGGAGATTTTGAGGTTGCCGCTGCTAATGTTAGGACAGGAAAGCGTAGAAAACCATGTAAAAATTGCTCTGTTACAGTAATAAAATGTCATTAGATAATAAGGAATTATTATGACCAAAATTAATCTATCTAGAAGAGTTATGGATGTATTGCATCAGTCAGGTTATAAGAATGAATATTTTATTTCTGATTTTGAGTATTTTGAAATATTAGAAAAGTATGAAAAGTTTGGATTTAACCTTCCGGATTCCGTTAAAGAAGTTTTAAGAGTTTTTGGAGGTAGAAAAATAATATATGACAATGATTCTATACCAAGTAGGGATGCCAGCTATGAAATGGATTTTTCCTTAAATTCTGTTTTAGGAAAACTGAAAAAAAAAGATTATTTAATGGAAAGAATAAAATATTATAAACAGATATTAAATGTTACACATTTAATTCCTATCTCAGTAATGCCATCTGGTCCTATGGAATTTTTAGTTAATGAAAAAAGCCATATTTACGGGATATTGGACAATCTCATCCTTTTTTACAAAGGCAATACCATATGGGAAAGTTTAGAAAAGGTATTAGATGGAGATGATGTAATTTTAAGTAGTTAGTAATATAAATTTTAACAAGCCGTAGCCTGCATAAATTTCTAAATTCACAGGTAAGGTGCGTGCCTCAAAGTACGCACGCGGTTTTTTCAATTTTCAGACGGCCTCGATACCTCTTTGAGGTCGTCTGAAACATTTGTTCTTTAACAATCCAACCCCATTACCGATTGATGCGTTGGTTGATATAGAGGCTGTCTGAAAGTTGGTTTTTCAGACGGCCTCTACGCCTACGACAAAGCGGGCAACATCCTGTCGGCCAACCAACCGGCCGCAGCCAAGTCGGGCCGTCTGAAAACCCCGGCCAACCCCAACCTGTACGCCGGCAACCGGCTGAAGGAACACAACGGCACCGAATACACCTACGACGGACTGGGCAACCTGATTTACCGCCAGCTGCCCGACGGCGAAAACCAGTATTTCCAGTACGACACCGAAAACCAGCTGGTCCGCGCCGAGATTAAAAAGAAAGCCGGCAATACCGAAATCTGGGAATACGCCTACGACCCGTTCGGGCGAAGACTCTCCAAAGAGCGCAAAGACAAACTGGCCTGGACCTCGACCGAACCGAAGCGGACCCGTTTCGTCTGGGACGGCAGCCGGCTGGCGCAGGAATACACCTACCAAGGCAGCTATACCCATATCTACACTGACCAGGATTCCTACGAGCCGTTGGCGCAAATCTTCCACAACGCCAAAGACGAAAAACAGTATCTCGCCTACATCCACACCGACCAGATCGGCATTCCGCGCGAGATGACCGATATGTACGGCAATCTGCTGTGGTATGGGGAATATAGCGCCTGGGGCCGTCTGAAAAAGGACGAGCGGATTTACCCGAATGCGCACCAGCCGTTCCGGTTGCAGAACCAGTATTACGATAGGGAAACGGGGCTGCATTACAACCTGATGCGCTATTACGAGGCGGAGACGGGACGGTTTATTAACCAAGACCCGATTGGGCTTTTTGGTGGAAACAATCTATATTCATTTGGTAATCAAGCACTTGATTTTGTTGATCCACTTGGTTTAAAAATTTACGGACATAGAAAAGACGGAACATTTAGGAAAAAGCCAGGGCCAAAATCCAAAAAGAAAAGAGTGGGCAAAGGAGAATGTATCCAAAACAAAATAGATGGCGATGCCCGCGAAGCCTTGCACAAAAAAGGCTTAGACGCCCAATATGGGCCTGACCGCATATTGAGTCAAAAACACTTGAGGAATAAAAAGGGCGAAATTGTCAGCGACCCCTTGACAGGTGAATCTCGCAAACTTGATTTTGTGATTAAGGGAGCTGGTAAAGATGGGGGTGCTCATGCTCAAGAGGTAACCAGTCTGACTGCGTCTAAGACAGCACAAGCTCTGAAAGAAGGTCGAATCAGAGATGCAGGTGGGGTGTATGTCAGAGACGGAAAATCCTTGATTAAAGTTGATGGATTATCTGAAATTGTCCGATTACCATAGGAGATAATATTATGGATTTTGTTTTATTTGATCACCAACTATTATTGAACAGAAGTAACGATATTGATTATAAAGAAGGCATCATAAAATCAACTATTTCATTAATGAATTTTCTTAAAAAAAATGATTTACTCATAGATATTGATCCTTTTAATGAGGACGGTTCTATTAAAGAAAATATCGTTATTAGAAAGTCTAATGTAACTGATGAAGGATTCCAATTATTTGTTAAACCAGTAAATAATTGGTGGAATGCTTTGGATAGGGGAACTCCTCCCGAGAAAGTTACTATTTTGGAGAATGGGTTGAAAAAAATTCGTGCTGCGAAAAAGTAATTTTATATTTTCAGACGGCCTAAATATCTCTTTTGAGACCGTCTGAAAGACAGTGTTCGAGGAGGACTATATTATGGAAATTAAAAATAGAGATGACTTTCTAGTTTTTTTAAAAGAATTCATTACTGAAATTCATACAGAAGATTTTGAAAATAATACACTAGATAGCTTTTTAGAAGCCATGAAAAATTGGATTGAAGATATGGATGGATACTATAAAAATATAGGTATGAGAGAATATAACGACAAAACTTTAAATTGGAGTATGTTAGCAGATATTTTGAATGCCTCACGAATATATGAATAGCGAGTTCAGTCTACTATAGTTTGGACTGAATTCCAATAAAGAGGACCATTAATCCAAACATCTCAAGTACAAGCCATATTCAATAAAGTTGGTCAATTAGTTTCAATTTTGGGAAAATTAAAATGAATAAAAAGTATAAAGTCAGTCCTGAATATATCAGACTTTTTCTTGGACTATTACACGAAGGTATAGATAGCAAACTTGAAGACTTATTAGGTCTGAATTTGGTTAATCGAGATAGCGTAAAGAGATTAGTCAAAGAATATCTGTACCCCGAGTATCAAAATTTTACAATATCAACCCAACTCAGAATTAAAGAAAGTTTGAGATTTGGATTAAATTTCTGGACAGAAGAACGACTACATGATCAATTTCCTAGTACCGACGCAGCCTTTGAAATACCTCAACAAATGACCGCAAAAGAACTTTATAAGCAAATTTGGGATGATATGTTTAATAATGAAGATATCACTATTTCTGATATAACAAAATATCAGGAATCGAACTAAAATTAGCAAGCCGTAGCCCGCATGAAACTTCCAGTCCTGACGTAAGGCATGTGAGGTACACACAAACCCTTGGCACAGGTACACAACCGGACCAATATGGTAATAAATACTCTTTAAAGAATGCATATATGGGACATAATCCTGAAGATGCTGTTTCTTATTGAAATCGTTGCGGTTGTTATTATGGAGCTAAATCTCATACAGTACGGAAATGGATGCTTGATTCTAATAATTATCGATTGGAATATGGGCTAGGCAACTATTCCCGTGGGGCAAAGAGCAAAGAACGTTATAAGAAATCCCGTAAGCCTAAAAATGGAAAGTTACTCAAAAGTTGTTAATGAAGAATTATGAATGAGAGGAAAACCATGTATTTATCTGATATTAATCCTGAGTTAAATAGTGAAATTAATAATATTATATGTGAGTCGAGACAAGCTAAAACTCTTCAGGAAAGGATTGATAAGTTAATGAGGGCTTGGGATTTAATTCCAAAACCTGCTACTCAATTCGTAACCCCAACTAGTGGGCTATGTTCTGAAATTTCTGGCAGATTTAAAGAGTTAAAGGATTATTCTAAGGCACTTGAATGGATAAATATTGCATTAGAGGCGCGAAAAACAGTTCCTGATGGCAGTACATTTCTATGGGCAGGTATTATCTATTACGAACTAGGTGATATGGAAAATGCCTATAAATATTTTGACCTAACTTATAATGAGCTACGTTACACACCTTTCTCTATGGAAGACAAAAAATATTGGCAATTTTATAAGCAACGTAAAGAAGAAACAAGAGTAACGGATAGCGCACACCAGCCGTTCTGCCTGCAAAACCAATACTTCGATGACGAGATGGGGTTACATCGTAGATGAACTACAGAGCATAAACTTTATAATGAAATGGTTGAGCAACGATTAGAAAGATTGGCTACCATTGTTAAAAATAAAAAATGGAGTAAAAAGAAAATCTCAGAAGAAATATTAAAAATGCAAAACGAATTAAGAGAATCTTTTAGAACTGACAAATATATTTGTGCTGCACCAATTTCTAAAAGTAATAGTAAGAAAGGAAAAAATGATGACTCTTTATCAAATATACTCTGCTGTTGATAATGAAGAAGCATATGTGGACTTAAAACAGGATGATAGAAAAATTGTAGAATTTATTAATTACAATAAAGGTAATTATACAGATGAAGCAGTTTTTATAGCTCAGAGTGGATATACCTCCAAAAATATTTCTAATACAGATTATATTCAAACAATTCCTAAGATGTTATTGTTCTCTGAAACTTTCATTGATAAATTAGCTGATAAATTAAAAAATGAATTAGATTTTTTCCCGGCTAAACTTAGAATCAAGAATGATGAATTTAAATTTTTCCTTGGAAAAATTAAATTAACTGCTAAATTAGTAGATATGGAAAAATCAAATTTTTATGAAATAGATGGAGAGAAGTTTATTGATTATCCACCTGTATTTTTAGGAAATATATCTGGTTTTGAGTTTTGTGCAAAAGATATAAATGATGATTTAATTTGGGCTTTTTCTGATAAATTCAAAGAATTAGTTGTTAGTAATAATTTGAAGATGGAATTTCTTCCTTTAACATGAAATACTCTGTAAGCAAGTTATAGCAAACTGTAGCCAGCATGAATCCTCCAATCCTGACGTAGGGTATGTGCGGTACGCACGAATCCTTGGCACAAGTACGCAACTGGACCAACGAAGACGGAGAAAGCGCCCAACAAACCCACTACTACCACGGCGACCAAATCGGCATCCCACGCGAGATGCCGATAAGGACGGCAACCTCTTGCGGTTTGGCGAATACACAGACTGGGATCGTTTGAAAGAGGAAACCAACAAAAGTTTCTATGATTGCCGTTCGATTACATAAATTATTGAGAAGGAAATAAAATGATTTTTAAAAAAACTAAAGGAGAGCAATTTAAAAATTTCTCTATAACTCTTTTAAAAAGAAACGATATTAACAATTTCTCAAATACAGATAATTGGTTTTTAGAAAATATAATTCAAATTGATAAATTATACATAAATGAATTTAACTTAAGACTAGATGATATCGATATAAATTTTGGAAACTATCAATCTAGTTCGATAGAAAATACCTTAAAAAAAATGAAACAGAAAAATTTATCATTCTTTTCAGCTCAAGCAAAAAAAATAGATAAAATTTTAATCCTGTACGACAATCCTTTTTTGAATCAATTAGATTTAAATTCTAATAATGTATATGAAGCAAAATTTATAATTATGTGCCCATATAAATATAAAGAGTTGTTAGTAAATTTTATTACTAATAATGTAAATCTTGATGCTTGGGATTATGGCTACGGTATGGGATTACTAGAAAACCAAACACTTGATGGTTCTAAAATTAAATCCACAATATTCTCAAGCGAAAATATACCATTGTTTGCAGAAAAAATATGGGACAACATGTTATTAACAAATGGTTCATTAGCCGAAAAAGGTTTTGTTAAAGATATCTATGAACTTAATATTCTAAATCATAAACAGGCTGAAAATATTAATTTGACAAGTTTCTTAAATAGAGGAATTGGAAGTTATTCTATAAAAAATGAAAAATATATTTGGACATTGAACTTTACTGAAATTGATTCAGTAAAAAGTGCACTTAGTTCAGCTCCTTTCCTGCTTTCAATGACGAAAGAATAATATTACTGGCCTTCGGCAATATGGCAGCAAGCCGTAGCCCGCATAAAACCACCAATCACGACGTAGTGTGTGTGCGGTACGCACGAATGCAGTTTCCGCTTTTCAGACGGCCTCGAATAAGAAACAAGGCTGCATTACAACTTCTTCAGGTATTATGAGCCAGACGCGAGTCGGTTTGTGAACCAGGATCCGATTGGGTTGATGTATGGGAATAGCCTGTATGCTTTTGCGTCGAAAACGCAGGAGTGGGTTGATCCGCTCGGATTATTTAATGCTCCAGGTGCCTGTAATAATTCATGTGATAATGATTCCTTAGATTGGACTTCTCATGGAGGAAAACATGTTCCCCTAAAAATTCATTCTGGTCTAAAATCCGAAAAGCTACAAAAAATGGTGAATCTGCAAAATATAAACCTAAAATTCATATTGAATCAATAGAAAGAACAGCTTGGACAAAAGGAACTCCAGTTTTATCATTTGGTAAAAACGTACATTATAAAGTATATGATGCCGGAAAAATTATTGGTGCATCAGAAGGGATAGACACACCATACATACGAGTTGAATGCTCTCAAGGAGTAATACATGGACATCCAATTACAAAAAAAGAATACTTGAAAAGATTAGGAGCAATTTGAAATGGAACCTAAAATTGACTTTAAAGATGGCATTATTACTTATGAAAATTTATTTTGGTTATTCAATAACACTAATGAATTAATCAATAAACTTGAATTTGAAGAAGATTTATTACAAGTACAGTTCTTTAATAAAAAATATATTTTAGATGTTGGGTGGTATCCCCATATCGGTAGAAATGGAAAATTCAAAGTTTACGTAATTAAAAATTATGATTGGGAAAATCCATTATTTATAAAATCTGATAACACAATTAATGATTTAATTACCACTATAAAACAAGGAATTAAATGTATATATGCTCATGAGCATCTACAACAATAATGGCAGGTGAGGAAGGAAGTCTCAGCAATTCCACAAAGTTATCAACCTGACACACAGCACCGACATTAATGGCAATCTGTTGTGGTACGGCGAATACACCGCCTGGGGGCGTCTGAAAGAGAAAACCAAGGTAACGGATAGCTCATATCATCCCTTTCGCCTGTAAAACCAGAATGCCGACCGCGAGACGGGTTGCATTACAACTTCTTTAGGTATTACGAGCCTGATGCGGGTCGGTTTGTGAATCAGGATCCGATTGGGTTGTGGGGTGGGGAGAATTTTTATCAGTTTGCAGAAAATGTTACCGGTTGGATTGATCCTTATGGCTTGGCACGTCAAAGAAAGGCACGTCAAATACAGAGGTGTTTATGTAAAGAAGAAATGGAAGCTATAAAAAAGGAAAAGGGGCTAGTACCTATAATAGACAAAAATGGAAAACGTTCAAAAAGACCTATTTGGGTAACAGATCTTTCTATTAAACCTGTTCCGTGGAATCCTAGCTCAGAAAATTACTTCGTTAAAATTACTCTTGATGATGAAGGAGCAAAGATATTAGATTCAGTTACCAATATTGAAGATGTTGACGGTAAAGAAACAGCTTGTCCTGGCGGAGTTTTAGTCAAATCCAACGAACAAGGAGCAAAGGGAATTGGGCGTAATTTAATAGATAAATTAAATGCACACATTGTTAAAATAGAAACAGGAATGAGAAGGAGATAACGTGAAAATATCCAATATAATTTATATGTTTTTTTATATATATCAAAATCCTAGGTTAAATTTTGACAGGTATAGAAATAATCAAAACATAGAAGAGTATGGATATGTTCAAGATAATGGAGGAGCCTATCATTTATGTTTTCACATAAATGATTCAGGAGAGAAGCACTTTGTTCGAGATATTATCAAATTTATATCAACAAAAACAAAATTTTCTTCAGAATGCTTTAAACTTAATGATAACAATGAGGAGCACTTGTACAACATACTATCTTCATTAATAATGATTTTTTATATTGATACTCATAGCTTCCACAATAAAACAGTATTTGACAACAAAGCGCTCGCCTTGTACCAACTATCCGATACATGTAATTCCAACTTAAATAATAGAATTAGGCAAAGTTACATATTTTATTTGTTATATAACTCTCATTTGTACTATGAGTCAATTAGTAGTATAAAACTTCAAAACGGGGTTTTATGCTTTAAGCTTGGTAGAAACAATCTTATTCCGTTTGTAAAAATAATTTCATCGATGGAGCTTAAAAGAAAAGATGATAAAAAAATGAAGTTGTTATCAAGCATTAAATCTTTTTATATAGATTTAATAGATTTTTTAGAAGACGGATTAAAATTAGAAAATGTATTTTTTAATAGTTTGATAGATGATAGATATTTAAAATTTTGCCATTATAAAAACTTTATCTACCATAGTGAAAGTGATGTATACAAAAGAGTGAGGGTTGATAAAATATTTAATTTGTTACCCCTTGTGTTACAAGAGGGCAAGTTAACTG
>ERZ773046.1967-NODE-1967-length-10795-cov-16.815084_pt1 | contig 10795 bp, 10 predicted proteins | sample MGYA00580634_ERZ773046 | MGnify/ENA primary metagenome ERZ773046 (study PRJEB29015, sample SAMEA2738127) | human oral metagenome | biome: human oral; feature: human-associated habitat; material: saliva | place: China | collected 2159 ... | reverse complement strand
TGGTCTTTTAATTTTTGAATTAAATCCACGATTTTTGCCTCCTTAACATTGGCTTATGCCATATCAATACTATTATTATAGCAATTTAATAGCTCTCTAACAACCATTCTAAAACATTTCGTTGTTGAATTCCGTCATAATTTGCATTTTTATTTAATTCATCCAATGTAAGTAAAAACTTTGGATATTGGTCTTGTACAGCCTTAAGGGGTGCGAGCTCACGATGTAGCGTATTAGGATCTAACACAGTTTCGCTTACCTGATAGTATTCTGTAACACCCGCTTTTTGTGCAACAAAGTCAATTTCACCCTTAGCTAATTGGCCTACATATACAGTATATCCACGACGAATGAGTTCAAGAAAAACGATATTCTCTAAAATATGTCCTGTATCACGACTCGCGTTGCCTACTAATAGATTACGTAATGTTACATCCACACTGTAGTACTTTGCATTTATACGCAATAATTCTTTGCCACGCACATCATAACGATTTACCTTATATAGCAATAGGCTATCTTGCAATCCTTGTAAGTATCGTTCTACCGTTTTATTATCAATTTTTCTACCGGCACTAACGAGAGAATTAGCAATTTTATTTGGTGAAAGCAAGCTTCCTATATTAGACATAATATATCGTACAATATCTTGTAAAATTGTAACATCACTAACTTTCAATCGAGCCACAACATCATGTAATAACAAAGTATTGTATAGGCCTCGTAGATATTCTTGTATATCAAAATCTTCGCCCCCTAATTGTTGCGTATAAGGGAATGAGCTTTCACGAAGATATGACTCATAGGCAGGAATCAGAGAATACTGATTACCATCGTATTTGCTATGGTAGAACTCACTGAAGGATAGGGGTAACATCTGAATTTCCACATACCGTCCGGTCAGTAGCGTAGCGATATCAGAGGACATAAAGTATGCATTAGATCCTGTAATATATAAATCTGTATTTTCTTTTACAAACAAGCTATCTACGACGCGATGAAATTGATCTACATGTTGAATTTCATCAAGGAAAATATAGTTTATTTCATTGGGCTGCATACGTTCTAAAATATATTGATACAGCGCATGATAGTCTCGTAAATGCTCATATTCTAGTTCTTCAAAATTAATAGATATTATCTGTTCAGTTTTAACGCCTTCCGATAACAGCTCATCTTTAAAAAGCCTAAATAACGTAGATTTCCCACAACGACGTATACCAGAGACAACCTTAACAATAGGCCGATTCCGATTACGTCGTAAAAAATCTAAATATCCTTGGCGCTGAATTAATTTCATAAGGGCCTCCTCATCTATGTATCTTTTCATAGATGGAACCCACTTATTAGTAGTATTAGATATCATATCAGCCGCCTAATAAATTTGGATTCCATTCCAACTTTATATTAATTTTATCATAAAGTTGGATTTCATTCCAAATTTATATCATCAAATATACAAATATGGATTCTGTTCCAATATTTTACATCAAAAATCTATACTATCGTTATAATTCTTTTACCTAAAACAACGCCCCTTTTTATTGAATAAGCCCCCATAAAACAGTACAATACTAGTAACAGAAATACTTTATATTACTTATGAAGTATTTTTACCTTATATAAACTTAGGAAATACGGTTTACCTCACTAGTTTATATGTAATATTGGAGGACTCATGGCGAATACAGAAACGACAATCAACGCAGTTGTTAATCCTCAAATCAACGATGCCCCCATCGATATAGAGAAAACTATCAAAGCCTTAGAGCGCAACAAATTCGTGGTTCATTATTTTGAAACAGGCGCTGATGCGGTGGCCTATTTACAGTCTCGCATTCAACATAAACGAGTGGCTATCGGTGATTCACGCACCTTATTAGAGCTTAAGGTTCACGATGCTTTAGCCGAAGTCAACGCTGACATAACAGACATTCAGCGTCCCCTTCCGGGTGAAAGCTTCCGCGACACCGCATTACGTACCATGGGACGCGATGTATTTTTAACCTCTGTTAACGCCTTGGCGCAAACAGGTGAAATGGTCAATATCGATGGTACCGGCAACCGAGTAGCAGCATCCCTATTCGGATCACAAGAGGTATTCTTTGTGTTAGGTCGTAATAAAATTACACCGGACTTGGCCTCTGCCATCTACCGGGCGCGCAATGTGGCGGCCCCTCTGAACAGTAAGAAAAATAAGAAAAGTTCACTCAACCCTTGTGCTAAATTAGAGGAAAAATGCTACGACTGCGGTTCGCCTGATAGAATTTGCAATGCCTTAACCATTTACTATAAGAAAATGCGCAATATGCAAATCATGGAGATTATCATCATCAATGAGGATTTAGGATTTTAATGAAATTCTATATGTCGATGTTCTATGCCGTGAAAGTCGATAAAACCTAAGTCAGGACCTCCAAAAAATGTATCTAAAGGCATATTATCAAAGCCATTGACTATCCTACACAGCGTAGATATACGAGGGTCTATATTCCCCTTTTCCAGTCCACTAATATAGGACTGTAACAAGCCCGTCCGCTTAGATAACTCTTGTTGAGTTATGTGATAGTGGCGGCGCCATAATAGAATGAGAACGCCTAAGTGCTGGATAGCCTTTTCTGACTGTGCTTCACTGCATACGATATCATACGTCATAGAAACCTCACTTTCTACTATCCATAATAGCAACTCTTTGCCTCCACAATACGGCAACCACCTATGAGGGGCCATACCAACTTGAATTGTGATGACATATAATAGAAAATCCCTTGCGATACATTCATATTGCAAGGGATTTTTATACATATTATGTTATAAAATTATACTTGTACACACATACATGTATATTCTTGTACATAAAACTCTTATTTATTCTCTTCTGCAGTAGCCATAGCACGTTTGATTTCCATGTATTTAACCATGCCATCAACGGCTTTTTTAGCTTCGCGCATCGCGAGTACTACAGTAGCTGGTTTATGCACTACGTCACCACCGGCGAATACACCTTCACGGCTTGTCATGCCGTATGGTTCTTCGGATGTGATGATATAGCCTTTTTCGTCTACGCGAAGGTTGTTACCTTCCCCAACGAGACGTGCATTAGGTTTATGACCAGCAGCGATGATGATCTTATCGACAGGCATCACTTGGTATTTACCTGTGCCGTGGATGCCAGCACCATCGTCGTTAAGGGCCATTACTTCGTATTTGAAACCTTCTACCTTGTCTGTACCTTCTACACCAACTGGAGATGCGAACCATTGGAATTGAACGCCTTCAGCACGAGCTTCTTCGTATTCGGATAGCAAAGCTGGCATTTGTTCTTGGCTGCGACGGTATGCTACGGTTACAGATTCACAGCCTAGACGTACGCATGTACGAGCCGCATCCATCGCTACGTTACCACCGCCAATGATAACAACGCGGTCCCCTTTCTTCACAGGAATCGCTTTTTCTTCAAGCTCACCATTTTCTACGAGTTGTACATTTGTTAATAGGTACATCGCTTGGAATACGCCTGTAATTTGGTCGTTTTCCATGCGTACTTCTTGAGGAATATGCGTACCTGTACCGATGAAGATGGTATCAAAACCTTCTGCAAATAAATCATCCAAGGATTTATCTTGACCGATGAATGTATTACATACGAATTTAACGCCTAAGCCTTCAAGACGAGCGATTTCACGGCGTACAACGGATTTAGACAAGCGGAACTCAGGGATACCGAATAAGAGTACGCCACCTGGTTCAGATTGGCCTTCAAATACAGTGACATCATAGCCGAGTTTCGCTACATCGCCTGCAACGGACAAACCTGCAGGGCCAGAACCAACAACAGCTACTTTACCGAGATCTTGTTTAATTTTCTTAGGTTTGCGCAATCCATTGATGCTTTCAAAATCGGCAGCAAAACGTTCCAATTTACCGATGTTGATAGGCGGTTTCTTAGCCTTATTCATGATGCAGTTGCCTTCGCATTGATTTTCGCGAGGGCACACGCGACCACAGATAGCTGGCAAATTTGTACGTTCCGCCAAGATATCGTTGGCTAAGCCAAAGTTACCGTGCGCGATGGCTTGGATAAAACGAGGAATTTCGTTTTCAATCGGACAGCCCATGCGGCACAAAGGTTTTGGACAATTTAGACAACGTTTCGCCTCAGCGAGCGCCTCCTCCATCGTGTAATCCGCATCAAAATGTAGTGGTTTTAATTCGTTACTCATGGCACATGCCTCCTAACAAGGATCCAGTACTATACTTATACAGCGTTGCATGCACCTAAGCTTTCCGATGAGCCCTCTCACATAGGGACGCCGCCACATGCTGCTAACATTTATCTTTTGTAACCATTCGATAGACGTGTGGTCACTGGTCAGACACACACTATTCTATAGTACATTTTAAATTGTGAAAGCGAGCTCCGTCAAGAAGCTGAGCTACAATATGCTTATTTTATATACATTTATTGCTATAATACATACATAAGGCAACATAAATGAGGTATTCCTATGAACACTACAGAATTTACTGAAACATACTATATAGACCGCCGCGGTTCTCATTCCCGCAAATGGGACGGCGAATATTTAAAATTTAGTCGCACCGACCTACTACCACTATGGGTGGCAGATATGGACTTTATGACACCACCGTGCATACAAGAGGCTATTTCCAACTATGTAAAGATCAACCCTCTGGGCTACACAATGACAAATCCGAAGTATATAGAAGCTGTCATACATTGGCACAAACGCCGTCACAACTGCACTATTAAACAAGACTGGCCCACTAGCGCCCCCAATGTCATTACCGGTATCATGTGGTGTATTGGGGCTTTCACAAAAGCAAACGATGCCATTGCGGTCCTTACGCCCGTGTACGGTGCCTTCGATGCCCGTGCCAATGATGCAAATAGGCGCATCGTTGCAATGCCACTACATCGCACTTTGAGCAATAAATATACTGTCGATTATGATGCATTCGAGTCCGCCATTAGGCAAAACGATGTGAAGGTTTTCATCCACTGCAATCCGCATAACCCCGTGGGCCACGTATGGACCGAAAAAGAAATGGACCGATTATTTAGTATCTGTAAGCGTCACAATGTACTCATCATGAGCGACGAAATCCATCAAGACCTTATTACCGGTTCCACACCATTTACGCCCGCACTATCCGTATCTAACGGCAGCTATATAGACCACATGATTACCCTATCCTCGGTGTCAAAATCGTTCAACATGGCCAGCTTACATCAGGCGGAAGTGATAATTCCCAACGAGACATTACGCACACAATATAACGCCTATAAAGCGCATGTGTACCACACGGATGCCGATGTTATCGCAGAAACGGCCATCACTGCGGCATATACCCATCCAGAAGCGGAGGCGTGGCTAGATAATGTATGCGCTGTCATCCGCGAAAACTACGAATATCTATGCGATGAACTACTCTCAGCCCTACCAAAGCTCCGCATTAGCCCTATGGACGGTACCTATTTGGCGTGGATAGATTTCGGTGCCTATGTAAAACCTGAAGATATGCACGACCTATTTGAACATCAATGCCGTATCGCGCCAAGCTTTGGCGAGTGGTTTGGCGGTGAAAGCTACGCCACCTTTGTACGAGTTAACTTAGCCACGATCCTAGCTAATATCAAGGTTGCTACGCACAGCATCCTTAAACATATACGACTTTAGTAATACATCTAAAGAGGCTGCTCTAGCATCAGTTCTAGAGCAGCCTTTTGTCATATTTTCGTGATATAGGTTTTCTTATTTAGATCTTGCGAAATGGTCCTTAGCAAATTGCATGTCTTGTACAAGTTCCAATGTGCCAAGATATTTCTTATTTTTGTCGCGAACTGCCATGTAGTTTACATAGAATGGATGGCCTTGTTTTTCAAGCCATACGGCCACATTATCGCGGTCCCCTTTACGGAAGGAGTCGATGATGCCACGCACGATAGGTTCTACCTTTGGTGGATGGCAGGAGAACACATCGCGACCGATTGCCGTAGTTGGACGTTTAAAGACCTTTTCACCGTCGTTAAAGTAACGGTTAATGTCTTCATGGTCAACGAAGGTTACCTCCATCGGCATTGTGTTGAGCATCGCGTCCAATTGGTCAAGGGTGAAAGTACCACCAATGAGGGCAATTGTATTATCTGCTGTACCAGCTGGTGCAGTACTTTCAGCTAAGGCATGCTCAGCCTCTGTCCAAGCAAGGCGTTTTACCCCAAAGACTTCCTCATATTGTGCAGTATCCTTATAGATTTGGTACCAGTCTTGAGCTGTAAAGTTTTCCGCACAGATAGGGAACAAGATATTTTGTTCCTTGTAAATCATTTCTTGAGCGCGGGTGAGAAGCTCGTCAAAGCGTCTGTACCAATCATCTACGCTTTGGCTAGATTTCGCTAAATCACCTAGTTGGTCCCGAATATCGCCGTCAACGGTCCACATAACCATGGATGGGCCACCGATAGCATAATCCACCTTTAATTTTGGATATAACAAATCGCCTTTTTTAGCATAGTGAACGGATAATTGACGCACTCTATTTACATCATCAACGGTTGCCGTTTTATCGGCTACCTTAGGACGAAGTTCCTCAATTAAATCGTTAAGTTCCTTGTTTTCCTCTGTCAATTGGTTAAGCGGATGGCCTATCGTTTCTACAAGCGTTGTTACCGTTTGTTTTTTATCTTGGGACTCTAAAGCAGCCTCAACCTTCGCATGCTCTTCTTCCATTTGTTCATGAATGGTAGAACCGTGGAACAAAGCGGAATGAAGGTCGCATAATTGTTGTACCTCTTCTAGAGGTGTACCTTCGCGCATAAGGCCTTGTTCAGCTTTCATGATTTCACTGGCTTCTACATGTTTAAATTGGCTGGCAAAATCTTTGCGCACATCGCCAAGGGCTTCCCCTGTACCTAAGCGTTTTAAGAAGCCTTTTAATTGCTCTACCCGTTCACTATCTGGTACAGCATCAGCTGCGTTAGCTTCTGTATTTTCACTAGCCTTAGGTTCCTTATCTTGAGTGGCTGGTGCCTCAACAGGAGCATCCTTAGCAGATGCTACATCATCACCGTGTAGGTTGGGCATATCACCTTCTAATGTAAAACCAGCTTTCATAAAGGCCCCTACAATATCCATCATAGAGATGCCCTTCATCTTAGCCCCTTTAGGGATAGTCATAATTTTGCCAACGGAGTGGAGCATCACCTTATTGGTAATTTCTGTGAAGCCCAATCCTTTCATAATATCTATAACCTCTGGATATTCTTGTACCAAATCATATACGGATTTTGATAAATCTAATTTCTTTTCCATTTTGATCCCCTCGTGTCAAAAATATTGTTTATTACTTATGTTAGTAACCTCTATACGTTTTCGTATATAAGGTAATTTACATTCCGAAAGGTCATCTTTAATAACCTATAATTCTATGATAAACGATATCGATTAGAAAATCTGTATCCATGGCTATACTTTTGAAAGTTATTTAAAAAATTACAAAATATCAATATATTCGCTATTCAAAGCCTTATTCATGCTACGAACAGCACAGAATTTACCACACATACTACAAGTTTCACTATGCCCCTCCTCTGGAGCTCGGCTTTCTCGAATATTACGAGCTCGTTCAGGATCAAGCGCACAAGCATATTGCGCCTCCCAATCTAGTACACGTCTAGCATCAGCCATCGCATCATCCTTATCACGGGCACCTGGTATACCACGTGCTATATCCGCTGCATGGGCTGCTATTTTGAAAGCCATAATACCTTCTTTCACATCGTCTGCATTAGGCAATGCCAAATGCTCTGCCGGCGTTACATAACAAAGAAAGGACGCTCCATGCATGCCCGCCACAGCACCACCAATGGCAGCTGTTATATGATCATAGCCAGGTGCAATATCTGTCACCAATGGGCCTAACACATAAAACGGAGCTCCGCCACATAGCGTTTCCTCAATTTCCATATTCGCTTGAATTTGGTTAAGTGGCACATGACCTGGGCCTTCAATAATCACTTGCACACCTTTAGCTCGAGCGCGTTTAGTCAATTCACCAAGACGTACCAGTTCTTCAATTTGACATACATCCGTAGCATCTGCTAAACAGCCTGGTCGACAAGCATCACCCAAAGAAATCGTTACATCATACTCACGGCAAATATCTAAAATATCATCAAAGTGTTCATAGAATGGGTTTTCCTTACCCGTCATGCTCATCCATGCAAAGATAAGACTACCACCACGGCTAACGATGTTGAGTCTACGTTTATGCTTTTTAATTTGCTCAATAGTTTGACGCGTAATACCACAATGTAAGGTTACAAAGTCCACCCCATCCTCTGCATGGAGACGGATAGTATCTAAGAAATCCTCAGCAGTAAGTTCTGCCAAATCCCGTTGATGATGTATAACGCTGTCATATACTGGTACAGTACCAATCATGGCTTTACATTCGCCAGTTAATTTCCGTCTAAAAATACGAGTATCACCATGAGTGGATAAATCCATAATCGATTCAGCACCAAGTTGAATCGCCCAATTCACCTTTTCTATCTCACTATCATAATCGGTAACGTCTCTGGATGTGCCAAGATTCACATTTATTTTCGTGCGCAATACTTTACCGATGCCCTCTGGATCGATACAAGTATGATTCTTATTACAGGGAATAACAACTTGTCCTAAAGCAACTAGCGCTCGCAATTTCTCTACATCCATGCGTTCCTTTTCTGCTACAATTTTCATCGCATCCGTAACAAAGCCTTTTTGTGCGGCTTCCAATTGAGTATAAAACATAATATGTCCTCCTATTGAATAAAACCTTTTAGCTTTGTACACAAGAAAAAGGGTATCGATATAATATGATCGATACCCTTGAATGGTTTTGCGTGCTTCCTACGCGGGCATGATCCCGATCAGGTCAAAGGTCAGGTGCTAACAGCCCTTTCTCAGCCTATCCCATAGGCTCCCTTGCATACTCTGCTATGTAATTGTGTATAGCATATCACTATTTAACTAATATTTCAATCTATGCATCTATTACAAATCATTAGCTACTTCAATCTGACATTGACGCATAGTTAATAATGCTGCTTCATGGCTCTCCTCAGTAACTCCTGCACAGCACTTAGGATCTACATGAATAGGAACCTCTGGCAAGCCAGCTTTCAACAATATGGCATTCGATACAACGCACACATCTGTACAAACACCGACTAAGGTTATGCTTTCAATAGGCTCTGCTGTATTCATTCCTTGTAAACGCGTAACTAATTCAGAGGATCCAAAATTAGGTTTATCAATGATAAAGTACGGATGGATGGTATTGCGCTTTTCTGCGGCCGTGATGAGGCTCTCCATAATTTGCCAACCAATCGTGTCTTTCACACAATGCACAACCGGTAAATGCCGACCTTCTTGGCTTTCAAGATAATCGGTATCATGCGTATCCCGTGTAAAAATAACAGGTCCATCAAAGGATGCAATTTTTTGACGTACATTGTCCACAATGGCCCGCGCCTGCGGAGAACCAAGAGATCCATCCACAAAATCATGTTGCATATCAATTACGACTAAAACGTTCATGTTCTATCCCTCCACAACGACATGGTGCACCCGATTCGGCGTGTTGTGCGCAATGCGACCCGCTGCAGCAGCCGCCACGGCACCAACTAAATCATCAAGAAATGTATTACAGCGACTATCAACCTTGCTATCAAGATTTTTAATAATACCCGGTTTTACCTTATCAACATAGCCATAGTTCGTAAATCCAATGGATCCGTATAAATTCACAATGGATAACGCGAGAATTTCATCAATACCAAACAATGCCTCATCTCGAGTCATGATACTTTGTAGTGGCTCAGATAATTTCTTCTGCTCTGCCAATCTATCCAATTCTATGCCCGTAATAATGGCATTTTGTGTTTCCCGTTTTTCAAGTACGGCCTGTACACTCTCTACGCACTCGTCCATCGTCAAATCAGGAATATATGGTTGTTGAATCATCATCACAATATCTGCAATGTCCTGAACGGTAACGCCTCGTTCCTTTAATAAATTATACGTACACGCCTTTAATTCCTCCTGAGATATCATAATTGCTCCTCAAAATTATACAAATTTACGTAACACATTATACCTTGATTATAGCACGAAAAAATCCCTACCGACGTTCTATCGGTAGGGATTCTATGATTAGATTTTCTTAACCATTTCAGATTTCAATGCCATTGCACCAAAACCATCGATTTTACAATCGATATCGTGCCCGTCGCTCGCATCAGAAATGAGACGAATGTTTTTAACACGCGTACCTTGTTTCAATACACCAGCACCTTTTACTTTGAGGTCTTTTACAACTACAACGGTATCGCCATCAGTTAATTCATTGCCATTAGCATCGCGGATAATACCGGCTTCTGCTGCAGCCGCAGCATCGGCAGCTGTCCATTCATGACCACACATAGGGCAGATGTACATATGACCATCTTCGTATGTGTATTCGTCGCCACACTTAGGGCAGTTAGGTAAATTTGCCATTTAGATCTCCTTTTTTACTACATAATGAAAGTATTATACCATACCTTAGAAATCGAGTTCTATATTGATATGATGACCACTGACTCCAAATTGATACAAAGACTATTGAATATCTAAAATAAAAAACTACTTAATCTCATTTTTCTTTACTAAAGTTTCATACAACTTCAACTTATCTTCTAAATTATTCTTATAGCCTTCCAATCGTTTGATTTCGGCATCAATAA
>ERZ773046.1959-NODE-1959-length-10822-cov-4.905916_pt1 | contig 10822 bp, 10 predicted proteins | sample MGYA00580634_ERZ773046 | MGnify/ENA primary metagenome ERZ773046 (study PRJEB29015, sample SAMEA2738127) | human oral metagenome | biome: human oral; feature: human-associated habitat; material: saliva | place: China | collected 2159 ... | reverse complement strand
CCTGTACCCATACCGAACACAGAAGTTAAGCTCTTTAGCGTCGAATGTAGTTGGGCTTACGCCCTGTGAGACTAGAACGTTGCCAGGCAACAGTGAGAGCCTTCCTTTTGGAAGGTTCTTTTTTTATATAATTCTTACATATATTTTGATTTTATTTTCAAAATAGAGTATCATAAAGTAGTAATATTTTTTTGGAGGTTTAGGAAATGTTTTATTTAGAAAATGAGAAAACATTAGTGTTAACTAGTGAAAATAAGAAAGACATTTTAAGTGCGTTAAAATTAATTAATAATATATCTAATAATAAGAACATAAAAGTTGCATATATTAAAATCTTAGGAAAAGTATTAGAATTTAATAAGGCTATAGAAAACTATTATCATTCACAAAAGCCTGGATATAATGAGGTATATCAAGAAAGAATTGATAATTCAGATAATAGTTATGATGAGTTTAAGCGTATAAAAGCATCGTTAAAATTAGATTTTGATGATGATAATTTTAATAATGAATTAGAAAAAGAATTTAACTTAATTCTTAATAGAATTGAAAGTAGAATTTCTATAATTTTTGAAGATGAACATCAGTATAATTTTAATAATTACCTAATTACATTGATTGAAAAAGAGAATCTTGATGAGTTTATTTGGCTAAATACTATTTATAATATTTATAAGGAAGGTAAGAGTTTGAATAGTATTGTTCATGATTATTTGAAGTTAAGTGATGTTGAATTTTCTGATCTTTATAAGATTTACCTATTTGTTACTGACTATAATATCAATAAGTTGTTATTAAAAAATGAATCTAATATTATTAATGATGACTATTTAGAGAATCATGATATATTCTTTGATTACATGTATAAGCTTATTGATGATTTAAGAACTTTTGTAACAAAAAATGATAAGAAGAATATTCTTAGTTTCTCAACTATTATCGATAGTCATACTAATATTAGTACTCCTAATAAAGAAGAATTTCTTGACTGTGTATATAAAGTATTCAATTTTCTAAGAGCACTTTACGAAAATGATAACGCAAAATTATTGTTAGATAATATCTATCCTATTTTAGTAAAATCTTTCTTTGCACCACTTCGAAATGATGACAAAATCAAGTATGACTATAATCAGAATTTTATATATGCATTAGAGTATACTCAAATCATTATTGAAGTAATGGATGATAATCATGAATAATAAGTTTTCAGTCAAAGATTATTATTGTGTCTATAATGATTTTGATACATCAAAACGCATAAAAGAGTTACATAACTTGTATTTACCATTACTTGGTAATGATGCAATAAGTTTATATACATTTTTTGGAAGTAAGATGCTTAGTGATAAAAATCTGTCTAAAAGTTATCTGCATTATGATATACTCGATAATCTAGGTTTGTCAGATAATAAGTTCTTAATTGCAAGAAAAAAATTAGAAGCTTTAGGTTTAATACAGTCACTGTATTTTGATAATAATGGTGTCGGACAGTTTATATACAAGATAAAAGAAGCATTAAGTTTTGAAGAGTTTTTTAATACACCAGTGCTTGCAAAATTATTAGAAAACACATTGGGTTCTAATAATTATTCTGATTTGGTAAATTATTATTCTTTAGATAAAGTAAGCTTTAAGAGCTTTGAGGATATTTCAGCAAAATTTTCTGATGTTTTCCGTTTAGAAAATCTAAATGATTTCAGTTTTGATTATATAGCAAGCAAAAGTGTTAATGGGCCAAACTTTGATGAATATTTCTTTGATTTTGATAAATTAAATTTCTATTTAGCTAATAGTTACCTAACAGATGTAATATCAAATTCAGAAGTGAAAAATAGAATTTTAGGTTTAGCTCATATTTATAAAATGTCTCCAGAAGATATGTCTAGTGCTATAGAAAAATCTGTAGAAATTTCTAATGGAGCCAGTGAGATTAATATTAATGTTCTTAGTGATTATATCACTCAACTAAATGTTAATGTTAGAAAACAAGAAGTACCGACTCTTGATCGTATGGTAAATAAAAATCTTGTTGGTAAAAAAGAAGAGCAGTTAACTGAAGATGAAAAATTCGCTAAAGAAGTTGATAACACTAATTTTGTAGAATATTTAAATAAGCAGGTAGGAATAGTACTTTCTAAAATAGATGCTAAAAATATTGAAGAGTTACAAAGTAAGTATAATTTTCCTACCGGTGTACTAAATATATTATTAGAGTATTCAATTAAGCAAAGTGGTAACAATTCAATACCACATATAAACTATATTGATAAAATAGCAAGTACATGGAGTGCTCAAAAATTATTTGGAGCTAAAGATGCTATAGATTTTGTTAGAGCTAATAGAAATCAGAAAACTAAAGCTTTTAGCACTAATAAGAGTACGCAAAAATCTTATTCGAATAATAAAAAAACGAATCATGCACCGTTTCCTGAATATTTACAAAATAGGCAAAATAGCTTTAATCAATCAAAAAAGGAAGAGGATAGAGTAGTTACAAAAGAAGATGAGGATACTTTTAAAGATTTGATGAAAGTATTATATAATAAAGGGGATGTATAATGAAAAAATTATCCAACATAGTATCAAGTAATACAGAAAATTCATTTAAGAAGTTTATCACAGAAAAAGTTCTGAGTGATGTAGAGATAATTAAGTTTATTCGTGATAATAATTTTTCTAAAATTGACGTTGAAAATAATCTTGAAAAATTTTATCAATATTATATTTCAAAAGATAAACTATTAAATATTGAGCATAGACCAAAATTAGTTTGTAGTGATAAAGAGGTTAATATAGTTTATCAAGAGACTGATGAATATAAACAAAAAGTTGAAAATCAAAAAACATCGAATAAAATTAAGACGGAATTTATTCCAAGGAGAGTACTAACATATACTTTTGATAACTTATCCAAAAATAGTAAGAAAGCTAAATTAGCAATAGAAATTATCAACACTTGTATGAGTATACTTGATAAGCAAAGTACAAGAGGTGCATATGTGTATGGACCTACAGGAACTGGAAAGACATACTTGATGGGATGTATTTACAATTATTTTAAACAGAATGGTAAAGAACCAGCAATTTTATACTATCCTGAATTTATTAGAAAAATAAAATCAAAGATCAGTAATAACAGTTATGATTTATATATTGATCTTATAAGGGATCAAGAAATTCTTATTATTGATGACATAGGAGCAGAAAATATTACGGAGTTTATTCGTGATGAGGTGCTTGGGCCAATCATTAATCATAGAGAAGCAGAAAAATTACCAACATTTTTCTCATCTAATTTAAGTATAGATGATTTAGCGGAATTGTTATCTAATGGAAGAACAACAGTGGACAAAACAAAGGCCTTAAGAATAGTAGAAAGAATACATTCTTTAAGTGCTTCTCACTTCTTAGATGGTGAGAATGAAAGAGAATATTATAATTAAAAGAGGAAGCATTTTTAAACATTTTAGTTTATAAATGCTTCTTCTTTTTTTTATGGTAAAAAAATCAAAAAAATTCATTTTTTTTTAGAAATTAGTGGAAAAAAGTGGGGAAATGTGGTAAATTATAAAGGTAAGGTGGTGAGAAGTAGTGTTTATTGGTCAATACAATAATAAAATGGATGCCAAAGGGAGGCTTAGTATTCCAATAAAGTTCAGAGATGAACTAGGTGAAAAATTTATTATCACAAGAGGTCTAGACTCTTGTTTATTTGGCTATTCACTACAAGAGTGGCAAAAGGTGGAAAGTAAGATTAAATCACTACCTATCACTAAGAAAAATGCTCGTACTTTCCAACGTTTCTTCTTTTCTGGAGCCACTGAAGTTGAAATAGATAAACAAGGAAGAATTAATATTCCAAACGCCCTTATAGAGCATGCTTTTTTAGATAAAGAGTGTGTTGTAAATGGTTTATCAAATAGGATAGAAATATGGGATAAGACTCGCTGGGAAGATTTACTTGTTGAAAGTGAAGCTAGCGTAGAAGAAATAGCAGAAGAATTAGAAGATTTTGATTTTTAGGATGGATGAAAATGTTTAAACATTATAGTGTATTATTAAGTGAAGCTGTAGAAGGCTTAGATATAAAAGAAGATGGTATATATGTAGACTGTACTCTTGGTGGAGCAGGGCATAGTTTAGAAATTTTAAAGCGATTAAAAAATGGTAAACTATATGCATTTGATCAAGATAATGTTGCATTAGAAAATGCCAAAGAAAAATTAGCTGAATACAGTGATAAAGTTGTCTTTATTAAATCTAATTTTGTTAATTTAAAAGAAAAATTAGCAGAGCATGGTGTACATGAAGTTGATGGAGTTCTTTATGATTTAGGAGTTTCTTCACCACAATTAGATACACCTGAAAGAGGTTTTAGTTATAACTATGATACAAGATTGGACATGCGTATGGATACTGATGCAAAAATTAGTGCATATGAAGTCGTTAATGAATATAGTTATCATGATTTAGTAAAAATATTTTATCGTTATGGAGAAGAAAATTTCTCTAAACAAATAGCGAGAAATATTGAGAAAAAACGTGAGCTAAAACCTATAGAAACTACTTTTGAATTAGTAGAAATTATAAAAGAATCTATCCCTGCTGCTAAAAGAAGAACTGGTGGACATCCAGCAAAAAGAGTATTCCAAGCAATTCGTATTGCTGTAAATAATGAATTATCTGTATTCGAAGACTCATTAGAACAAGCAATAGATATCGTTAGTGTAGGTGGAAGAATCTCTGTAATTACCTTCCATTCTCTAGAAGATAGAATTTGTAAACAGATATTTAATACTTATTCTAAAACAAAGGATATTCCAAAAAACCTTCCTATTATGCCAGAAGAAAGTTTATCTAAATTAAAAGTAATTACAAGAAAACCTATATATCCTAGTGATATTGAATTAGAAGAAAATAATAGATCTAGAAGTGCCAAATTAAGAGTTGCACAAGTTCAGACGAAATAGAGGGGAGGAAAGGAAATGGCTACACTAAAGGTATATAGTCGTGAATATGGAGTAAGAAAAGTACAAGAGAAAGTAAAGTTTAATTTACTAGAAAAAACTGCATATGGAGTTTTTGTAGGAGTTATTTTACTTGCTAACGTAGTTATGTTAAACTATAAAGGAGAGATTTATTCACTACGAAGTGCTCAACAAAAAAATGATATTGTAATATCAGAAAAACAAAAAAATAATAATGAACAAAAAGTTATGATAAACAATCTATCATCTTACGAAAGAGTTAAAAAAATTGCTGAGACGGTAGGAATGAAAACTCAAAAAGATAGTATAAAGGTAGTGAGATAATTGATAAAACTTTTTAAGAAAATATTAACTTTAAAGTTTTTGGAAGATAGAAGAAGTTTAGAAAGAAAAGACTATATCTCTCGAGAAAGAACAAAAATTGTATTTTTTCTAATTTTTGTTTTTTTCTTTGTATGGATATTAATATTAAATATAGGACAAATGATGCTAATTGGAACTGTAAGGGGACATAATCTTTCAGAATTAGCAGACAGAAAGTATAAGATAGATAGTAGTTTACAACCAAATCGAGGTAAAATCTATGATAGAAATGGGAATATACTAGCTGACAATATTGAATCTTACAAGCTAGTAGCGGTAGTTTCAGATAAAGCTACAGAGGATGAAACAAATCCACGACATGTTGTAGATATTAACAAAACAGCAGAAGAACTATCTAAATTTATAAAATTAGATAAAAACAAGATAAAAGATATACTTGGTAAACAAGGAGTATATCAAGTAGAATTTGGAACTGCTGGTAAAGATATAAGTGTAGAAGATAAAAAGAAAATCGAAGAGTTGAAATTACCAGGTATCGAATTTATAGCGACAACAAAGAGATATTATCCAAACGGAAGTATGCTTGGAAACTTTTTAGGGTTTGCTCAAAATTCACCAGATAGTGATTTGATTACTGGTCGTTTAGGTGTCGAAAAGACTTTTGATTATTATCTAAGAGGAAAAGAAGGACATATTACTTATGCTAAAGATGCATGGGGGAAAGTCGTTTCTAATATTCCTAAAGTTGAGATTAAACCTGTTGACGGAGCAGATATATATTTAACAATTGATAAGAATATTCAAGGTTTTATAGATAATACACTGAAAGATATTCATGATAAATATGAACCAGAAAGTGCATTTGCAATAGCTGTTAGTCCTAAAACTGGTGAGATATTAGGATTGGGACAAACACCTGCATTTAATCCGAATACTCAAGAAAATCTGGCAAGTGCATGGTCAAATATTTTCTATAACTCAGCGTATGAACCAGGTTCGACATTAAAAACATTTACAATGTCAATAATGGTAGAAAATAATATATATAAACCAGATAGTTACTTTAGATCTGGTTCATATCGAGTGGAAGACGCTACAATTTCTGACTGGAATAAGATTGGTTGGGGAACAATTACTCAACGTCATGGTTTCCAACAATCTGCAAATACTTTAATGTTAACATTATTAAATGAATTGGGAACTGAAAAATTAAAAACAGGCTTAGAAAACTTCGGATTTGGAAAAAGTACAAATTCATTATATGGTAATGAAGCAACTGGTGATTTAGTATTTAATAATAAAGTTTCAGTTTCAACAACAGTATTTGGTCAAGGTAGTACAGTAACTGCGATGCAAATGGTTCAAGCAGAAACAGCAATTTTAAATGATGGACAGATGTTAGCACCATACTTTTTACAAAGAATTCATGACAAAACAATTGATAAAGATGTCAATATTGGGCAAAGAACGGTAGTAGGAACTCCTATTTCTAAACATACGGCAGATATAATGAAAGAAGAATTATATGGAGTTGTAAACGGAACTTGGGCACAAGGTGGTAAAAGATATGCTGTAGACAACTATAGTACGTCAGGAAAAACAGGAACAGGACAGGTTGTAGATCCGAAAACAGGTACATACTATAATAGTCCATATAAAGTACTGCACTCATTTATAGGATATGCACCTAGTGAAGATCCACAAGTTATTCTATATGTTGGTATGAAATTACCTTCGAAAGAATTAGGAGCAAGTAGTGCTAATGCTGCCTCTGAAATATTTAAACCAATAATGGAAAATACTCTTAACTATTTAAATGTTAAGAAATCAAATGATAACAATACTATTCAAAGTTATCAAATGGAGAATCTTGTAGGAGAAAATGTAGAGTCGACAATTGTTAATTTACAACAAAAAACTAAAAATATAATAACAATTGGAAGTGGAACTAGTGTGATTGGACAATATCCTTCAGCAGGGAATGTAATAAAACAAGGAGAGAGAGTATTTTTATTAGTCTCTGATGAAAATATAATTACACCTAACTTTACAGGATGGTCGAAAGTAGACGTACTTAACTACGCTAAATTATCTGGATTAGATATTGAAACTGAAGGAAATGGATTTGCTAAACAACAATCTATTCCAGCACAAAGATTTGTGAAAAAAGGGGAAAAGATAAAAATAAAATTTGGTTAGGAGAACGAAATGAGTAATTCAAATATAACGGTGGCTATATCGTTATTAGGGGTAGCATTTTTACTAACTGTATTAATGCTACCTAGATTAATAAAATATTTACATGAACTAAAGTTTGGCCAAGCAATCAGAGAAGAAGGGCCACAAAGTCATATGCATAAAAAAGGAACACCTACTATGGGAGGTATTTCGTTTATAATTGCAATAGTTATTTCACTTATAGTGGCTATGTTCTTAGATAGTTCAAATATACAATACTATATACTGTTCATTTATACAACTATTTCTTTCTCAATAATAGGATATATAGATGATATGTTAATCGTAGTTAAAAAGAAAAATGATGGATTAGCTCCAAGAAAAAAATTAATGCTACAAATTATATTCTCTGTGATATTTTATATATTAGTAACTTTCATCTATAAAGATGTTAATTATATACATATTCCAGTATTTGATTATAATTTAAATATTTCATATTTCTATATAATTTTCTTAGTATTTTGGCAAACTGGTTTTTCTAATGCAGTAAATTTAACAGATGGATTAGATGGATTAGCTACTAGCGTAACAATTATTACAACTAGTACATTTGCTTTATTAGCATATAAAGAAAATAACTTCCCTGTATTAGTATTTTGTTTAATAATAGTAGGGGCACTTGTAGGGTTTTTATTATTTAATAGAAATCCAGCAAAAATATTTATGGGTGATACAGGATCATTGGCTCTAGGTGGAATCTTAGCAGCAATTTCAGTAATCTTACATAAAGAAGTAGCATTTTTATTTATTGGTTTAGTATATATATTAGAAACACTGTCAGTGATTATTCAAGTAGCGTACTTCAAGAAAACTGGTAAAAGAATTTTTAAAATGTCACCATTACATCATCATTTTGAACTGTCAGGTTATGGTGAAGTAAAAACTGTATACATTTTTGTTATTATAGCTGTTATATCTTCAGCTATAGGTTATTTCGTAGGGGTAGTATAAAATGATAAATTTAGAAGATAAAAGAATATTAGTATTAGGATTCGCTAGAAGTGGTTACTCAACTGCAAAAATCTTAAATAAATTAGGCTATGATGTTATCCTAAATGCATTTGATGATCTAAGTACTGATGAAAAAGCTATTGAATTAAAAAACTTAGGTGTAAAAATAGTTGATGGTGGTCATCCGTTAGAATTATTAGATAGTATTGACTTAATAGTTAAAAATCCAGGAATAAAATATGAAATTGAATTTTTACAAAGAGCAATAGAAAAAAATATTGATATTATAACTGAGATAGAATTAGCTAACACATTGTTTAATATTGATATGGTAGCAATTACGGGTACTAATGGAAAAACTACCACTACACAAATGACATTTGATATACTAAAAGCAGCTAATAAAGATGTCTTTTTAGCAGGAAATATAGGGTATCCTTCTATTGAAGTAGCATATAATCATCCTAATTCTTTAATTATTACTGAAGTATCATCATTCCAATTACAAGGAACCAAGTATTTCAAACCATCGGTAGCGGCGATTACAAACTTAGGCGTTGGTCATTTAGATTATCATGGTAGCGTAGAAAACTATAGAAATGCTAAGAGAAATATCTACAAAAATCAAACCCAAGATGATATTCTAGTTTTAAATATTAAAGAATTAGAAAAATATGAATTAAGTAAAATAAATTCGCAAGTAATTCTTTATGATACGAAAGAAAATTCAGAAGCAGATGTGTTTGTAAAAAACAATATTGTAGTCTATAAAGACATAGAATTATTTGATGTAACAAAAATGTCTCTTCCTGGTCTGCACAATGTAGAAAATGCAATAAATGCAGCATTAATATCATACATAAAAGGTGCATCGATTGAAACAATTCGCGAAGTATTGTATAGTTTTAGCGGAGTAAAACATAGATTGCAATATGTTGGAGAGCATAATGGAGTCAAATTTTATAATGATTCTAAAGCTACAAATCCAGTAGCTACAACTACAGCACTTTCTGGATTTGAGAAAAATATAATATTAGTTTGTGGAGGGAAAGATAGAGGAATTGATTTTAAGGAATTAGTACCATTCTTCCCGAGAATTAAAGCAATGGTTGTTGTAGGTGAAAGTAAAGAGATACTATTTGATTTAGCATCTGCTAATGGAGTAGAATGTCATAGGGCGATAAAAGTAGATGATGCAACAGTTTTCGCAAATAAACTTGCAAAAAATGGAGATATAGTTTTACTATCTCCAGCATGTGCATCGTGGGATCAATATAGATGTTTTGAAGATCGTGGAGATGAATTTATAGCGACGTTTGAGAAGATTAGTCAAGAGGATTAAAAACCATGAACAAGAAGAATCAAAAGTTACTAACAAAAATGAATAATGAGAAGAGACGAAGCTCATTAGAAAAAATTAAAAGAAAAAAAAGAAGAGAATTAATATTCATAGTAACTTTATTTTTAATTGTTATAGCAGTATTTTCACTACTATTTAGTAATTATTTGAAACTGAAAACAATTGAAGTGGAAGGTAATAATCAAATAACTAAAGAAGAAATACTAGAAGCAGGAAATATTAATAATAATTTAAGAACTTGGTCTATAAAAGATGATGAAATTCGTAACAATATACAATCGAGATTCGAAATATTTAAATCCGTAACAGTACAATCGAAATTACCATCAACAATCAAGGTAAAAGTAGAGGAATACAGTTTTATTGCACAAAATAAAAAAGAAGACGGTAGTTTAGAGATAATTATGGAAAATGGTAAACCATATTCAGGAAAAGTAAGAAATAATTATAATTTACCGATTTTAGAAAATTTCAAAGACGATAGAAGTAAACTAGATGAAGTATATAAGAACTTAAATAAATTAAAAGAAGATGTAAGACTACAAATATCTGAAATTATAAATGATGAAGGTGATAATGTTACAATTTATATGAAAGATGGACAAAAAGTAAAAGCTTTAAGAGCAAGTTTTTCTGATAAATTAAATTATTATGATGAAATATCAAAATATATTGAAGATAAAAATAATACAACTTTAAATTTAATAAATGGTGCATATTTAGAAACGCCAAAATCAGAAAAAAGAAGAAACGATAGTATTAAACAATTGCTTGCACGTCAGGGACTAAAAGATGATAAATCATCAAAATCTAACAAAGAAGAATGTAAAAGATCTAAGTGTACGCTGGAGCATCTATCGAAATAAGTTATATTCTGATGATAATGAGTTGGTTTCTACCTTCGAAACAACAAAGGAAAAGACGGCATGCAGTGGTAATAAACTAGCTAATCTTC
>ERZ773046.1954-NODE-1954-length-10845-cov-15.747173_pt1 | contig 10845 bp, 4 predicted proteins | sample MGYA00580634_ERZ773046 | MGnify/ENA primary metagenome ERZ773046 (study PRJEB29015, sample SAMEA2738127) | human oral metagenome | biome: human oral; feature: human-associated habitat; material: saliva | place: China | collected 2159 ... | reverse complement strand
TTTTTCTTTCTTTTTCGTTATGAAATAAAAATATACCTTTGCATTCGTAAATAATTTAATATTTAAAAATTTGAAGTGGTATTACGTAATATAATAATCTTAAATTAGTTTCTTTTTAATGCTTTATAACTAATTATTTTAGGCATTTACTAAACAAAATCACTATGTATAAGAAGCTTAAGTAAGTGGTCGTTTTATTTAATAACTAATTTTATATATGCAATTTTTATGCTTTATAGTCAGGATATTTTCTTTTCGTTGATGCATTTTGTATGTAAAATTAGCGATAGGTTTAATTGATCTTAGGTATATAAAAATAATTATTTTAATCAAAGTAAGAAAATGATGGTAACAAAAGAAAAAAGAGTTTATCATGCACCAGAGTGCTTGGTAGTAAGTATGAGTGAATCAGCTTATCTTATGCAAACATCTTTTCCTGGTCAACACAAGAAGGCTAACAAGGCTACTGGTCCTGTAGGTGCTGATTTAGAGGAGGATGAAAATTTTATAGATGGAGAATAATGGGAGTAATTTTTCTTTATAAAATAAAGAAATAAGATAGAGTTTTAATAGAATTAAGAATATAAAAAAGAAATAATGAAGAAGTATTTATTTAAAACACGAATGTTATTATTTTTTGCTATGTGTGGCATAGCCTTAGTTTCTGCATCTTGTGCTAATGAAGACGTGGCACAGACTGGAACAAATACAGAGCAAAACAGCGACAAGAACCTTACCACTTTCGTTGCAGGTGGCGAAGCAAAGACCCGTACCTCATTGAATTATGATAGCGGTAATTTCTATTGGGAGGCAGGCGATTATATCTATGTAAAGGATGACGACGGAGTAATACAGAAGAGTAGTAATGCTCCAACTAGTAAGGTAGCCTCTTTTAAATATAAGGTGCCAGGTAAGTTTAATGCAAGTACGAGCTATAAGGTTTATTACTTGGGTAAGAATAGTAGTGGTAATCAAGTAGCTATTTTAGCTAATCAGAGCCAAACCGCTCCAAACAATACTGAGCATTTTGGAGTTTCGGGTGACTATGGTACTGCTACTGCAAACAAGGTGACAGGCGCACAACGATTTTCTTTTGAATTAGAGCATCAACCAGCTTATCTTGTGTTTCAGCCTTATGTAAGTAATACTGTCTTAAAAAGCACTTATTTAACAAAGGTAGAGGTAAGTTCAGACAATGATATTGTAGAAACCTATACTTTTAATTCAAGTACAGGTAGCTTTACTGGTTCTGCAGGTAGCAAAGAAATTATACTTAACACAAAGGGTAGTGGTACTTATGCTAATGGTTTTCCTTTAACTAACAGCTCTGCTAGCGTAACCACAAACGGTGCTTATGTGATAATAAAACCAGGTAGTCATACCTTAAAGGTACGTTTTTGGGTAAAGGATGTTGCAACTAATGTAGAGGGCATTATTACTAAGTTGTATCCTTCTGCCTCATACGCTTCAAACACCTACTATGATATGACTGCTAATCTTAGAGTACGCAATTACGACGGTGATAATTATTATATGTGGGACGCTCAGCAACAATATTGGGCAGGTTATGAATGGAATAGTGCAAATCCATTGCAACCAGTGTTGATTGGTACCAGTAATAGTAATTATGCTCAGAGCAATACAGATTCACGTTACTATCACGAGGGTGGTGGTTCTGGTAGATTCGATGCTACTCAGACATGTGCATCTCTTCCTAACGTGAACGAGATGACATGGTATGCCGCAAAGGGTGATCCACGTTGGGATGGAGACAGATTGTGGGCTACTATGGGTCATTTATATAAAGGTGGTATATGGTTTAAAAAGAAGACAAGCATTGTCGGATACAATGCTGATACTGCTGTTGATGGAACTGATTGGCGAACAAACGGAAACGGTAAAGGATGGACTGTATCTAACACTCTTCCTTCTGCTACAGAGATAGGTAATTACTTCTATCTTCCTGCTTTGGGTTACTACGAATCTGGTCGCCTCTATGGTCTTGGCAGAAGTGGTTACTATTGGTCGTCTAGTGCTAGTCCGTGGTATAATAACAATTCCTACGGTTTACACTTCAGTAGTGGTAGTGTCGGCGTGTATAATACCGACCGCCACTGTGGGTTTAGGATTGGAGGATTTAAGTAGTCTTTGCGATTCCCCTTTTAATGATAAAGGAGAATATCATTATACATCTATCCTTTAAAAAGAAATCTAGAATTTTAATTTAATAACTAGTTAGAGATTTTACTCTAAGTATGTTTGAATTAAATAATAGATTGACTATGTAAGTCAGCTGATAATCAACCGATTTAATTCTGTTCGGTAATTAAGTTTCATTTTTCTACCTCTATTCAAGAAATCATTTCTTGTTTGGAGGTAGTTTTTTTATTTTTATGTGTAGAATTTTTTTCTACTATAAAGCAATCTTCAACGGCATCTTTTGGTAAAAAAAATATTCACTTTTCTAAGAAAATATAGATGAAAATTGAAATGGTGGTAGCTTTTTAAGAGGTATTTTCTGATAAAAAACTCTTTCATCTTGTTGTACGATAGAATGAAGTTATATTAAAAATAATAGTATTATGAGATAGATAAAATACTTTTTACCTACTTAAAAATATAATAAACGTTAAATAAATAGATATAGATCAGTAGTTCTCTATTATATAATGTTATAATAGTAACTAAGCAAAATTAATTAATTTGAGTCAAGGAATAATATTTATTTCTATTACTGCAGTATGAGAAATTTAATCATTTACAGGAGCTCATCGCTCATGAAGTTGATTTTAGCCTCTACAATTGCGTGCTCATCAGCACAATATGCGAGCGCTAAATCGAATGATGCAAAAGCAGAAAAGCCAGTTGCATCGCAGTTTATTAACCAACAAGCTCAAGCTACACAACGTACTATTACAGGTGTTGTAAAAGACGAAGAAGGCATGCCAATGATTGGTGTGAGCGTTGTTGTTAAAGGTACTGGTAAAGGAACAGTAACCGACATGGACGGTCGTTACACTATTAAAGTAGACGGTTCACGTTCAACCCTAACTTTTTCTTATGTAGGTAGCGTTCCTCAAGACATCGTTGTAGGCGACAAAACCAATATCGACGTGGTGTTGAAAGAAGAAAAGACCATGTTGACAGGCGTTGTTGTTACTGCAATGGGTATTATGAGAAAAGAAAGTTCGCTAACCTATTCTACCCAAAAGGTAAAAGCAGAAGACCTAACAAAGGTGCAAGATCCTAACGTTGCTAACAGCTTGGAAGGTAAAGTGTCTGGTATCACTATTACACCAAGTGCTGGTGGTGCCGGTGGTGCATCTAAAATTATCCTTCGTGGTAACAAATCTATTAATGGTAACAGTTCTCCTTTGATCGTAGTTGATGGTATTCCAATGACCAACGATACACGTGGTAAGAGAGGAATGAATGGTGATGGTTTCGAATATTCAGGTATGACAGAAGGTGCTGACCCACTATCTATGATCAACCCAGATGATATCGAATCTATCAACGTATTGAAAGGTGCTAACGCTGCCGTTCTTTATGGTTCTAAAGCAGCTAATGGTGTTGTGATGATTACAACCAAAAAAGGACGTGAAGGTAAGCTTGATGTGAACTTTACATCAAACGTTACATTCGACTCTCCATTGTTAACACCAAAAATTCAAAATACATACGGAGCAGCAGTAGACCAAAATGGTTTCTTATCTCCACTAAGCTGGGGTGACAAACTAACAAATCGTTCAGACGCTGATTTGGTGATCGACGCTCCTCTTGGTACACAATTTACAGAGAAAACTCACAAGGTTTACTTGCGTAATCGTGCTAACGACGACGTGAAAGACTTCTTTAGAACAGGTGTAACAACCAACAATTCAGTTTCAGTTTCAGGCGGTACAGAATTGATGCGTTCATATTTCTCAATCGGAAATAGCCACGCTAACGGTATGATGAGAGAGAACTCTTATAACCGTAACTCATTCGCTTTCCGTCAATCATACGACCTTCTAAAGAGAGTGAAACTCGATGTTTCTTTGAACTATGTAGAAACAATAACAAAGAATCGTCAAGGTGGTGGTACAGTGCTTAACCCAATCTATCACCTTTACACCATGCCAAGAAATATCGACTTAGGTTATTATCGTAATAACTATGTAGAAGACGGATCATGGATGTCTAACTACCAAAGCTATTACAAAGACTTAGGTAATAACAAGTTTGAATGGAGACCAGCTGAAAGAGTGAAGTTGAATGGTCCATTACAAAACTGGGCATACCTATCTAACGCTAACAACAACCCATACTGGCTTCTAAACCAAAACAGAGGACGCCAAAGCGAAGACCGTTTGTTCGGTACAGTTAGCGCAAACATCGATATTTATGATGGCTTAAGCTTCCAAGCTCGTGTGAACTATACTAAGACTCACTTCAAGAGCAACAGCAAGCAATATGCAACAACCTTCTTGCCTTCAAGCATGCACGACTTCGGTCGTATGTTTGATAACTCATCAACAGCAACAGAAATCTATACCGACTATTTGTTAAACTATAACAAACAAATCAAAGATTACTCTGTTTCTGCATCAGCAGGTTGGGTTGGTCATACACTAAAAACAACTTACAAGAACACAGACGTAACAACAACTTACATCGATCCATTGTTGCGTAAGCCTTCTACCGACGTGAACTACTTCGAAACAAACGCAGGTGGTATGGGTGCAACAACATCAGGTAAGTCTTCAAGTTGGGACAAAGCGTTGCTTTTCACAGCTCAAGCTGGTTGGAAAGAAACAGTTTATGTAGACTTCTCTTATCGTCAAGACTGGTATCGTTTGTTCAGACAACTATACCTTTCAGGTGATGCAGACAAGCAAAGCTATGGCTACTTCGGTCTTGGTGCTAATGCAATCGTTAGCAACTTAGTGAAATTGCCAGAGTGGTTTAACTACATGAAGTTCCGTGTTTCTTACTCAGAAGCAGGTAACTCGTTCGCTGATGCAGGATTCTACAGAATCTCTCAAAACAGAAGAACAGGTGCTGTTAATGCTAACAACTACAAGAAGTTCAAGGCAGTTCCTGAAGTTATGAAGTCGTTCGAAACAGGTATCGAAACCATGTTCTTGAACAATAGACTAAGCTTCGACCTTACATATTATAATGGTGTAATGGATCACTTGTACATGGAAGGACAAGATGCATCAGGTATCCAACCATTCACATCTGCAAAGGTTCGTAACCAAGGTATCGAAACAACTATCGGTTACAACTTCCGTTTAGCTAAAGACGTTAACTGGAAAACAAGTTACAACGTTTCTTACAACAACAACAAGATCCTTAAGACTGCTTACAACGACCAAGGTAAAGAACTTATCCAACAACAAGTTGTAGGTGGTACATACATCAGATATAAAGAAGGTGGTTCAATTGGTGACATGTATATCCACGATTTCGAAAGAGATGCTAATGGAAACATCGCTCTTACTAAGTCTGGTGCACCACGTTTCAAGAGCTCTGGTCAAGATGCTGACTTGATTTACGTAGGTAACATGAACTCAAAATGGCAAATGGGTTGGAGCAACAACTTCAACTATAAAGACTTCACATTGTCATTCTTGATCAATGGTCGTATCGGTGGTAAGGTTATTTCATTGACAGAAGCATACTTAGATCAAAATGGTTTGTCTCAAAGAGTTGCTGATGCACGTCTTAATGCAGAAAGAAACAACATCGTTGCAACAGACTACAAGAACGCTCCAGGTATGCAATTGAACGACGGAAGCGGACGTATCGTTCCAGTTGAAGCATATTATAAGGCTATGGGTGCATCAACTAACCCATACAACTATATATATAGTGCAACCAACTTCCGTTTACGTGAGTTGTCATTAGGCTACACATTCCGCAACCTTCTTGGTCAAAACAAGAACTTGAACGTTGCATTCATCGCAAGAAACCTATTCTTCTTGTACAACGATAGCCCAGTTGACCCAGACGTTTCATTATCAACAGCTAATGGTTTAGGTGCATTTGAATTGTTCAACATGCCATCTTCACGTTCATTTGGTTTGTCATTGAAACTTAACTTCTAAAACATAACAGAATAAGAATATGAAAAAATATAAATTTTTAGTAGCATTTGCTGCTTTTGCAGGAACCTTATCGCTACAATCTTGTTTAGACTTTGATGATCCAGGAGCAGAGTTTAACTCTGATACAAAGAACATCGAGAAAGTTACTGAACGTGGAGAAGTAGATAATATTCCTTACAAATTAGATATAACAGGAGATCAAGCTGCTGCCGTTATCGATAAACTTCAAGATTATCTAAATGGTGGTCGTGCTGCACAATTCTCACTAAGAGGTGGTAAGAACGGCGAAATGCCAGGAGAACACCAATACCAATTCCAGTTCTCTTTAGGTGTAGACAACTACGCTCAATATGCAGTTATCCCTCACCAAAACTTCGTTTACTCTAAAGTGTTGGTACGTTCAACTTACGACATCGCTCCTAAGTTCTACGGAGGTGCTAACGGTTCATTCGGCGAAGTGCGCAAAGCAGCAGTTCAATTGTTGAACCATAAGTCGATCGACTCAATCCCTGAGATGAAAGCCGTTTATCTTCTTATCTTCAACACAGCTGCACTTGAGAACGCAGACATCTATGGTCCATTCGCTTATCAAGACGTAAAGACCAACAAACAAAGTGCTCCTTATAACTATGATAACCTTGAAACCATCTACAAGTCAATCGTTGCCAACATCGATACAGCTGTAGCATGTTTCAACTATTTCCCAAATAAGAGAGCAGAATACAAGGATAAGTTGGTTTCTTTACTAAAAGAAAACATCTTGATCACTAATGACGAGGCAAACAATGCAACTGATTTCGAAACATGGAAGCGTTTTGCTAACTCATTAAAGTTGCGTATGGCGATGCACATTGTAAAGGTTAATCCAACTCTTGCAAGACAATGGGCAGAAGAAGCAGTAGCAAGTGGAGTGATTGAAGACACAAAGCACGAAGTAGCTTTACGTCCAAACCTAATCGGTTTCACCAATCCTCTAATCAATATCACTAAGTGGGGCGACACACGTATCACCGCTTCGTTGGTAACATTGTTAGAAAGCTTGAAGCATCCTTATCTTGATGATAACTTTGCGCTATTCACAAAGAACGATAACCTTATCGTAAACAACAACACCAACGCAAAACTTGAAGCAAATACAAAGGTAGTTGGTATTCGTTCAGGTACTCACACAGGTGATGGACAAGGTTATGATGGTAACCAATACATCGCATTCTCAGGAGTTAATCCAGAGAAATTCCACGGAGTGCCCTTGTATGTTATGAAGCTTTCAGAAGTTTGTTTCTTAAGAGCAGAAGGCGCAGTACGTGGTTGGAACATGGGAGGTTCAGCAGAAGACTTCTACAATAAGGGTATTCTTGCAGCGAACTGCCTTGATCGTGAAGACAATAGTGTGAACTATGCAGGCATGATGGCGACCTATATGGCACAAACAAACGCTACACCAGTGACCTATGTTGACCCAACAGGCGATACAGAAAACATCGAAAGTCCAACAAAGATCGGTGTTAAATGGAACGATGCAGACTCAGAAGAAACAAAGCTTGAGAAGATTATTACACAAAAATACATCGCAGCTTATCCAATGAGTTTCGAGGCTTGGGTAGACTTAAGACGTACAGGTTATCCTAAATTGTTCGAGGTTCTCAATGCTGATGAATCAGACGGAAGCTTGAATCAAGGCGACATCATTCGTCGTTTACCATTCCCAGGACGTACAGATCCAGCTACACAGGCAGACATTCAAGCTACAGGTTTGAAGGCATTGAATGGCCCAGACGTTGTAGGTACACGTCTATGGTGGGATGTTAACGCACCAAACTTCTAATATATAATAGGTGGGGACACTTCATTTGGCAAGTGCCCCCACTTTTTTACTAAACAAGAAATTATTTTTTTACTATTTAATAAACTTAAAACAACTCTTGTATGAATAAGAAATCTACAATGAAGATGTTGATGCTTGCAGGACTTCTTTGCGGTGCTCCAAGCACAATGAGTGCTCAAACCGATACAGGTAGCACATCAACTACAATTTACGATTTTGCTGGTTTCAGTGATCAAGCATTATTAAAATTGTTTGAAAAGGCTGAAAAGGCAGGCAGAAAATTCCCTACTAAGCAAGAACTTATCGACGCAGGAATCTATAATGAAATAGAGTTCGTGCGCTCACACGTTCGCAAACGTAAAATTCTTGATCGTTCAGATCGTTTGAATCAGAATACTTATCAAGAAAGAGATCTATTTATGAACATCCCAGCAGGTGCAGGTTCAACAATCGGTGGTTATCCTTCTAAAGACTTCGCAAGCGATAACTTCTCTATGTGGAACTACACAAACCTCTTCGGTTCATGGAACCATGGCTTGTTCCAAGCACCAGGTTCATGGGTAGACGCAGCTCACAAGAATGGTACAGACATTCTTAGTGGTATGAAATTCTTCGACACAACAGGTGGAAGAGGTGGACATGCAACAGGTTGGATGTCTTTTATTAAGGAAAAAAATACTGATGGTACATTTAAATACAGCCGTCCACTTATTCGTCTTTTGCAATTCTTAGGAATGGATGGTATCAACTATAACTTCGAAGCAAGAGGTTATGATGATAATGATGTAGTAAAATTCCATCAAGAACTATATAAATACGCAAAAGAAGACAACTTCGATGATTTCCATGTTGTTCTTTATACAGGTAACCAAAGCTTACCATCTTACAACGTAGAAGCATTATTTGGTAAGAATGGTACAAAGACAACAGACTTGATGTTGAACTATTCTGCAGACGACTTCACACCTTATATGGCTTCATCAGTTCAACAAGCTAAGCGTGCTATGAATACAGCTAAGGGCTTGTATGCAGGTGTTTGGATTGTAACAATGAACAGAAGCTGGACTCGTCTTAGTGCAGAAGATTCTAAAGAATGTGGTGTTTGCCTTTGGGGAGAACACGATCAAAGCCGTTTCTGGTCATATAACACAGGTGGAAATGCACAAGAACGCATGAGCAACTACCAAATGTTGTTAGAAAGAGGCTTCTCAGGTGGATACAGAAACCCAGCAGATCGCCCTGAAATAAGAAACGCAGGACACAATTGGGAGTGGTCAGGTTCAGTTGCTCCATTGTCAACTTTCCCTGGTTTAGCTTCATGGATTCCTGAGCGTTCTGCTATTTCTGGTAAGCTTCCATTTAGCACATACTTCAATACAGGTGCTGGAGAGGTTTACACATACAAAGGAAAGAAAACCGCAGGTTCATGGTATAACATGTCTAACCAAGACATCGTGCCAACTTATCGTTGGTTGGTTTACGACGGAAACACAACAAACGTAAGTTATAAAGTACAACCTGAGTTTACTTATGAAGATTCTTACACAGGTGGTTCTTGCTTGAAATTAACAGGTAAAGATCAAGCTTCAACAACAGATATCGTTCTTTACAAAACCGAACTTTCAGGTACAAGTGGTGCAATCAAAGCACAAGTGGCTATCAAAACAGGTAAAGAAACACCAGCAGAATCTAAACTTGCGCTCATCGTTCGCCTAAAGAACAGCGGAGTATGGAAAGAGTATGCAGTAAATGGTACAACAGATAAGACCTGGAAAGAGCACACAATTGCTCTATCAGACTTGTCTTCATCAGACGTTATCGATCGTATCGGTCTTCGTGTGAAGAATACTGACAACCAATATAAGCTTCTTGTTGGTAAATTGGCTATCGTAGACGACTTTACAGCTACTCCACAAGATGTGAAAGATCTTAATATTGAAGTGAAAGAAGAAAACAAAGCTTCTCTTTCTGTAAAAGCAACTTGGGCTTTAAATTCAGCTACTGAAGAAACAGCTGTTTACAACGACGATGCTAATGTAGACCACTTCGAAGTGCTTTATAAGAATGGTGAGAACGGAACAGTAAGCGAAATCGGCCGTACATCACAATGGGCTACATACATTGGCGATATCGAATTGAAAGAATCAGATAAACCATTTATCGGTGTTCGTTCAGTTTCTAAAGACTTAAAAACCTACTCTCCAGTAGTATGGAAAGAAGTTCCACGTGCTAATCAAGCAGATCTTCCAGCAAGCAAGCACAATCCTTATGGAGAACCTGAATTGGATATGTCTGCTAATGGTGCTAAGATTGCACAAGATGTACGTTACATCGAAGTGTTTAAAACAACAGGTGGCGAACAAAATATCGATTATAGAGCAGCTGGTCCTACACGTGGAACCAACTATGTTGACGCAACAAACCAAGTATTAAAAGCAGCTCAAGGACAAGAAATTACTCTACAATTCAAGGGTTATGAAGCTAAAGACGAAGTTGATGGCAACCACGACGACCTTCGTTATTGTATGGGTAAGGGTTGGATCGACTTGAATGGTGACTACACATTCAATCCTGTTGAAATCTCAAAAGACCCTGCAAATGGTGAACAATTGTTCTTCTTAGGTCAAGTTCGCAAAGGAACTGAGGCTCAAGTGAAGTCACTTCAAACTTATAAGTTCAGAATTCCTACAGATGCAAAGACTGGTAAAACTCGTATGAGAATTGTGTTCTCAGATGCTTGGTTCGCTGGTTCTCTTCTTCCAACAGGTAAGTTTAACAAGGGCTTCGCTATCGACTTCGGTGTAGAAATCACTGGTAACAACCCTGAAAGACAAGCTCCTAAGTCTACACGTGACCAAGGAACAGCAGAACAACCAGAAGGACTTTCTGCAAGCACATCAATCACTTCATTCGCTGGTGAGGCTT
>ERZ773046.1950-NODE-1950-length-10851-cov-2.289552_pt1 | contig 10851 bp, 8 predicted proteins | sample MGYA00580634_ERZ773046 | MGnify/ENA primary metagenome ERZ773046 (study PRJEB29015, sample SAMEA2738127) | human oral metagenome | biome: human oral; feature: human-associated habitat; material: saliva | place: China | collected 2159 ... | reverse complement strand
TTTAGGATCTCAAAGGTATCTTCGGCATCATTCAGCCGAACATTATTCCCCGTATTAAGAGTGATATTATCGATGATCTCAACTACTACATTATTCTCCTCAACTTCAGTCTTTTCTTGATAAGTCAAGGGCACATCCTCCCCGTAAAATAAAGAGGGACGATGGATTTTCGAAGCCACGTTCTGATAATCTCCTTGCAAGATAAAAAAGACTTGAGGTAACAATTCTCGAATCACGATATCAATATTGGTCATATCAAGCCACTTTGTTCCATCCCAAAAGTAGAACATATCATGCTCAACCTGATTATCCCCAGTACCGTTATCTTGCAAGTTGTACACAACCAATCCTACAGCAGGGCTGGGGATCGTTGTCTGGTCGTTCTTACCTGTAAGCTGCACGCGGGGGAGCAATATCCCCTTCTTCCCATTAGCAGGGAGAGCAGAAACATCTACATCCAAAGCGGCAGAAGCATCGGGGGTTTTGGTAAAAACACCTACAGACTGGGCAAAACCTTGCCCAGAGAATGGGAGCATCATCAAAAGAGATGCAATCCAAAAGAGTCTACTTCTTTTCATATATATATTTCTATCTCTCTTCTCTTAAAGATTAAAGTCTAATAGCAGCGCACGAAACCCTCGTGCTACCGGATGATCGGCATCAGTCCCCGTATAGGGTTTTTCTGATCCGTGCCCCTGACTACTATTCTTGTAAGGCGACTGTATAACAAGGCGTATTTTGTCCCCCTGATGGAGCCGAACAGAAACCGAATTGATCGTTGCTGTCTTCACAAAACCACCAGCATCGTATCCCCAAGCAGCGCGCACCACCACAAGATCATCCCAAACATTTTTTTGAGGATTATGTCTCTGAATCTTGAGATTAAGGAAAGCTCTCTTATGGTAGACAACTCCATTCGGGAGATTATCTTGAATCACTGTAGCAAGAGGATTGTAGTGAACAAAGGCACTCATATCATACGTTCCTGTTGCATTCACCTGAAAATTATTATTGTCCAATTTGGTGAATATATTTTCTCTATTGAGAACAGGAGACTCTTTAAACTCAAGAGGGAGATCGTTACCATTGACACCCTGAGTGTTGTGAGGGGGGTTCAATTGCTGAGTTGTAAACTCCTGCTTAGTCTTTCCCTCAATATAAAACTCTCGAGGGATAACGGCATCATACACAAAAGGAGTATACACCATACGCTCCCAGCGATCTCCCAACCAATAGTAATAGTTATCGGCATAGACGTGCCCCTGACTAAAGTTGTACGTATTTTTCGTATTGTACACAAGCATTGCCTTTGCGTTGTTCTCGGTACCCGCAGCGATGGGCACAGTCGTCTTATCCCTTTGGTTTTTAAGCTCTAGACGAGGAGGCAGGAAGCCTTTCTTTGTAGGGCTTCCCGGGGTATCGGCTTTTACCTCCATTATGGCGGAGGGGTCTACAGAAGTAGTATTGATCCCCACGCTATTGGTATTCTGAGCAAGGAGGGAGAAGGCTAGGGACTGAAGCAATAGGATAACCGACAGCCTTGCCATTCCCCTCGAAGTGCAATTAAAAATAGTATTCTGACTCATGTTATGTTCCATCAAGATTAGGGTAACAACACTTTTGCAATTGTAGAAGTCTGGTTATTAACCACCTTCACCACATAAGTTCCTGGGAGAGGCAAAGAGTATTCCTTTCCCGAACGGGCAGGTACCTCAGCCTGTAGCACCAAGGCTCCTGTAGCGTCGAAGATAAGCACCTTAGAGTCGAGAGCCGTGGCGTTATCTACCAACACTCTCGTATCCCCTAGCCCTACTACACGAATAGGCTCGGTGGCAGGAGAGAGGCTATCTTCCTCCTCAGTTACAAGATCGAAGCGATGCTTATCCAGAGACTTAGTAGAGACAAAGGTGTAAGAGCTGGTCTGCCCCATGGGGATAAGCGTACCCGTCACACGGTCTCTAAGGCATAGCGAAGGATAGCGACCCTGTAGCTCAGGACTAACGCGGAACGAAAGCGTATAGGCTCCATCTTTGGGTGCTTCAAAACCAATTGGCAAGCCCTCTATCTGTGCGGAGGTTGCTACTTGTAGAGGGCCTTCCGATGAGATCACATAGAGCTGCGGACGATCTCCTACAAAGATCTTGCTACCATCCCATCCGTTATCGAATCCGGCAGTCGTACCCTCCTTACGGAATACGAACAAGCGATCTGCACCCTCGTTAGATGCTACATCTATATGTAAGAACTCTCTCACGTCCTCTTCGTCTCCGGCTCTAAGTACCCCAGAGGCCTTCTCTTGTACGATGCCGGAGTAGGGCATCGTGAGGGAAGCCTTTGCCGTTCCCTTATTGCAGATCATAAAGCCTTGTAGAGAGGGGATCTCACGAGGTAATCCATTATTCCCGGCAAGATTCTTAGGAACAGAAAGGTAAGTTCCGACCAGCGTTGAGCTCTCGTCCTGATTGTGTGCAAGCCACTCTATACGGCTTCCCGTGTTGTATAGGAAGACCGTCTGCTCTAGCCCCGTACCAAACACTATTGAGGGGATACTGTATGAAGCAGTATAACTATTAGCAAATGAATTGAATGCACCATACAAGACTCCCGGCACCTTGGCCGCAACCTCTAGGTCGTTGGGAGCCTCAAGATTGAGTTTCCCTCTAAAGATATAGGTAGCCGGTACCGGTTGCGTTACTTCATAGCCATGGAAGGGAGTCAAAATATCTGTAGGCTGCGCAAGCACCCACTTCTCGTCGTACTCATCGTTTTTACTTTGGTTATACTTACGCACGATGGCAGATGAGGGGAAAGCTTTCTCCACAGATCCTTCCACTATGGGCGTACCAAAGTATTGCCATTTGGCGTGCTGCTTATCAAAGTTCCCGTCGTAGCCCTTAGTGTAAACTCCACGGTGGCGAACAAATCTTTATTCTTTGCAGGAGTGTCGAAAAACAGAGCTCCATTGGGTTCTCCGGGGATTGACTTTAGTCGGACACGGTAGGCAGGATCGGCATTCCCGTAGGAAGAAGTAGTTGCCTTATCCACCTCTACCTTATCTTTTACGCGTAGAGAAGATCCGGCATTCACAACAACACCCTTACCCGATTCACTCTTATTGATAAGCTGGGTAACAACGCGATCTTCCCCCTTTGCCACGTGCAAATCGCGCAAAGCGGGGTGCCCATTGTTATTGGTTTTGGTAGCAAACTCAACTTCCACCACCTTGTCGCCATCCGACTTCAGCGTTTTGGGGACATAATTCCCGGTCCAGTTTTCGGGCTTAGCCCACGTATTATCAGTACCACCATACCAAAGATTGTACTTTAGGGAGAGGGTATTACTCCTATAGATAGGCTCTCTCTTTTCGTACTTATCCGCAATGCGAGTGTAGAGCGGCTCAGAGTCAACATGCCCGTGACGCGTCTTGATATTCTGTTCCCCGGATACTGTAAAGGCTCCGGGAGTGCGCTCAAAACTATCGAAGTGGGGGAAGGCTTCCGTGCTCATAGCAACAAACAAACGCCCTCTCACGTTGCGAAGGAAACGAGTCTTCCCATTAGAGACTTCATAGTCTACATTCTCGCGGAGACGAGTGTAACTATCAGTTGCAGCATCATCTTCGACATACCAAGTATACTTCGTTTCCTTTTGAGAAGAAGCTATGCCTTTTGCATGAAGCTCGGAGGAGAGATCAATCCAATCTTTCCCTACCAAGAGCTCGTGTTTCGGGAGCTCGTAGCGCTCTTGCAAGTCGTAGTGATAGGCATTTGCAGGAGTTCCATTGGGGAGATCCGGAAGCGTAGAGATCTTGAATTTATTCACCCTCAGGTCTATATTGCTATAGACGTTCTGGGGGAGAGTGAGGGGACCCGCAAATAGATTCTTACTCAAATCCAAATCAACGAGATGGCTCAGCCCGGTCAAATCTATATTCTCCAAGAGGTTAGAGGAGGCGTTGAGCTTCTCTAGGTTCTTGTTCTCTTTCACCACCAGCGCTTTGTAGTAGTTGTTCGGAACGGATAGGGTTTTAAGCTCTCTGTTCGTCTTAAAATCACTTCCTCCACTACCCTGCTTGCCCAATAGGTTCTTGTCCAAATGGAGGTGTTGCAAGATAGATGCTGCGCTGGTTACCGCCTTTGTGATAGACTGATCTACCGATTTTACCGTCCAAAGTCCATTCTCTCCGGTAATCTTAATGACCCTATCAGAAGGCACTTTCACAACAAAAGTCTCTTCCTGTACAAGGTTTATCATCGTCCGATTACCATTCCCGTTCCAGTCTATAAATACCACAGGGAACTGCGGGCGCCCCGTCGTCTCATCGGGAGCTAAGGTGAAGGAAAAGTCCTGACCTCCAGCCTTAGTCGTCGTAAACTCTACTAACTGGGTCGTGTTGTGAAAGTTGGGATAAGGGGCACCCTGTGCCCTGACCTCTGCCACAAACAATACCATGCTTAATAGGAGTAATATATGTTTCTTCATAGAAGACAATACGCTATTTCGTTCTATTTAGTTGTAACTCAAACCTGTTATAAAACTCTTTCTTATGGGTATATCTTCTTCACAGGAAGAGTTATTGTCATATTATAATGCCGCCCACGTATAATCTTTCCATAGTTGACATTATCATACGGTTCATGCACCACCACATAGTATTCCTGCAGATTATTATTTGCAGGCAGCCAAGGTGTCTTTACCTCAACCCCAATATAGGTACGATTATTGATATCAGAGGGATCGTGCTCCGGCAAATAACAGACTCCTCTCTTCTCTTCACCGAGCTGGAAAGTCTTATAATCGGTAGCGGGGCATGTGTAGTAAGTCTTCACCCCTCCTAAAGAGAACGTAGGAGGCACTTTGGCAATCCACACCTTCGTAACTTCCCTTGGCGGCCATGCCGCCCTAAGCTCCGGCCCTGGGGAGGAAGAGCGAAGTTCGTCTTGGAAGCGAATCTTGTATGAAAGTTTGGCGTAGGTAGGCGTGAGCGTGATAGGAGAAATTGAGTTCACTCCATCATTTACAGAGAGTGTACCTACATACAACTTTGGCTCTGTTTTCCCATTGGTGCCAAAGTATTGTTGGGTATTAAGTTCCTTCTGATTAAACTCTGTAGCTCGCAGCGTGCCGAGATCGTCCTGCTCTCCGGCAACAAAAAACAGAGTCTGTTTTTCGTTAGTTGGGAGTCTGAAATTCACTTGATCGCTCTGAACACTAAGCAGCTTATTGTAGTTCTGAACAGAAGATATAACACGTAAACTACTGATCTCTCCCGTACGAAGCTCTCCGTCGACAGACGAAGCTTTCACCGAAACGGCAGAAGCACCCTGAGGATCCTTTGCATTACGATCTGCACAAGCCCCCAAGCTCCCTACTATAGCCATTGCAGCGAGCAGCCTTATGACATTCTTGGTATACTTACTCATATGGGATCAACTATTAATTATAAATTTTATCTACTCCCTCGCCCGACAAATTGACCTCAGACCATCCCTTAATAGAAACGGTAGAAGAAAGATCCACAGGCTTTGCAGCGTCTCCGGAACCGGCAGACAAGACCTGAGTTTCTAATATATAATGTGTATTACGCTCCTCCTGACGAGGCAAGATCACTCTATAGTAGTAGTAGCCCTTATGAGCGGGGTATACATCGCCTCCTGCAGGAGGGGGGTACTTCCCTTCCGGATCATTGATATGAGACTCCGGCACATCGGCATAAAGGGCAAGATAGAGGTAGGGGGGTACATTAGTTTTGTCTGTACCCTGATTGTACTCATTGATATAAGCGGTAACCACAAAGGGTCCTTCTCTGTGAGCCGCTACAGGAGCGAACTCCCACAAATATTTATTCCCAGGGATAAGGGGTGTTGCAGTGGTTGCAGGGTTGTCATTGTAGCGGTCGCTACGGTTGGAGGGGTCCAGCAAGAGGTTGGCATGCTCCACAACGTGGGTCCGTTTTGCCACGTCCCTAAACTGATAAAAAGAACGCTCCGAGGCTGCGGTGCGTCTTGCATCAAGGGGTTGCCATTGCAAGTTCAACTTTACCGTAATCTTGGCAACCGCCCTTCTGAGTACTACCTGAGCCTTACGATTCGCCTTCGTAAAGGTGTGGTCAACCGCCCCTTCCATCAAGAGAAGCGGAGCAGTTATCTCAGAGCTTTCACTGGCAGATTCGTAGTAAATCTGTTTGGTTGCCTCCGAGAAGTCTCCAAACTTCTGTACGGTACGCAACTTAGCTTCGAGACTACCTTTTCCCTTATAGTTAGCAATAACGACTACCTTTTTGAGCCCAACCTCTTCGGGGTTGAGAGGGAAAAGCATAGTCTGCCCGTCTTCCCATTTTGCTTTATCGGTGCGTCCCGCAGCGGTTGCATCATACTCATAGATTTTGTTCTTCCAAAGCTTCTGCTGACCCGTTGTCTCGAAAAATAGAATCATGACATTGTCTATTTGCGTCTCTTCGGGGGTGGCAGTGGCCTGTTTCAAAACCTGAGAATCTTGCACTCTGAGGGCAAGGCTTAGATAGTTATTGGGCTGCAAATCGTCTTCCCCTTGGTGGCTACATGCCACCGAAGAAAGAAGCAAAATGCTCCAAGATAGCCAGTATAGTGTATGAGAAAAGAATCTTTTCATCTTTATAGGGATTAAATGTACGCTCCTTAAAACGCTGTTTCTTCTTTGGGAGAGCGACCGCTCACCTTGTAAAGAACCCTGAGAGAATTTCCTGACGAAGCGGTGTGTAGTGTGTACTCTCTAAAAGCTCCGTAATCCTGTTCTGTGAACGAGACTTTGTTCGTGGAGTTGTCAATCTTTGCGCCATTGATGGGCTCAAGGATTACCTCATGCCCTACGGGGACAGAAGTCTTAGAGGTGTACAAACGAAGCTTTATATCCGAATTCGGTTTAATCTTAGATGCACACCAAAGATTAAAGTACTCGCCGACATAGCCCCAAGAGGTATCCTCCTTCCAATCTTCAATAGAGATACCTACAGCTATATCGCTCCAGTCTTTGAGACTGAGTACATAGTTGTGATGATGGTTACGGCGGAAAAAATAATTATCATCTTTTCCCAATTCAATTATGCGCGTCTGCTCTTCGGAGGCGCCCTCCTGGCGGATCGTTAGAGCAAGCCGAAGATGCTGCGCATCTGTATACTCAGGGATATAGCGAGACTGTACAGAGCCAAAAGCGATTTGTTGGGGTGTACCGGAAGCCGGGAAGGTATGCTGTACATCCAAAGTGCCGGCATAAGTGGGATGAGTAGCGTCCGTAAAGAGGAAACTCTTCGAAGGCACCTTAGACAACCCCATATCACTTATGTATAGCTTCTTCTGCTCGGCGGGGCTCCCTTGAGGCCTACGGATCTCTATGGACAACTTTGCGACTACCCTATCAAGCTCCGCCTCTATGACGAAAGGATTTGCCAGTGTATGCCCCTTTGGGATCTGACAATTTTCTTTCCGAGTGGTCATGAGCAAGCCTTTTTTAGCGGCTTGGGAAGGAGCAAAGTCTTTTTTGAAGTCGCACTGCAAAGCACGTACCTCTGTCTCAGTATTTAGAGCATTGAGAGCTTTTGGCAAGACGCCGGTACAGTAAGACTCGTTGGCTATTATATAAACATTGTAGAAGCCCGGCAAAATGCGAGCAGGAAGGCTCCGGCTAGAATAGCCATTGGTATTAGATCCAATACCCGTTGTCGGGAAATCTAACTTACTATTGAAAACGACCGCCCCTGTCGCCGACTTACAAAGGATGAGACGTACCTCAGACACATAGTCTTCGTTATTCGTATTTATAGTCCCTCCAGCCCTAAGAGAAGGCTCTTCCATGCGAAAACTGACGGCGAGCAGAGTACTATCTGAGGCCTGTTCTCCAATGGGATTGATGGGAGAGGTATTGTCTCCTGCCCCCTTGGTTTCGCACGAAACTAGGAGCAAACCTCCCAATACGAGACAAGAGAGAGAAGAGACAAATCCTCTGAAGAGAGACAAATATGACTTACTTATCATTGTTATATCCTTTATCAAATACCACGGCAATACATCTCTATGCGTGTGTATGGCAAGGGTGAATGTATTTTCCCAAAGAGGGGACATATTCTCTCCCTCTGGGAATATTTTGTTATCTACTTTGGCTATCCCCTATACCCCAATGCTGTAGGTATGGACAAGCCAATCATTAATCCAAACCTCAACGATCTGGTAGGTATTTTCGGGGCAATCGCAATGATGTGCAACAAGCCTTGCCTTGAAGTCGTTGAGACAACGAAGATTGATATTCTCCGCATAGTTGCTAGAGAGAATTACCCCTACGAGGTCTGTTCGGAACATCTCCACGCCCTTCGTTTTATTGGTCACGATGAGGGCATTTTTATGTCCGCTCTCCAACTTTAGTGTTGTAAAATCGGCACGACAAGTACTATCCCCTACTACCTTGGTCTCCCCAGGATAGAAAGTAGAATCTGCTTTTGCAACTCGTCCGTTTACTTGATATGTGCCATTGCTAGAGGCAATCTCTATCTTATAATCTTCCGGATTGGGAACTCCTTCGATAATGACGGCAATACGATTGGTGTACTCTCTTAGGTTTACAGAAGTCTCCGTATAGCGCTCGTAGTTCGTTGTATTCCGTTCTACTTGTACAACGGGGCTCTCTCCATACCAAAGCGTTGTTTCACGAAGATCTGCCCCCCACTTGCCTGTTTGTCGCAAGCGGAAAAGTATATTTTGCTTCGTAGTCTTACCTACTTGCACTTTGCCAATATCGTAGTAATGGTCACCAAGGTTCCCCCACGATAGGACAGTATACAAACCGGGCTTCTCCACCGGGATAGAATACTCATAGGCCTTAGACAGACGCACATTGTCCACAACATGAGTACTATAGAGCACATCATTTTTGTCGAATGCGTAGATATTCAGCCGAGTCACCCGTTGGGGATAGGATTTCTGATTCGCACACTCTGTTTTGGAATAGAATCCCACCTTTATTGCTTGAGGGCAATCCTCAAAGTTTTCGTATATCCATTTGTCGCAAGAAGTCAGCCCCAACAAAGATACTACCATGAGGGGTAGGCCTCCCAACAGCTTATAAATACTCTTCATTACTACATCAATAAGGGTTAGAAAAGTGGGAGAGAGGATCTTCCTCTAGAAGAGAAGTCTATTGCCATTTCCTCCGAGGAGGGACCTCTCTCCCACTTGATTCGCAGTTTGGCTCTCTCACACTTCTTGCCCCACAAGAGCTTCCATGTGATCAGAGTCCATAGATTTAGAGATCGATACTATAGTTATGCCACGTCCAAGGAGTAATGGTAATAGTTGCCACCATGAATGTCTTTTCGGTTGGCAGAGGCTCTTCTGGCTTAGGATTATCAGGATCGTCTGGGTCTGGTTTGTCAGGATCTTGAGGATCCGGGTTGAATGGATTGCCAGAGAGACCAATGTTTTGGAAAGACTTGATATCTACGTTGTAGATGTTGTTACGGTATACAGGAGACATCGCCCACTTGGTCATATCAACCACGTTAGGATTCACCCAAAGGAAGTAGAATACCATCCCCTTCTTGTAAGTTACAATCTTGCGGTCATCATTACCGGCAGCCTTAGCTTTTTGCTCTGAGGTATAGAACTTTTGGGTAGCGAGACCATAGAAGAGATCCTCTCCAGGAGTCCAATGGTTCTGCTCTTGGTCTGCCCACATGTCATCAGCGGGAGCAAACTTCCCCTTGATCAATACGTAAGTAGTATTTCCCTTACGATAACCCGAGGTCATAGGGATTGCAGCATCCGTAGCATCGGAATGGGTGGTTTCAGAGATATACTTGTACTTTACAGTCTTCACCTGTTCAAGCCCATACGCCGCAATACGTGTAACAGAGAAAAATTTAGCATCTGCAAGTTCTGCATAGTTGTACTTGGCAGGGGCTTGAGACTCCCAATTCCCCTTATCAGTGGGGATCCAACTATAGTTAGGGCTCTGGCGATCAGTCTTCTGAAGAAGGTAGAAGGTCTTTTCATATTGCCCCACCGACCACTTAAGATCTGCAATCTTACCAAATATCTTCGTCTGACCATTAGGGAGCTTTGCCTTTATCTCATACACCCCAGATCCTTGGGCTGTTTCCTCTGCTGTAGTTGTTACAGAAACACGGGCAGCTGCGCGAGAAAGTGTGATGGGTACATTATTAATAGCGGGAGCATTGAGCGCCGAAACATTAGGCTTGATCTCCTGCGTCACAGGCTTCCCAGACATCACAATCACATCCTTGCCACTCTCTAACTGAGCGATAGGATTTGCGCCAAATGCTTCATAAGCATCCTCGTACGCTGTCTTAAAATCTGTCGCATTATTGGCAGCATCAAGAACATTCTTGATAGCATCGGTGATATTGATCACAGCGTATACAGTCTTATTCCCGCTCTTTGTACGGAAAGGAGCCATCGTCACCTTACCAGTTGCCCCATCAAGGTGCAGACTAGATTCAAGGAAGTGCTGAGCCTCGGGTTTCGCCGTAAGATCTGCATTATCAATCATATAAAGGGTGAGAGACTTAATGTGGTCAATCCCCTCATAGGTATCCACCTTATTGTAATCATCATCTCCGGCACGGGGGCTTGCGGGGAGAGAGAGAGAGATGGTAGAGTAGGTATCATACCCTTTCTCCCGAGCGAGATCGTCCTCGTTCTTGTTGTTGCACGCAGTAAGCCCTAGGACTAAGGCTGCTCCGGCAAAAATCCATTTACTCAAAAATTTCTGTTTCATTTTGTTCTGAATTATATTAGTAATCAATTTATTATACCCGAGTATCCAAGAGGTCGCAAGCACAAAAACGGGGCAAATCCAGCAAGA
>ERZ773046.1949-NODE-1949-length-10861-cov-8.232649_pt1 | contig 10861 bp, 9 predicted proteins | sample MGYA00580634_ERZ773046 | MGnify/ENA primary metagenome ERZ773046 (study PRJEB29015, sample SAMEA2738127) | human oral metagenome | biome: human oral; feature: human-associated habitat; material: saliva | place: China | collected 2159 ... | reverse complement strand
GATTAACCGTAGGCGGAGACGACTACGTAACTAAACCTTTTGGTCTTGAAGAAGTGGTAGCACGTATTCGTGCTATTTTGCGTCGCACCCAAAATGTAGAGCCTGAGCGCTCCCATATTTTGCAGCTGGCGGACCTAATCCTAGATGAGGATGCCTACGAGGTACGCCGTGCTGGCCAGGAAATCGAGCTGTCCCCCACCGAGTTCAAACTACTGCGTTACCTGATGGTCAACTCTGGCCGCGTGGTCTCTAAGAGCCAGATCCTTGACCACGTATGGGAGTACGACTGGAATGGCGACGCCGCTATTGTTGAGTCGTATATTTCCTATCTACGCCGCAAGATCGACCAGCTCAAGGGTCCTGACGGCGGTAAGGTGACGCCACTAATCCAGACCCGACGCGGGGTGGGTTATATGATGCGTGAACCCAAGGACTCCTGATGCGTGATGGGCAACCGCTTCCCTCGGTCCCACCAGTCAAACTAAATGCGGCCGAGCCCACCCAACCGCCACCTAAACGCAGTTTGTTACAAAGATTTTGGAGCAAACTACCACTAACTAATCAGCTGGCAATAATAACCACCTTGCTGCTGATGCTGTCGGTGGCGGTTACCTCGATATCCACCACGCTGCTACTGGAAAACACCCTGCAAGAACAAGTAGATTCGCAACTGGTAGATACCGGCGCCACCCGCACAGTTGGTAACCAAGCCCTGACTCTAATTAAAAATGGTCAAGCCAACCCCATTCCCTCCACTTACTACATTTACGGCAAATGGTTTGACGGCACTTCAGGTCAGCTGATTTCCAGCTCTACCGCCGAGCATTACGGCGTCCCAAACATTAAAGGCATAGATTTTTCCCGCAAAGCTGTAGCCTCATATAAACCCAATCCCTTCACCATTGAATCAAATATCGACGGCGCCAAATGGCGTGCCATCATCCTGCCAATTTCTTCCGCTGACGGTAAGGAATACATCGGTGGGGTGCTAATTGCGCTACCCCTTAAAGACACCGCAGACGCCGTCGACCACACCCGCCTCCTGCTGGGCCTAACCGGCGTGGCCATGCTGTGCCTGACGGCCACGGTAGCCACCTTGTTTGTGGGCCACGCGCTGGGGCCGCTGCGTGAAATCGAGTCGGTGGCAGGCAAAATTGCCAAGGGTGAGCTCTCTGCCCGCATTAATGTCACCCAGTCAAGTAACACGGAGATCGGCTCCCTGCAGCGTTCGCTTAACTCCATGCTCACCCAAAACGAACATGCTTTTGAGGCGCGCACCCACTCCCAAGAGCGGATGCAGCGTTTCATCTCTGATGCCTCCCATGAGCTACGTACCCCTCTGGCTACTGTGCGCGGCTGGGGTGAGCTGTACCAAATGGGTGGGGTGCCCCCGGAGCAAACCGATGAGGTTATGGGCCGTATTGAGTCTGAGGCTAAGCGCATGGCGCGCCTGGTTGAGGACCTGCTGCAGCTGGCGCGTATGGATGAGGGTCGACCCCTAGAGGTAACCCACTTCAATGTTTCGCAGCTGGCGCGTGAGGCTATCTCTGACTTGATTGTGCTGGCCCCTGACCGCGACACCCAGGTGCTCACGCTGGAGGGCGAGGAGCTGGAAGAAGAGCTCTTTATCGACGGCGACCGTGAGCGTCTAAGCCAGGTGCTGACTAACCTGCTTTCTAATGTTTTGGCTTACTCGCCTGACGGCTCCCCGGTAGAGATTGCGGTGGGCACTAACGGCACCCACACCATTATTGAGGTGCGCGACCACGGCCCGGGTATTGACCCGGCTGACGCCAAGAAGGTGTTTGACCGTTTCTACCGCACCGAGTCTTCGCGTAACCGCAATACTGGCGGTTCTGGCCTGGGTCTGGCGATTGTAGCCACCATCATTAAGATGCACCGTGGTAAAGTCTCCATGCTAAACACTCCCGGTGGGGGCGCTACTGTGCGTATTATTTTGCCTAACGAATATGCCGTAGTAGAGTAATGCTTACAGTATGTTCTTAGATTTATTTCATAGAAATTTGCAGCCAGGAACGGTAGCCTAGCTGATTGTTTTTAATATGCCTGCTTGTTGGCTGGCATTACCTTACCGAGCTGGGAGGCTTGTCCTATGGGCGTCACAGACGTACCGCAGTGGCTACTTCCTGCCTATGTGCAAGCTATGAGCCATGCCGGGGCTACTGCCTCGCGTGAGCAGCTTCGCGACATGGGCACTAACCTGATCACGCTGTGGTCCACTCCGGACCGCGCATTCCACAACTTACGCCACCTAATTGATCTGCTTACACGTGTAGATGAGCTAAGCGAGGAGACCCGTAACCCGGACCTGGTTCGCCTAGCCGCCTGGTATCACGGCGCTATTTTTAGTGTTTCTGCCGACCAGGCCATGCACCGTAACGGTGGCGAGGATGAGGCCGCATCTGCTGCTTTGGCTTATGAGGAGCTGACGATGGCGGGCGTATCGGAGAAGAACGCTAACCGCGTCGCTGAGCTGATTATGAATCTGCGTCGCCATGACCTGCCTACTTCCGATATTGATGCGGCGGCTTTGTCTGATGCGGACTTGGGTTGTTTGGCTATTGAACCCCAGCGTTATCGCGAATACTCGCACCTTATCTATTCTGAATACGCGCATTTGCCGCTGCTGTCTTATTTGCGTACCCGCACCACGATTGTGCGTAAGCTGCTAGCGCGTGATCGTCTGTTTGCCTCTCCCCTGGGTCAGCATTGGGAACGCCCGGCCCGCGAAAATCTTGAGGCTGAGCTGCGTCGGCTAAGCAGAAAGCTTTCTATTTTGGAGGCGGACAACGACGCCATCGTCGATTTGGACCGTTTCGTTACCCCTGCAAGTGCCCCCTCCCCTGAATCTGTGGCTTTAAGTGCGGCTAGTGTGGCGCTCTCGACGGCGCCGTCAGCTGGGTCTTTAGGGGCGACGTCGGCCCCCACTGCTCCGGTTAAAACTGGCGCCGGTGCGTCCTCAGGGCTGAGTGCTGAGGCGGCGATGGAAGCTGAGCCCTATGTACCGCAGGCTTCAGCTAAGCCTAAGGCGGCGCCGGCTGTGGAGATTAAGCCGGTTACGGTAGAGGCAAATAAGCACCATAGTGAGGCCACCACTATGGAGTCTTGCATTGCCGATATTGACCACCTGCTTAAGTCTAAGAAGAAGCCGGCTCAGGCAGTTACCCGCCAGGAGGCTGCTGAGGTAGCTCGCCAAACCATGCAGGAAGTAGTTGAGCGACGCGCTAAGTTGGCGGCTCAGGCCCGGGCCCAGCGCACTGGCGAGATTCCGGTGGTAACCGACATTAGCCCGGACGGAGAGTTTTAACAGGCAATTGCTCGCCCAGCAAGACCGCTAGGCGCCGCTTGCGCTTTAGCTAACTGAGCCAGCTGAGCGCCGTGCCACCGGTTTTGTGCACAGGTGGATAAGTTTTTGTGTCCCAGGCACTTAACCACAGCCTGCAAGCAAACTAGTGGCGTCTAAACCTAACTTTGAGGTAGCAGCATAGCGCTGCTACCTCAACATAGTTAGGAGCCCATCATGATCATTAGCGCCAACACTGACGAGTTGGAGTCAAACTCGGCTCGCGCCAGCCGCCTATGCGGCTCTATCCGTGCCGATGCCCAAGCCCTAGACAGTGCCCTTAAGGCCTTGCAAGCCAGCTGGAAGGGGCAGGCCGCCACCCAGGCGGCGGCCTGCGAACACGAGTGGGCTCAGGCCCAAAACCAGGTCAACACCTGCCTAGAGCACATCAGCTTGGCTTTGGGTAACGCGGCCACCACCTACTCCAGTACGGAGGCGCAGGTGCGCACCCAGTTCGTGATGCGTTAGTAGTGTGAAACTACGGTGGTGCCCTCCGGGGCCCAGTCGTAGATCCACTTGGCGTCTTCCACCTTCATGTTTACACAGCCGTGGGAGCCGTTGTAACCGGCGTCGTAACCAAAGCGGTCACGCCAGTAGGCACCGTGCAGGGCGTAACCACCCTCAAAGTAGGTAACCCAAGGTACATCAGGGGTTTCATACTTAGAGCCGTCTGAGTTGGCGCCTTCCATGGTCTGGTACTCATATTTGAGGTGGACCTTGAAGGTGCCTTCAATTGTGGGAGTGTCGGGGGCGCCGGAAACCATACCTACTGGCCCCCACACGATTTTGGTGCCCACATAGGCGGTAACCGTGTGGTTGGTTAGATCAACATCAACCCATTTTTCGTTACTGGCGGGCTGGTAGGCGGTTACTTCCTTGCCTTCAGGCTGGTGGCGGTCTTGCCACACGTAGCCTTCGGCGTAGTCAAAGGAGCCAGAGTAGTCTTCACCGGCGCTTAGCGCGCTGGTCATTTCGCTGGTTACCTGGCCAATGTTGGAGGCGGTGTAAGCCACGTCCCCTACGCTTGTTACGGCCACCTGGTTGCCTTTAGCATCCACAGTGCGCAGGCTGGGGGCAGCTGCCTTAGTTTCGGTGCCTTTGGCTACCTTGGTTACCCAGGCTTTGATCTTGTCTTGGTCGTAGACCACGCTTACACCTGAGCTGGTGCGTTTGAAGCTGAGCCAGGAAGCTTTATCGGCGTTGGTGGCGCTAAAGCTGTCAATGCCGTCAGTCAAAGTGACGGTGGGGGTAAGTAGGTTAGCGGCGCCGGCAGCAGCAGCGGTGGCCTCGGCAGTGGAAATGTCGGGCTTATGGGTGGTTACCGGGGCGGTGATGGAGACAGTCTTACCTAGCGCAACTTTTTCGTTCACCAGTTTGGCTAGGGCGGCAGAGTCTACGCGCTCGCCGGTTTGGGCGGCGGTGGCGCTTAGGCTTTCACCGTCACCAGCTAGCACCACCTGGGCGTCTTTAGCCGGGTTTTTAAGCTGAGCATTTAGCTTGGCGGCTACCTCGGTTACTGCCGAGGTTTTCAGCGAGAATTTGGCCTGTAGTGAGTGCTCATCAAATAGTGCGCTGTAACGCTTGGTCATATCGTGGCTAGGAGCCATAGCCTGCTTTACCAGTTCTTTAGTGTTGAGGCTTAGACCTAGCTGACTGGCGGTGTAGGTAGAGGTTTTACCGTCGGTGGTGATAACAAATTTAGTTTCAGCCGCTGCGCGTTCCAGCTTAGCTGTTAGGGCTTTGGCATTAAGCCCACTAATATCCACGCCTGAGACAGTGGTAGAGGGCACCACTCGTGAGGCGTAGGAGTTAGCGTAGGCAACCGCTCCAGCACTAGTACCAACTAGCGACGTAACCGATAGCAGGGCTACTACAACCCTGCGCTTACACTTCAACTTCAACACACCCCTATGCTAGCCAGTGTCAGCCAACGGCAGGCCGTCCAAACATGACGGTTACCTAACACTTTGTTAGAACTTGGTTTTATAAGCGCAAACCAAACCGGTTAAAGACCCCCAAACCATAGCTATAAAAAGGCCTGGGCCTCGTGCATTGCACGAGGCCCAGGTTGCTATAGCTGATGCTTAGCGGCTCAGTACATGCCGCCCATGTCGTCGGCGCCGGGAGCAGCCGGAGCCGGGGGCTCGGGCTTGTCGGCCACAACAGCCTCGGTGGTCAGGAACAGACCAGCGATGGAAGCAGCGTTCTGCAGAGCAGAGCGGGTCACCTTAACCGGGTCGGCGATGCCGGCAGCCAGCAGGTTGACGTACTCGCCGGTAGCGGCGTTTAGGCCTTCACCGGTGGATAGGTTGCGTACGCGCTCAACCACGACGCCGCCCTCTAGACCAGCGTTAACGGCGATCTGCTTGAGGGGAGCCTCAACGGCAACCTTAACGATGTTGGCACCGGTAGCCTCGTCGCCCTCTAGCTCGAGGGAGTCGAGTACCTCAGCGGCCTGGATCAGAGCCACGCCACCACCGGCGACGATGCCCTCTTCCACGGCAGCCTTAGCGTTACGCACGGCGTCCTCGATGCGGTGCTTGCGCTCCTTGAGCTCCACCTCGGTGGCAGCACCGGACTTGAGGACGGCCACACCACCGGCCAGCTTGGCCAGGCGCTCGGAGAGCTTCTCGCGGTCGTACTCGGAGTCGGAGTTCTCGATCTCGTTGCGGATCTGGGAGACGCGAGCCTCAATGGCTTCCTTGTCGCCAGCGCCTTCGATCAGGGTGGTCTCGTCCTTGGTGACAACCACCTTGCGGGCGCTGCCCAGGTCCTCCAGGGTGGTGTTCTCAAGCTTGAGGCCAACGGTCTCGCTGATCACGGTACCACCGGTGAGGATAGCCATGTCCTGCAGCATGGCCTTGCGGCGGTCACCGAAGCCGGGGGCCTTAACAGCCACGGACTTGAAGGTGCCGCGCAGGCGGTTGACTACCAGGGTGGCCAGAGCTTCAGCCTCGACGTCCTCGGCGATGATGGTCAGGGGCTTGCCGCTCTGCATGACCTTCTCTAGCAGCGGCAGCAGGTCCTTGACGTTGGAAATCTTGGACTCAACCAGCAGGACGTAGCTGTCTTCCAGCACGGCTTCCTGACGGTCGGCGTCGGTTACGAAGTAGGGGGAAATGTAGCCCTTGTCGAAGCGCATACCCTCGGTAACTTCGAGGGACAGGCCGAAGGTGTTGGACTCCTCGACGGTGATAACACCCTCGTGACCAACCTTCTCCATGGCCTCGGCAATCAGGTTACCGATCTGCTGGTCAGCAGCAGAGATGGAGGCGGTGTTGGCGATCTGCTCGGTGGTCTCAACCTCGGTGGCGTCGCTGAGCAGGCGCTCAACAACAGCCTCAACGGCCTTGTCGATACCGCGACGCAGGGCGATGGGGTTGGCGCCAGCCACTACGTTGCGCAGACCCTCGTGAACCAGGGCCTGAGCCAGAACGGTAGCGGTGGTGGTACCGTCACCGGCGACGTCGTCGGTCTTCTTAGCAACTTCCTTGACCAGCTCAGCACCGATCTTCTCGAAAGGCTCTTCGAGCTCGATCTCCTTGGCGATGGTGACGCCGTCGTTGGTGATGGTGGGGGCGCCCCACTTCTTGTCTAGGACAACGTTGCGACCCTTGGGGCCTAGGGTGACCTTAACGGTGTCCGCTAGGGTGTTTAGGCCGCGCTCCATGCCACGACGGGCCTCTTCATCGAAAGCGATGATCTTGGACATTTACTTCTCCAAAGTTGGATGCCGGGCGGTGCCCGCGACGGACGAGTATGGCCACACTGTTCATGTCTCAGCGCAACCAGACCCTCACCTTCCGGCCGGTCTTATCACTCTCATGCTCGGAGTGCTAACTAATATGTTGGCACTCTCGCCCTGTGAGTGCAAGGCGCTAGGCCGTTAGCAAACACACCCACCTTCCAGCCAGGGCGGATAGCGCTAGCGCCTAACTGGCATAAATAGCGCTTTTAGCTGCGCAAAACCACCACAATGGGGTTGGAACTGGCCTGCTCAGCAGACAGTTCCACATTGGAGATACCCAGTTCTTTGGCCACTGCCTTAGCCACTGCTTCTTTATCTTCACTGGCGTAGTAAACCGTGGATTCAGTGGGGGTCTCTTGTGAGTAAACCCCGGGCGAGACGGTTACAGAGGTAAACCCGGCCCCTTCCAGGCTAGAACCGGCCCGGGCAGCCAGCCCGGCAGTGTCGGTGCCGTTATGCACCGTAATGCCCACGGTGTAGTCGATCGACTGGGTTGGAGTAGGAGTGGGGGTGGGAGCAGGTGCCTGGGTGGTTATCACCGTAGCGTTGGGTTTAGCGGCAGCTGAGGCCGACGTCGTCGCTTTGGCTGTAGCCGCCGCCTTATTACTGGCCATCTTGGTGGCAATTGAGGTGGCCACACTGGAGTTGGTGCCACCAGCTACTTTAAATAGAGCCAGAGCCCCCCAGGCCAGGGCGGGCACAATCACCACAATTAGTAGCAGGGGTAGCCAGTTGCGCCAGGCTGGTAGGGGGCGGCGATGCACCCCTGCGGGCAGGACGCTGTCATTGGGCTCGTCGAATTCGTCGGCTGGGTACTCGTATTCCACGTTAACAGGCTACCGGTTTAAAGCCAGTTTTGAGCACAACACACATTGGAGCCAGTTAGGCTTATGGCATGAATGCTAAGCCGTTGAGCCAGCTTGTTGACCCCTCTTGGCTACCTGCCCTAGAACCGGTGGAGCCCATAATTCATGAAATTGGCCAGCGTCTACGCACCGAAGTCTCTGCTGGGCGCGGCTATCTGCCGGCAGGCGCTAATGTGCTGCGGGCTTTTACCCAACCTTTGCCGGCAGTGAAAGTGCTGATTGTGGGTCAGGACCCCTATCCGACGCCGGGACACGCAGTGGGTTTGAGCTTTTCGGTGGCACCGGGGGTTAAGCCGCCCAAGTCGTTACAAAACATTTTTAAGGAGCTGCACGCCGATCTGGGGCTACCGATTCCCACTAGCGGGGATTTAACGCCGTGGAGTCAGCGCGGGGTGCTGCTACTAAACCGAGTGCTTACGGTTAGCCCTGGCCAGGCGGCTTCACATCAAGGTTGGGGCTGGGAGAAGGTTACCGAGGCGGCCATTAAAGCCCTGGTGGCGCGCGATAGCGCGCTAGTGGCAATTTTGTGGGGCCGCCAGGCTCAGTCGCTGACCCCCATGTTGGGCAACACCCCGATTATTGCTAGCGCCCACCCCTCACCGCTGAGTGCTTCACGCGGATTTTTTGGTTCTAAGCCTTTTTCAAGGGCTAACGCCTTGCTGGAACAGCAAGGCGTTAGTGCGATTGATTGGTCTTTGGATTAATTAGAAGGTCAACATCACCTTGGTGGCGCGGCGCTGGTCCATGGCGGCGTAGCCCTCGGCGGCCTGCTCAATGGGTAGCACCAGGTCAAACACCTTGCCGGGGTGGATTTTGCGCTCAAAGATCAGCTTGATCAGCTGCGGCAAGTAGCGGCGCACGGGTGCAGGGCCGCCAAATAGGTGTACTTCCTTGCCAAATAGCTGATCTACGCTGATGGTGCCGCCGTGAGGTACACCCACAAAGCCCACATAGCCGCCGTAGCGGGTAGAAGCTAGGGCTTGTTGCATGGCTTGCTCAGTGCCTACAGCTTCGGCAGTGCCGTGGGCCCCATAGCCACCGGTTAACTCCTTAACCTTGGCGGCACCTTCTTCTCCACGTTCAGCGACGACGTCGGTAGCCCCAAATTCGCGGGCCAGTTTGGCGCGCGCTTCGTGGCGAGACATGGCAATTACGCGCTTCGCACCCAGCTGGGCGGCACCAATAACGGCCCCTAGCCCGACGGCGCCGTCGCCAACAACCGCAATAGTCTTGCCCGCAGCCGCGCCCGCAGCATCAGCCGCAAACCAGCCGGTACCTAACACATCGGAGGCAGCCAGCAGGTCAGGGATGAGTTCCGGGTCAGGCTTGGACGGGGTGGCCACCAGCGTGCCGTCAGCGAAGGGTACCCGCAGGTATTCGGCCTGAGCCCCACGTACATAGGCCTCACCAGCCTCGATGGCGCGTTGGCAGCGTGAGGGGTAGCCGGCCTGGCAGATTTCGCACTCGCCACAGGAGGCGCAGAAGGAGCCCACCACAAAGTCACCGGGCTTAACACTGGTGACGGCGGCGCCTACCTCAACTACTTCACCCACATATTCGTGGCCCATAGCCTCATGGTCTACCGGGCGGATACCACGATAGGGCCATAGGTCTGAGCCGCAGATACAGGTGGCAGCTAGTTTGATGACGGCGTCAGTGGGCTTTTGGATAACTGGCAGGGGGCGTTCTTCGACCACTACCTCACCAGGGGCGTTCATGATGACTGCGCGCATAAAGCATCCTTAAATCAAAGAATTGTGCCTTATTAACAGGATACTTAGGGGCGCGTTTAAAAAGCGCCGGGGTTTCACAGGTGGCGATACAGAACTTCAGGGGTGCCTTCAGGGTGCCAACACGGCTATACGCAGCCATATACGACCAAAAATGTAGCTTTACAGCCAATAGTGGAGCCGCTTATCGGACTCGAACCGATGACCTGCTGTTTACAAGACAGCTGCTCTACCAACTGAGCTAAAGCGGCGTTACCGCCTAAGTCTGGCAAATTTTGCTATCCATACGCAAGCGCGCCGACGTAGGCCACATTTTACCCAGCATGGTGACATAAGCATCACAAAATAGACGTATGAAATTATCAAAACGGCCCATATTGGCAGTTTTAGTGAAGTTCATAACCAAATACGGGGCTACCTATTTCTACTTCTATGATTTTAGACAGCGTCTAACTTTCTTAATGACTATGCTATAGGCGTGCCCAAACAGCCTAAAAACAGCTCAAATCTACGCGACACCATTTTGGTTTCTGCCACGCAGCTACTCGACGAGTTCGGCCCTGCCGGCTTAAGTATGCGCGAGGTAGCCCGCCGCGCTGGCTGCACCCACCAGGCTCCCTATCACTACTTCACTAATCGTGAAGCCATCATTACCGCTTTAGTGACAGGCGGATTCACGTCTTTGTCCGAGGTTTTGGCTAGCGCTCGCGATGAAGGTGACGCGGTTGCCATCGGCTATGCCTACGTGCGCTTTGCTTTAGAAAACCCCGGCGTTTTCCGCATCATGTTCCGCTCTGACATGTACACGCCAGAAAGCGACGTCAACTTTGTTTCCGCCGTAGCTAGCTCACGCAAACAGCTAAGCGCGCTATGCGAAAACATTTACCCCCAGGCCAGCGAAGAACAACAGATGGCCCTATGGGCCTATGTGCATGGCCTAGCCACCTTGCTCCTAGATGGACCGCCTAGCTTGCAGTTCTCTAACAACACCCAGCGCCTGACCTACGCCAAGCGCGTACTGGAACAGGGCCTGCGCTAAAACTGCGCCAGCTCCTCCCCCAGCAGGAGCCAAGCACTGCTACCAAACTAAGGTACTAAAACGCCTTGGTGCACAGCCCTACAACGTCTATAAAAACGCTTACAAAGCCAGCGT